>Ga0079225_10001617_pt1 | contig 12743 bp, 15 predicted proteins | sample Poulit2012_FD_76344 | JGI IMG/M metagenome (GOLD analysis project Ga0079225, IMG submission 76344) | Agricultural soil microbial communities from Georgia to study Nitrogen management - Poultry litter 2012 | ecosystem: Environmental > Terrestrial > Soil > Agricultural land | place: USA: Georgia...
GAAATAGAGCGAGATAGCGGGGAAGTTGTGAAAAAGATAGATTTAAAAGATCTCTTCCCAGATACTGCCTATGAAGATTATGGTTTAGAAGATGAAGACGAAGAAGAAGGTGAAGAAGTAGACGAAGAAGACGAATTGGTAGATTGGTTTCACCAGAATTCAGTTGTTTATCATGAACCAGATGACAGTATTATCATATCTGGCCGACACCAGGATGCAGTCATGAAAATAGATTATGAGACAGAGGAAATCGAATGGATTTTATCAGCTCCAGATAATTGGGATGAAGAAATGGAGCAGTATCTTGTAGAAGGTACAGGGGATGATTTCGAATATACTGGTGGTCAACATAATGCTACAGTTTTACCAGATCAGGATGATAATCCAGATACGATAGACATATTGGTTTACGATAACAATATTCATATAACGCATGGTGAAAATGATAAGTCCAAAGCTTACAGCGGTGCTATTCAGTATCGAATTAATGAAAAAGAAAAAACTGCAGAAGTCATATGGAAATACGGTGAAGAACGCGGAGAAGAACTCTTTACAGCAATTATAGGGAGCGCAATGTATTTACCTGACACTGGCAATCGTCTAATTGGATTTGGACATGTGAACAAAGGGGAGAACAGTCATTTAGTGGAGGTTACTGATGATGGAGAAGGCCAGGTAGCCTTTGAAGCTAGAATAAGTGACTTTCCTGAGAGTGCTTGGGCTTATAGAGGAAAAAGATATACATTATACACTGATTCATGGGAAAATAATTACTAATATAAAACAAAGGGAACTAACTGATTTGGTTAGTTCTTTTGTTATGAAAAATATATGGAAGTGATCTATAGTAAAAAAAGATTCTATTATCAAGTATCAATCATAGAGTCTTTTTATTAGTATGCAGTTTTTTAATGAAAAAAGTATGAAGCGCTTGTTTTTCTATCAAACAAAGGTTATAATATCGTTTGTATGATTATTGCGCCCGTAGCTCAGTTGGATAGAGCAATGGTTTCCGGTACCATGCGCCGGGGGTTCGAATCCTCCCGGGCGCGTACTAATTATTTAATATTTTAGCGTAAAAAGGAACCCAGATAGTTTTCTGGATTCCTTTTTTATATTTTAATAGTGCAATTTTAGTTAAGTATGTAGAATCTTTTACATAAAATTTCACTCATGCTTCTATAGCTATTGGATCTTTTGGTGGTTTTCTCACTAAACCAACAATACCTGCAATCAAAAATAACAGTGCTGGAAGAAAACCGGTTAAGGCGGTACCTAAACCTACTACAACGCCTGTTATTATCATCATAATACTAGCTGCTTTAGGTTTTTTATTACCGATATAAAAGTAAATGGATATGGCACTAGTTATAATAGCAATTATAAATACTACAATGATAATCCAACCAAAAGTAAGCATAATATTTAATACGGAATCTGCTTCCCCAGGGTTTACAGACTCTCCCATTTCCATGACCCCTTCATTATATCCCTCTTCGAAGTTCTGTCTTGAAAAATCGGTGTTAAAAAATATAGTAATAAATCCTGTAAAAGCAACACTAGCCAAACTTAATACAAGTCCAATAATTGTTAAAGTAAGCTCTGCTGTCCGTTTCATGTTGTCACCCCCTATATAAATTTGATATGTAATTTTATGTTATCAAAAAGAAATAAAAAAAACATCCTACTAAACGTCTAAGTAGAATGTTTTAGTTTTTTATTAACCAACTAGCTTTTCTAAGTCTTCAGCTAACTCGTCCATCGCTTCAGACTCTGTACCCATATAGTTCTTATGTACATTTCCATCTGGATCAACTAAGAAGAACCTTGTTCCGTGTCCGACTTGATCGTCATCTGGTAATGGAGGATCTACAGGACTTTTGAAAGAGTCTACCGACAATTTTTGAATATCTTCAAAGTCATATCCGGTTAGGAAAGTCCAATTATCTAAATCTGCATTATGTTCTTCGGAAAATTCAGTAAGTGCCTCAGGCGTATCGTTTTCTGGGTCCACTGAAAATGAAACTAATTGTACTTTATCATTCAATTCTTTTTCATCAAGTGTGTCTTGCAAAGCAGACATGTTTCTAGTCATTGGAGGACAAACAGTTGTACAATTCGTAAATACAAAATCTGCAACCCACCATTCTCCAGAAAAATCTTCATTAGTGACCTCTTCATTATCTTGGTTAACGGCTGTGAATTCCCCTACCTCAGAATCCATTGTAGGTTCAACTTTTTCCCCGCAAGCTGCTAATACAATCGTGAGAAGAGCTAAAAAAATAATTGTTTTTATATGCTTCAATGATTTCACCTATCTTATTTTGAATTAATTCTACTTTATCACATTATTACTTGTCTATGAATGGAACAGCTTTATATTTTGTGAATAGGTAATGACAATTGAAGAAAGTGTGAATAAATCCTTGATTAATGGACTTTTGACTGAATCATAGTTAAAATGTGATGAGTATAATCTGATACAAAAGGAAGCGGTTAAAATGTTAAAAGCAATTATGTTCGATTTAGATGATACATTATTATGGGATCATAAAAGTGTTGCAGCAGCTTTTGCAGCAACTTGTAATAAAGCGACAGAGAAATATGATATCGACTCTGTTCAATTGGAAAAACAAGTACGATATTACGCGGAAAAATTGTATCCAACGTATGAAATTTATCCTTTTGTGAAAAACATCGGTATTGGTACATTTGAGGCGATGTGGGGCGAATTTAAAGATGATGGAGAAAATTTCCGTTTATTACGACAAACAGTTCCCGATTTTCGAAAAAGAGCGTGGGCTGCAGGGTTAAACCAACTTGATATAGAAGATGATTTACTGGCTGAAGAGCTTGCCTTAATATTTCCTGAAGAAAGGAAAAAACATGTTTATTTATATAATGAAACAATCGAAGTACTTGAAAAGTTAAAGGGTAAATATGAATTACTCATGTTAACGAATGGTTCGCCTGACTTACAACAAATGAAATTATCCTTATCTCCAGAATTAGCACCTTATTTTAAGCATATCGTCATTTCTGGTGATTTTGGAAAAGGGAAACCGAGTCAAGAAATTTTTAAATACGCTCTTAGCCTGTTAGATGTAGATAAGCAAGATGTATTGATGGTTGGCGATAATCCTATGACAGATATTCTTGGTGCTTCTAAAGTTGGTATTGATTCGGTTTGGATCAATCACGGGACAAGGGAGCTGACGGATATTACTGCTACCTTCGAAATAGATAGATTACGGGAAGTAATACCAATCATACAAGAATTATCAAATTCTTAAAAATGTGAATATTTGGAGGGTGTCAATTGGGATGGATATATGTTTTCGCAGCTTCAGTGATTGAAGTTTTATGGGTGTTAGGATTGAAATATTCAGATGACTTTTTGACTTGGACTGGCACAGTAATTGCACTCGTTATTAGTTTTTATTTAATAATAAAAGCATGTGCCATTTTACCTTCCGGGACGGTTTATGCTGTATTTACCGGTATGGGAGCGGCCGCTATTGCTTTGATTGACTTTTTATGGTTAGGGGCTGACTTTACAATTGGTAAGGGAATATGTATCAGTCTAATTATTTTTGGCGTCGTTGGTATTCAAATGTCAACAGGAGAAAAAGAGAAAGAAGGTGCTCGCTAAATGGCTTGGTTTTATTTGTTCATTGCTAGTTTTGGTGAAATCTTTGGCGTGACGAGCATCAATTTATTTTTAAATACAAAAAAATGGCGTTGGCTCTTTAGTGTGATCGTTGTATTTAGTTTCGGTTTTTACTTTTTAGCGCTGGCAATGAGAGAGATTTTTCTCGGCACCGCATATGCAGTATGGACTGGAATCGGTGCAACTGGAACAGTACTTGCGGGTATCATCTTTTTTGGCGAAAAAGCGAGTTTAGGACGAATGATTTTCCTAACCTGTATTATCATTGGAGCTGCAGGGTTAAAATTATTAAGCTAAAAGGACAGAAATCAGTATAGATTTCTGTCCCAATTTTATCAATCGTATAATTCCCACGATAGTTTAATTGCATCTATAATGTAGTCGGCAGCTTCTTCAGCGTCGAATGTATCTGTTACAAGCTTGGAATTATGCTGCGCATACAAAGGTTTTCGTTCATTGAATAAGTTTTCAATTTCTTCAAGTGATTTATTTTGTAAAACGGGTCGACTATCTACTAACATATGTAGTCTGTCTTTCCAAGCATCCCATGAAATATCTAAATAAAATACAATCGCATTATTTAAACATACATCTCGAATATCTTCTTGCATAAATGCGCCACCACCAAGCGAAATAACTTTCAATGGCTGTTTGCAATAATAATGAACATATTCTTTTTCCTTCTTTCGAAATGTAGCTTCTCCATACGTTTGGAAAATCTCTGTTGTAGGCATCTCGAATTCCTGTTCAATTGCTTGATCAATATCGATAAAATCACGGTATAATTTTTGTGCAACGAGTTGTGCAACGGTTGTTTTTCCAACTCCCATGAATCCAATAAAAACAAGGCTTTGCTCACGTATTGCATGACGTTTCATAAGTTGACTCCCACCTATTCAATAAACAATGGATGATAGCTAATTATTTTAAATCCAATTATTTTGTCGCTGCTGCAAAAGCTTCTGCTACTTTTTTTCTACCGTATTCAATGTTTGGATGGAATTGAATGCTGGCATCATGACGAATTTGATTCACTTCCTCCATTGCGGATTGAAGTTTACTTGCTACTTTCTCCTTACCTTGATTGTTTATGATAGACAGGCCGGCTACTTTTCCTTGGGCACGTGCTACTTTAGCACTTTCTATTCCTGTAATATTCCCTGCCACATAAATACCTTCCATCGGTGTTTCCATTGCGTCATTATGTATTGGAATATGGCCACCAAGTTCTTCCTGGAATTGAAATGGCAATCCAGTTGCTGCTGCGAGCTCAGCAAGAGGATATAAACCACCAGCAATACAAACAAAATCTACTGCAATGTCTTTTTCTGTACCGGGAATTATTTCTCCGTCACTTGTTACATCAACCATTGTGACAGATTCAACTGCATCTGTACCATTAATACGAACAATTGCTTTTCTTAAATGAATGGGCATGCCCCACATTTTTACGCCACTTTTCGGGAAAAACTTTACTGCTAAATTACGAATCATCGAATTTTTGGCGAACTTACTGCCAAATTGAATGAAGCGAGAAGGAGCCAAATGCGCAATACGGACGAGACGTTCCATTACCTTTTGAGGGTGTGCCTCATCCTCAGATATTACGTTCTTTGCAGGAAGTGCCATGCTGTGTAATTCTGTTCCAGCCAATTGTAACTCTCTGGCAATAGCGGCTGAGAGCACATTTACACCTGCAATGATACCTTTATCACCGACACTTACTCTATGAACGTTAGTCATAACTTGTGCAGCTCCAATGGACATAACGCCTGGTAACGTCCAACCAGGAAGGGGGGCTTGTACTTCTGCAGCTCCGGTTGCAATGAGAACGTTCGTTGCATGAATTCGTTGCTTTTTCGTATAAATTACATAGCCTTCATCCAATTTTTCAATATGATAAACAGCCACTCCACATTCTATATGGGTATCATACTGTTTTGCCTGCTCCATCATTAATTCCGTTTCTTTAATGCCATTCCACCATTCGCCACTTGGCTCTTGGTGTAATTGACCGAGCATTCTGCCGCCAGGTTTGGGAAACTCATCAAGGACAGTTACCGACTGGCCATATGCTCTTAATTGAATTGCTGCAGCTAAACCAGCTGGTCCAGCACCTATAATGACGACGTCAATTTTTTGCATGGCCTTGTTCCTCCTTCCACTTCTCGTAGTCTTCAAATGTTTTGATTACTTCGTTTTCTGGTGCTAATGGATGATGTTGTTGTTCACCGCTTTCAATGACCATGTTATCTGTAATCGGTGTTAAACATGCCCGCATATTTTTCTCATCGTTAACGGTTACACGGCATTCAAAGCAATGTCCGATATTACAATAAATGCCCCGAGGGTTTCCTGTTTCTTCATGTCGACGAAGTGTACGAATCCCATTTGCCATGAGTGCTGAAGCAATTGTATCATTCTCGTACCCTTCATAAGTTTTGCCATCAAAAGTGAATGTGACTTTCTTTTGGTCAGTCATTTTTCCTAATACCGGATGTGTATGGATTCTTTTTGTCACTTAATATCACCTCCAAGATTATGCAAAGAAACTGGTCTGACGGGAGGAGCTACTTTTAACGGAACAGCATCTGTTGGATTTTCATTTGTTAAATGACTCAATACTTTGTCTACTGCTGGTCTGCAAGTACGACCACCACAGATACCCATTCCTGCTCTCGTGCGCAATTTTAATTCTCTAGCAGTACAATTATATTTTTCTGCTGTCTTTTCTAAGTCTTTCAATGAGACTTCTTCACATCGGCAAACGATTATATCCTCCACAGATATACCCCCTTAAATAATCAATTATAAATAAAATCTTTAATATGTATATAATAACACAAAGTATACGTTTATTTGTGTTATTATAGTATTATAATCTTAAAAATTATTTTATTTATGTTTGGGGGCTGTTTTTGTGACTAATCGTAATTATGAAGTCGCTATCATTGGAGCAGGTATTGTCGGTTGTTCTGTCGCATACTATATGGCGGAGTCCGGTAGAGATTGTGTGTTAATTGAAAAAAATGATATCGCCAGTGGGACAAGTTCTCGTTGTGATGGGAATGTTACGATGGTTGATAAGGATCCGGGATATGATAGTCAATTGTGCCTGTTTAGTCAGGAGTTGGTGACAGGTTTACAAAAGACATTAAACATACCGTTTGAGTATCGTGTGCACGGAAGTATTCTTGTCTGTGATAATGACAAAGAGATGGAAACAGCAAAAGAATGGGTGGAAACACAAAATGAGGCAGGTTTAAAATTTAATGTACTTACACCCGAGGATATCCGTAAAGAATCACCGTATTTTGCAGATGATATTCCTGGTGGTTTGGAATGTGAAACCGATTCATTAATCAATCCGTATTTATTTTGTTATTCCATGGTTGATAAGGCACGTGAATTTGGTTTAGATGTTAAAACACAGTCAGAGGTAACGAATATTACCAAGGGAGACGACTTTACCATTGAAACGACAAACGGTACTGTGAAAGCTAAAAAAGTTATTAACGCTGCAGGTGTGTGGGCACCATTTCTTGGTCAAATGGTAGACTTAGACATTCCTATTCAACCAAGAAAAGGACATATCCTTGTCGCTTCCAGACAAGAGCCAGTTATGATGCGTAATGTGATGGAATTTGGCTATTTGATGAATAAATTTGGTAAAGAAAGAATTGCAGATGAACGTACGTCCGAACATGGTGTAGCACTTGTGCTTGAACCAACAGAAAGTCAAAACTTTCTCATTGGCAGTAGTCGTCAGTTCGTCGGCTATGATAGTTCTATCGATATTCGAGTAGTGGAAACGATTGCGAATCGAGCTATGCGCTTTTTCCCAAAACTTGATGATGTGAATATTATACGTTCTTATACTGGATTCAGACCATTTACGGAGGACCATTTGCCAATCGTGTCTGCAGTGGATGAAGTACCTGGATATTATATAGCAGCCGGTCACGAAGGAGACGGTATTGCATTGGCAACTGGAACAGGTAAAATGATGGAAGAAATTGTGAATGAAAAATCAGAAAAGACATTGCCTGTTGAACCACTGCGGTTTGATCGATTTAAAAAAGCACCAACTGTATAAGAGTTTCATTTAAATCATTGTAGAATATATATATGGAGGAACACATGTTACGGGTTTTTAAAATTGGAAGTGCCTTTATTGGCATTATAGTAGGTGCAGGATTTGCATCTGGTCAAGAGATTTTACAATATTTTACTAGCTTTGGATACTGGGGGACTGTTGGGGCCCTACTTTCTACAGTGTTGTTTGCTTATTTGGGAATGACATTGACAAGAGTAGGAAGTAAATTACAAACCTCGTCCCATAAAGAAGCAATTTATAAAATCAGTGGGAAGTATCTTGGGATCTTAGTAGACGCTGTAATTGTAATTACGTTGTTTGGTGTAGGTGTCGTTATGGTTGCAGGTGCTGGATCGACTATGAAACAACAGTTTGATATGCCAGTGTTTTTAGGTAGTTTAATAATGATTATATTAATGATAGCAACGATGCTACTTAAGGTAGATAAGGTTGTAGCCGTTATTGGTAGTATTACACCATTTCTAATTCTGGCTGTAGTAGTTGTATCCATTTATAGTCTAACTACAATGGATACAACATTTGAAGAAATGGAGCCATTTGCTCTGGAACAGCCCACCGCATTTCCAAATTGGTTTATAGCTGCTGTCAATTATGCTTCATTTAATATTGCTGTTGGAGCTGGAATGTCAATTGTGATGGGTGGATCTGAAAAGAATACAAAGGTAGCTACAATCGGAGGCTTGTTAGGTGGATTAGGTATCGGTGTTCTTATTCTCTTGTCTCATTTAGCAATATTCTCAAGAGTAGATGTTGTTGGTAACTATGATTTACCACTTCTAAAAATATTTGACGAAATTTCACCGATATTATCTACCTTAATGTCGCTTGTATTGTTCGGCATGATTTTTAATACAGGTGTTAGTATGTTTTATTCGTTCGTAGCTCGTTTCTTTGATGTGGAAAACAAAAGGAAAACCTATCCAGTTATTATTCTAACATGCGTAATAGGTTTTATATTAAGCTTTGTCGGCTTTACGAAGTTGGTGGAATGGTTATATTCATTTATCGGATTTATAGGCTTGGTTTTAATTTTAGTATTGATATTTGCGCCATTCAAGTTACGGATGGATGCTAAAAAAGAAGAAAGAACAACATAAAATCATTTAAAAGTTAAATCTATTAAAGATGCATTAATTCTATAAAAAGAGATGGCGATATATCAATGAATCTACATTCATTGATATTCGCTTTTTGTAAAAGACTTTTCATTGGGTAAAATGTCGATTTGAAACGGTGTGACAATAGTGTTAAGATAGGATAAATCATATAGTTATTGTTTAACAATTTGGATAAACACACTGGTTTTAAGAATTAATTGTTAAAGTTTGTATTGATTCAATATGATTTATACAATATGAATGTGCCGTATCATATGTTTATAAACATACATCGTTTATAACATATTATTTTAATTCTACGAAGATTCCTATCCAATTAACCTTTTCGGTTAGCTTTCCAAACAATAAAACTTCATAGTATGGTGGTGGAGGTGATGATTGTAGTATTTGAAATTCATTAACTCATAAAGGAGAGGGAAAATATTTTGAGTTACTTTTTAAGTATCTTTCATTCATCATTCAAGGTGGTGAAGACGCGTGATTGAGTTCAAACATATAATGAAACAGTATAACGCAGGTGCAACAGTACTAAAAGATTTAAATTTTAAATGTAATACTGGAGAAATAACGGTCTTAATTGGACCGAGTGGATGCGGGAAAACAACGACAATGAAGTTAATCAACCGCTTAATTAGTCCTAGTAAAGGAAACATATTCATTGATGGAGAAGATATTTCAAATATTGATCCGGTAAAACTTAGACGTCAAATTGGTTATGTTATTCAAAGTGTGGGTCTTTTTCCACATATGACAATAGGCCAAAATGTCAGTGTAGTGCCTAAACTATTGAAATGGGATCAAAGCCGTATCGATAAACAAGTGAATGAATTATTAGATCTTGTCGGACTTGACCCATCTATTTATAAAGATCGTTTTCCGAATGAGCTCAGTGGTGGGCAACAACAACGTATAGGGGTAATTCGTGCGATGGCTGCAGAGCCTTCTATTATTTTGATGGATGAGCCATTCAGTGCATTGGATCCAATCAGCAGAGAACAACTTCAAGATGAATTAAATCGTTTGCAAAAGGAAATTCAAAAAACAATAGTTTTTGTAACGCATGATATGGATGAAGCATTAAAAATAGCTGATAAAATTGTCTTAATGCGAGATGGGGAAATCGTGCAGCATGCAGAACCTGAACAAATGCTACGTCATCCTGCTAACGATTTTGTTGTTGATTTTATAGGTAAGAAGCGCCTGCAACAAGAGCAAGATGTACCACTTGTAGAGGAAGTAATGGTGAAAAAGCCTGTATCAATTTATCCAAATAGAGGGCTTGCTCAAGCGATGCAAATGATGGGATCTCGACAAGTGGATTCATTGGTAGTTGTAGATGATGACGATCGTGTGGAAGGCTATGTTTCTATTTATGACGTAACAGCTGCATTTGATGAAGAAGATAAACATGTTAAAGATATTATGCAACCCTTTACTGAAGTTATTCCACCAGATTTACCATTACCTGATGCTGTAAAACTATTGGACAGTAGTGGACAATCTTATATTCCAATTGTGAATGAACATCACAAATTGATGGGACTCTTAACGAGAGGTAATATTGTTGGTTATTTAAAAGATGCTTACGCCGTTAATGGAGATAGGGGGGCATAAGTCATTATGGAATACATTTACGTTTTTTATGAACGACAAGAAGATATTATGGATGCACTTATGAGGCATTTGCTAATTACAGTGTTGGCTATATTTTTTGCTTGTATATTAGCCATTCCGCTTGGTATTTTTCTTGCCAAAACGTCTCAGAACTGGATAAGGTCTATCATATTTACAATTACAAATATCTTTCAAACAGTTCCAAGTCTTGCAATGTTAGCAATCTTCATTCCGATTATTGGTATTGGATTGAAACCAGCAATTATTGCGTTATTTTTATACTCATTGCTGCCCATTTTGAGAAATACATATGCAGCATTTAAATCAATAGATGAGGGTATTGTAGAATCCGCAAAAGGAATGGGATATAGTTCACTGCAACGTTTATTCCAAATTGAAATATTGATTGCCATTCCGTATATTATGTCTGGAATTAGACTGACAACGGTTTATATTATTAACTGGGCAACACTAGCCGCTTTTATAGGTGCAGGTGGACTCGGTCAATTAATCATTGGGGGCATGGGTGTAAATAACAAGCCGCTTATTTTTGCAGCTGCTATATTAGCTATGTTACTAGCACTTGTTACAGATTTTTTACTTGCTAGAGTAGAGAACTTATTTTCAAAGAAAACGAACGTTAAAGGTTCAGATATAATGGAGGAGAGCGTATGAAGAAATTATGGATCAGAGGAACACTTTTATTGGCAATGGTAGTTTTATTAGCATCTTGTGGTGGTGGAAATAAAATTACAATTGGTGCACAAACTTATACTGAAACGAAATTAATGGCTTATATGTACAAGGAATTAATTGAAGACCAAACAGATGTTAAAGTAGATGTCAAAGAAGATTTAGCAACTAGTCCAATTGTATTGGAAGGTATGCAGAAGGGCGAAATAGATATGTCTACACAATATACGGGAACTGCTATCGCATCTTTTGAAGATATTGAAACACCAGATGATTCAGATGCTACTTTGGAGCAAGCAAGAGAATTATTTGGTGGTGAAGATTTTGAGTTTGAAGTCCTTGATCCTCTAGGTTTTGCTAATACGTACGCATTTACAGTTCGTGAGGATATTGCTGATGAACATGGTTTTGATAAAGTATCAGATTTAGAAGGTGTTGCCGAAGATTTTAGTGCAGGATTTGATACCGCATGGCTTGAAAGAGATAATGATGGTTACCCGGCATTTAAAGAAACATACGGTTTTGAATTTGGTGACACTTCTCCAATGGAAATTAGTCTTGTGTATGATGCAGTTAAGAATGATGAAGTAGATGTTGTATTAGCTTATTCTACTGACCCGCGCATTGTGGCTTATGACCTAAAGTTATTGGAAGATGATAAAGACTTCTTCCCGCCATATGATGCAGTACCGACGATTAGACAGGAAACACTGGATGAGAATCCGGAGATAGAGGAAGCAATAGAGCCTCTTATTGGTGCTTTTGATGAGGATCTTATTGGTGAGTTAAACGGAAAAGTAGATTTGGATAAGGAAGATATCCAAGAAGTTGCAATCGACTATTTGAAAAGCCAAGACTTAATAGAGTAGGTGAATAATTGATGGAGGCTTTATCAAACTTTTTTTCCTACCTGGGTAACAATTGGGTTTCTTTGTTCGAGATGTCTTATGAACATATTATTATGGTAGCACTCGGAATTGGTCTTGCACTTGTCGTAGGAATCCCTTTAGGAATCTTATGTACAAGAAGCAAATTATTAGAGACAGTAATACTCTCACTTGCAAACGTTGTACAAGTAATACCTAGTCTGGCACTGCTTGCCATTCTGATGTTATTCTTTGGACTTGGTTTAAATACAGTTGTAATCGGATTATTCTTGTATTCCCTGTTGCCAATTATTCGTAATACGTTTGTCGGCTTAAAAGAAGTGGATAAGAATTACGTCGAAGCGGGAACAGGGATGGGAATGACTCCATTTCAAATATTGTTGAAAGTGAAATTTCCATTGTCCTTATCGTTTATACTTGCCGGCCTTCGAATTGCAGTGGTCATAGCGATAAGTGTTGCAACACTTGCACCTTATTTTGGGGGAGAAGGGCTTGGCAGGGAGCTCATTGCTGGTATTACTGCGGAAGACTCTCATAAAATCTACGGTTCTGCCCTTATGGCAGCTTTGCTTGCTATAATAGCAGATTTCCTACTTGGCCAACTACAAAAGAAACTGGACGTTAAAGAATAGAACGAATAAAAA
>Ga0079225_10001619_pt1 | contig 12734 bp, 12 predicted proteins | sample Poulit2012_FD_76344 | JGI IMG/M metagenome (GOLD analysis project Ga0079225, IMG submission 76344) | Agricultural soil microbial communities from Georgia to study Nitrogen management - Poultry litter 2012 | ecosystem: Environmental > Terrestrial > Soil > Agricultural land | place: USA: Georgia...
CCCTCTCCCTCGAGCAGCGTGACGAGCTCGGTGAACTCGGCCGTCGCTCCGAAGCGGGCGTCGGTACAGACCAGGGCGCGGGAGCCGAGGGACGCGGTCAGCGTGCCCAGGGCGTGTCGCTGACCGGTGCCGAACACGACCTGCCGAGGTCCACGCAGGACGCCAAGCATGTTCATGGGTTCTCCTGGGGTAGGCGGTTGGGCGGGGCCGGCGGACAGGTACGCGACAATGCGGAGGAGGTGAGGCGGCTCTTTCCGATACGATCCGATTTCGGGTGATCATGGAGTAGACGGGCAGCCCCTGTCAACCATCACCAAGCACGAGAAGGAAGAAGGACCAGTCTGTGGACGACGCGATGATCGACCGTGCGACCCGCCGCACGCATCCGAACGGGAGACCCCACCGACGGCTCGCCGACGAGGTGTACGACACGCTGCTCCGTCAGCTCATGTCGTCGCACATCGTGCCCGACTCCCGCGTCACCATCGACGCCCTGGCGCGGGAGCTCGGGGTCTCCCAGACGCCGATCCGCGACGCGCTGAACCGGATGGAGGCCGACGGGCTGGTGGTCCGCGTGCCGAACGCGGGGTACCGGATCCCGCCCCAGATCACCCGCGAGCGGTTCGAGGACATGGTCGAGATCCGCCTGCTCCTGGAGCCGGCAGCCGCCCGTCGCGCAGCCGAACGCGCCACGTTGTCGCAGGTCGACGAGCTGCGACGGCTGCTCGACGAGATGGCCGCGCTGGAGGAAGGCCCCGGGCCCACGACCTACGGCGCGTTCGGCCTGCGCGACGCCGCCTTCCACGACCTCGTCGCGAAGAGCGCGGGCAACGAGCTCATCCGCGAGGCGCTCGCCCGGCTGCACACGCACGTCCACCTGTTCCGGCTGGTCTACGACACCCAGGTCACCAACCTGGCGATGGGCGAGCACGCCGAGATCCTCGCCGGTATCGCGGCGCGCGACCCCGACATGGCCGCCTACGCCATGCGCCGGCACATCCTGCTCTCGGGTGAGCGGTTCCGCCCGCTGTTCGACAAGGCTCCGCAGGCCGAACGCTCCGGGGCTTGACGGCAAGGACCGAGGGGCGCAATCCTTACCTGACCGACCTGAATCGGATCGGATCGGATCAGGTCTCGGCCCGGTCCTGCGGGTCGCGAACCGCCCCAACGACGAGTGCGAGGAGATCGAGGTGCCCAGAGCGTTGCTCCTGACCGGCGATGCTGCCGAGGAGCTTGACACCATGTACCCCTACTACCGCGTGCAGGAGGGCGGGTGGGACGTCGACGTCTCGTCGAAGACGAGGCGCGACGTGCAGCTCGTCATCCACGAGTTCGACCCCGACTGCGACGCGTACGTCGAGAAGCTCGGCCGCAAGCTCCCGGTCGACGTGCCCTGGGAGGACGTCGACGTCGAGCTCTACGACGCGCTCATCATCCCCGGGGGCCGCGCCCCGGAGTGGATCCGCACGGACGACCACGTACGCCGCATCACCGAGCACTTCTTCGCCCGGAACCTGCCGATCGCCCTGATCTGCCACGGCGCGCAGGTACCGGCGGTGTACGGGCTGCTCAAGGGTCGCAAGACGGCATGCTTCCCACCGATCACCGGCGACATGGAGAACGCGGGCGCCACGGTCATCGACGCCCCGGACGTCGTGGACGGCAACCTCGTCTCCTGCCGCGGCTGGCCGGACATGCCGCAGTTCGGTCGGGTGATGATGGAGGTCTTCTCCACGTCGCTCGTCAACGCCTGACGTGCCCGATCCCCCGGTGAGGGCAGCACGCACCGTCGTCGTCGACGGCTCGCCGGTCCGGGTGGTCGAGGGCGGCACCGGCCCCGCGGTGCTGCTGCTCCACGGCTCCGGACCCGGAACCACCGGGTCCGGAGCCTGGGCGACCACCATCGAGGCGCTCGCGGGGTCGTGGCATCTGGTGGCGCCCGACCAGGCCGGCTTCGGCGGCACCCCCCTCCCGCCGGGCTCGCGCGGCGGGCTGCGGACGTGGACGGAGCGGGCCGCTGCCCTGATGGACGCCCTCGGGCACAGCTCCTACGCCGTCGTCGGCCACTCCATGGGCGGGGCGGTCGCCCTGGCGCTGGCGGCTGCGCGCCCCGGACAGGTCACCCACGTCGTGCCCGTCTCGACGATGGGCGCCCCCGGAGCGCCGCTGTCGCCGGCGCTCGACGCCGTGTGGGCGGCCCCCGCCACCGAGGAGGGCGCGCGGGACATGCTCAGCCGCCTCGTGCTGGACCGGTCGCTCGTCACCGAGTCGGCCGTCGCCGCCCGGACCGCGGCGATGCAGGCCGGCGCGGCCGCGTTCGCCGACCTCTTCCAGCCGCCCCGGGCACGGTGGGTGCAGGACCTCACCCTGCCCGCGCAGACGTTGGCGGCTGTGCGCGCACCGGTGCTGCTGGTCCACGGCGCCCAGGACGGCGTCACTCCGCTGCGCGAGGCGGCGCTGCCGCTGCTCGACCACCTCGCCGACGTCCGCCTGTACGTCCTCGGGCGTTGCGGGCACGCGCCACCGGTCGAGCACCCGCGCGAGTTCCAGCGCCTGCTGGCGGAGTTCCTGCGCCGGCCGGTGGGGGGATGAGTCGGCCGGTACGCCGCGTTCGCGTGGCCGTGGTCCAAGGATGGTCCACGGCGGGTCGCGGCCCTTCCTCCGTGGGACGTTTCTGCAGGTCAGAGGCTTATAGGCGGATGAGTCGGCCGGTACGCCGGGTTCTGTCCCACGGCCCCGTCACCGGGGCCGCGGTGGCGGCCATCCATCTAGGACGCACGTTGCCGTGCGCCTCGAGCGACCTACCCGCAGGCATCGGGCGAGCAGCCCTCGAGCGCCTGCTGTCTGGTCTTGCTCCGGGTGGGGTTTACCGAGCCGCGCCGGTCACCCGACGCGCTGGTGGTCTCTTACACCACCCTTTCACCCTTACCGCCGCGGTCCGGGGACTGCGGCGGCGGTCTGCTTTCTGTGGCACTTTCCCGCGGGTCACCCCGGGTGGGCGTTACCCACCACCCTGCTCTGCGGAGCCCGGACGTTCCTCGTCGCCCCGAAGGGGCGCCGCGACCGCCTGGCCGACTCATCCGCACCTCCAGTCTACCGGCGTGCCGCGACCGGCCGACACGGACGCCGGGAGCGTGCAACTCGTCCGGTCACTCGCGGCCGAGCTGGGCGGGGCACCCCATCGCGTGGACCTCCCCCCGGCCGCGCCAGCGTCGCACGACGCTCACCGTGCCCGGCGCGATGCGGAAGACGTCCCACGCCTCGGGCGGGGCCTCGACGACGGTGCCGATGATCGCCGCGATGACGTCGGCGTGGGCCGCCACGACGACGGTGCAGCCGCGGCAGCTCTCGTCCAGGCGGGAGAGCGCCCGCTCCACCCGCGCCGCGAGGTGGGCCCGCTCCTCCCCCGGCTGTGCCGGGGCGAAGTCGTCGTCGACGGTGGGCACGCCGAGGCCGGCGACCTCGCTGATGAGCTCGGCCGTCTGCTGCGCCCGCACGAGCGGCGAGGCCAGCAGCAGGCTGGGCGGCGCCAGGTGGGGCCACAGACCGTCGCCGATCTGGTCGACCACCGCGGCCGCCGCGCCGGCGAGCTCCACCCCCTGCTCGGTGAGCTCGGGGTCCCCGCCCCGCTCCCGCGGTGCCACGCCCGGGCTGACGAGGACGAGGGTGACGGCGTCCGGGTCGGACAGTGACGGTGCGTTGGTGTCGACGTCCGGGATCGGGGGGACGTCGTCCGCGTCGTCCTCCGCGTCCACAGGCGCGTCTGCCGGCTCGGCCGGCTCGGCGGTGTAGTCCCGCTCGATCCGTCCGCCACTGTCCATGACGGCGTTCGCCAGGGCGTCCGCCGCACCGTTCTCGGCGCGAGGCACCCAGGTGTACCGGACCTGGCCCGGCGGGAAGATCTCCCGCGCCTCGAGGGCGAGGCGGCGCATGTCGGCGTGCTTGATCTTCCAGTTCCCCGACATTTGCTCGACGACGAGCCGGGAGTCCATCCGGACCTCCACCTGCGCCGTCGGGTCGATCTCGGCCGCCGCCCGCAGCCCGGCGATGAGCCCGCTGTACTCGGCGACGTTGTTCGAGCACACACCGAGGAACTCCGCGCGCTCAGCGAGCACCGTGTCGCCCTCGCGGACCACCGCCCCGTACCCGGCCGGCCCCGGGTTGCCCCGCGAGCCGCCGTCCGCCTCGACGACGAGCACCCGGCCGCTGCTCCCTGCCCGTTGCTGCGGACGCTCGGCCTCGCCGGGCTCGGTGTCGAAGAGGCTGGCCTGGCTCACTTCGGGTCCATCCGGACGATGATGTAGCCGTAGTCCTCGTGCTGGACGACTTGCTCGGGCGGGGCGGAGTGGATCGCGTCGAGCTCGGTGAGCGAGAAGTCGAGCTGAGTGCCCTCCGTGCGCGAGCCGTACAGGGCGATGGCGGCCAGCCCGCCGGTCCGCTCGCGGACCCGGTCGTAGAGCGCCATGAGGCCGGGGTCGATCTCCTCGACGATCGAGCTGCGCTCGGCGGCGATGGAGGCGAGCTCGGCGTCGATGGTGGACCACTCGGCGTCGCGCGCCTCGGTGTGCCGGGCGATGTCGGCGGCGATGGCGGCCTCCTGCCGCTCGAGCTCGGCGAGCCGGCCCTCGGCCTCCTCCAGGCGCTCCATGACCTCGAGCTCGACCTCCTCCAGGTCGGCCTGGCGCCGGGCGAGCTGCTCCAGCTCGGCCTGGAGCGCCTGGGCGTCCTTCGCGGTGACGGCGCCCGAGTCGAGGCGCGACTGGTGGCGGGCGGCGCGTTGACGCACCTGTTCGACGTCGCCCTCGGCCTTGGTCAGCTCCCGCCGGGTGTCGGAGATGGTGGTGCGTTCCTCGACCTGGGCCCGCCGCAGGTCCTCCAGGCGGGCCTCGAGCTCGGCGAGCGTCTCGAGCACGGGCAGGCTGCGGCGCTGGTGGTTGAGCTTGGCGGCACGGGTGTCGAGCGCCTGCACGTCGAGCAGACGGCGCTGGTCGGCCACGGGGGCGGTGGTCACTGGGCGGCTCCCTCGGTGTCGTCGGTACGGCCATTGTCGGGGGCGCCGAGGCGCAGCGTCCACGGGTCGGTGACCGTCCTGCTCACGACGGTCCGGAGTACGGCGCCGGCGGCGCGGGCGTCCTCCTCGAGCCGTGCGGCCGCGACGGGCAGCCAGGGCCACTCGCTGGCCCAGTGCGTGGCGTCGATGAGGTAGGGCGGCCCGGCCTCGAGTGCCTCGGAGGCGGGGTGGTGGCGCAGGTCGGCGGTGAGGTAGACGTCCGCGCCGATCGCGCGGACGGTGCCGAGGAGCGAGTCACCCGACCCACCGCACACGGCGACCGTGCGCACCTCGGCGTCGAGGTCGCCGGCCACGCGGATGCCCTGGGCCGTGGCGGGCAGCACCGCGGCGACGTGCTCGGCGAGCGCGCGCAGGGTGGTCGGGGCGGGCAGGGTGCCGACACGGCCGATCCCGGTCCCCGCGGGCTGAGCGGCGTGCTCGACGACCGAGAACGCGGGCTCCTCGTAGGGGTGCGCGGCGCGCAGCGCGGCGACGACGGCGGCGCGGCGGTGGCGGGGCAGCGTCATCTCCAGGCGGTCCTCGACCACCTCGGTGATCTCACCGCGCTCGCCGATGGTCGGGTTGGCCGCGGCGCCGGCCCGGAAGGTGCCCTGACCGGTGACGGTGAAGGCGCACCGGTCGTACTCGCCGATGGCACCGGCACCCGCCGCGGCGAGGGCGTCGAGGACGCGCGTGGTGTGGTCCTGCGGGACGAAGACGGTCAGCGTGTCGAGCGCGTCGGCGTCGTGCGGGGTCAGCGGCCGCCGGTCGCGCAGGTCGAGCAGGTCGGCGAGCGCGTCGGCCACTCCCCCCCGCGCGGAGTCGGCGTTGGTGTGGGCGGTGTAGAGCGCGCAGCCGGCGCGGATGAGGTCGTGGACGACCCGGCCCTTGGGGGTGTCGGCGGCCACCGTGGTGGTGCCGCGCAGGTAGAGCGGGTGGTGGGTGACGAGGAGGTCGGCGCCGGCGGCGATCGCCTCGTCGGCCACGGCCCGCACCGGGTCCACGGCGAACACGACCTTGCGCACGGGCGCCGCGGGGTCACCCGCCACGAGACCCACGGCGTCCCACCCCTCGGCGGTGCCTGGCGGGTAGCGCTGTTCCAGGAGGCCGACGACGTCGGCGACGGTCAGGATGCTGGCCATCCGCCCAGGCTAGCCCGGTGCGCCGGTGCCCCGGTGCGCAGCCCGCGGGGAGGGCCGCGGCGGCCGGCCCGTCGCTGCCGGGCCGGCCGCCGGTGCGGCCGGTGCGTCTCAGGCGAGCTGGACGTCGGCCAGCGTGATCTCGGTGGCGGCCAGGGCCTTGCTCACCGGGCAGCTCTCCTTGGCCTCGCGGGCCAGCCGCTCGAACGTCTCGGCGTCGAGGCCCTCGACCGTGCCGCGCACGGTGAGCTCGATCCCGGTGATGCCGGTGCCGGCGACGAAGGTCACGGCGGCGCTGGTGTTGAGCTGGGTGGGCGGCGTCCCGTTCTGCTTGAGCATGTTGGAGAACTGCATGGCGTAGCAGGTGGCGTGCGCGGCGGCGATGAGCTCCTCCGGGGTCGTCGTGCCGGCCTGCTCCTCACCGCGCGACTTCCACGCGACGTCGAACGTCGCCTTGCCGGAGGTCTCCAGCGTCGTCGTGCCGGAGCCGGTGAACAGGTCTCCGTTCCACTCGGTGCTCGCCTTGTTGACCACGGGGTTGGGCATGGTGTCTCCTTCTTCGCAGGCAGTGTCGGCCCGACGGGCCGGCGGCGCCCCGGACAGCGCCGTCCTGCTCATCCCACCACACCGTGTCCCGGAGCACACCGGGCGGTCGCACCGCGGTACCGTGAGCGCTCCCACCAGCGAAGGAGAAGGATGCAGTCACGCACCCTGGGCCGCACCGGCCGCACCGTGTCCGTCATCGGGCTGGGGACCTGGCAGCTCGGCGCCGACTGGGGCGACGTGTCCGAGGCCGACGCCCGCGCCGTCCTGGACGCCTCGGTGGAGGGCGGGGTGACCTTCTTCGACACCGCCGACGTCTACGGCGACGGACGCAGCGAGCGGATCATCGGGCAGTGGCTCCGCGACAACCCCGGCAGCGGCGTCACCGTCGCCACCAAGATGGGCCGCCGGCTCCCGCAGGAGACGGCGAACTACTCGATGGAGAACTTCCGCGCCTGGACCGACCGCTCACGGCGCAACCTCGGGGTCGACACCCTCGACCTCGTCCAGCTGCACTGCCCACCGACCGAGGTGTACGGCGTCGACCGCGTCTTCGACGACCTGGACACGCTCGTCACCCGGGGCGTCACCGCGTCCTACGGCGTGAGCGTGGAGCGGGAGGAGGAGGCGCTGGCGGCGATCGCCCGCCCGCACGTCGCCACCGTCCAGATCATCCTCAACGCCTTCCGGCTCAAACCGCTGGAGCGGGTGCTGCCGGCCGCGCAGGAGGCCGGAGTCGGCATCATCGCCCGGGTCCCGCTGGCCAGCGGACTGCTCTCGGGTCGCTACACCCCGAACACGACCTTCGCCCCGGACGACCACCGCAGCTTCAACCGCGACGGCGCCGCCTTCGACGTCGGCGAGACGTTCTCGGGCGTCGACTTCGAGACCGGGATCCGGGCCGCTGCCGAGTTCGCCTCGGTCGCCCGCCGTCTCGTCCCCACCGCGACGACGGCGCAGGTCGCCCTCGCCTGGGTCGCCGCGCAGGACGGCGTCTCCACGGTGATCCCGGGGGCCCGCTCCCCCGAGCAGGCACGCGCCAACGCCGCGGCGGGCACGCTCGAGCTCCCGGCCGACCTCGACGACGCCGTCCGCGCGATCTACGACCGCGAGCTCCGTGAGGCGGTCCACCCCCGCTGGTGAGCGGGCGGGTCGCCGCCTGGCCGCGTCGGCGGGCGGCCTCGTCCGTACCCGCGGTCGGTGGGCTCGTGCAGCCGCAGCCCCTCGTGCACCGGGACGCGCGGGGACCTCACCCGACGCCACGACGGCCGCCGCCGGCGGCGAGCAGCCCGTCGACGAGCGCGGCCAGCCCCTCGCGGTAGGTGTCCCGGGCCTCGTACTCGAGCCAGCGGTCACCGACAGCCGCGAGGGTGGGCACCTGGGACAGGGCCTCCTCCCCGACGGCGAGGAACGGGCCCGGCGCGGCGCCGAGCGGACGCTGCCGCGAGCAGGCCCGGACGAGGATCTCCCCGACCGTGTAGTACCAGACGTGCCGGAAGAGCTCGACGGCCTGCTGCTCCGAGCGGCCCGCCGCCACGGCGGCGGCGACGATCGTCTCGACCGGCCGCAGCGCGCAGAGCCCGAGCCGGCCGAGGAAGCCGTCGACGGTGAGCACCTCTGCGGCCCAGGGCCAGGACGCGAGAGCGTCGTGGACAGCAGTGGCCGCGGCGAGGATCCGGTCGCGGGGACTGTCGGCCGCCGCCGGGAGGTCGATCTGCCCGGCGAGCTCGTCGAGCAGCTGGACGAGGAGGTCCTCGCGGTCGCGGACGTGGCGGTAGAGCGTCGCGGTGCCGATACCGAGCGCGGCGGCGAGCCCGCGCAGCGTCAGGCCGGTGGCGCCGTCCCGGTCGATGATCCGTCGCGCGGCCGCGAGGATCTCGGCGCGGGAGGTGACCGGCGGTCGTCCGGTCCGGCCGCGTCCGGCGGGCGTTCGGGTCACGGTCGATCCCTTCCCGTCGAAAAAGGTGTGGACACCGGCACAGGGCACACCACTACTTTCGGAACATGTTCGCTAAGTCAAGCACACCCACTCCGACGACCTACCCGCGCTCCGCCGTCGCCGTCATGTACGGCGGCCTTGCACTCACCGTCCTCACCCTTGCCGTCCCGTACGTCGACCGGGCGACGACGAACGTGCTGGCCGCCCACATCCGGTCCGGCTACCCCGACTACGGCGCCGCACGCGTCGCGGAGGCCGTGACCCTGTGGCTGACCTACCTGACCGTGCTCGGCGTGCTGGGCGCCGTCACCTGGCTGGTCCTCGCCCGGGCCACCCGGCGAGGCCGGCCGTGGGCACGCCGGGCCGCCCCCGTGCTGTTGCTGGCGGGCGGAGGTGTCGCCCTGTTCAACCTCCTGGTGCGGGACACCTCCGGGGACACCGGGCTGCCGCCACTTCTCGGGCTGACCGGGCTGCTCCCGGTCGTGGCAGGCGTCGTCGCGGTCGTGCTCCTGTGGCGCCCGTCGCCGCCGGCACCGGCGGGCAGGTGAGGAACCAGTCCCCTCTCGGTGGGCCCGGCCGGTCTCGAACCGACGACCTCCGCGGTGTAAGCGCGGCGCTCTGACCAACTGAGCTACAGGCCCCTGGCACGGCGGGCGCGGCCCGGCTGCCAAGCGACAAGGGTACTGGCCGGCGGCCGGTGCTCCGGTACACCCGCCGGGGCACCGGTCACCGTCCTACGTCAGGCGCGCGACGGCCTCCCGGTAGGCCTCCACCGACCGGGCCACCCCCGCCGGGCTGTGGGTGGACCAGGCCACCACACCGTCGCCGTCGAGGAGGAAGGTGCCGCGCGTGGGCGCGCCCGAGCGCTCGTCGAAGACACCGTAGGCACGAGCCGCCGCGCCGTGCGGCCAGAAGTCGGACAGCAGCGGGAAGGGTACCCCCTCCTGCTCGGCCCAGGCGCGCAGCGTGAACACCGGGTCACAGGTGACCGCGACGACGTCCGTCCCCGCGACAGGGTGCGTCACCAGCTCGCGGACCTCGCCCCCGCACACCCGCGAGAACGCGAAGGGCAGGAAGACGACGAGCTGGGGCCGTTCCCGTGGCCCGCCCAGGCGGACGGGCGTGCCGTGGGTGTCGGGCAGGTCGAGGACCGGCGCGCGGTCAGCGACCGCGACCACGCGCGAGGAGCCGCTGCCCGTTCCAGTCCGCGGCGGCGCTGACGGAGCCCGAGGGCTGCATGCCGGCGGTACGTGCCGCCTCCTCCACGACGGCGGGGCCCACGTGCCCCCCGCGTCCCGGCTTGGGGGTCAGGACGAGGATGGTGCCACCGTCGTCCAGGTTGTCCAGCGCGTCGACGAGGAGGTCGGTGAGGTCGCTCTCGTCGCCGTCGTCGTCGCGCCACCAGATGATGGCGCCGTCGACGACGTCCCCGTAGTCCGTGTCGACGAGCTCGGTGCCGGTGATCTCCTCGACGGCCGCTCGCACGGCCTGGTCGACGTCGTCGTCGTAACCGAACTCCTGGATCTGCTGCCCGGTGGTGAAGCCGAACCGGCTGCCGGCGCCAGGGCCAGCGGTCGCTGCCACGTGTGTTCTCCCACTTTCTCGTCAGGGCGCTGCGCGCCTCTCCACCCCATCCAGCGTAGGGCTGAGCACAACTTACTGCGGGGACGATGCCATTCCCAGATGATCTATGCAGCGTTGCACGGTCGGCTGTTGTCAAGGTCATAGCCGCGCCGTGACCGTGAGCATGGCTTGCACTGTCGGGCGGCGAGACAATGGGCCTAATCTGGTCTGACCGAGCACCAGCCACGCGCGTCGGGGCGCCCCGACGCCTGAGGGAAAGAGGACGTGTGAGTCCACAGGACGGATCTGGACCGCTCATCGACGGCCTGCTGAGCCAGGTCGGGGACATCGACTCTGCTGAGACCCAGGAGTGGCTCGAGTCCCTCGAGGGCCTCATCGACGACCGTGGTGGCCCTCGGGCGCGCTACATCCTGCTCAACCTGCTGCGTCGTGCGAAGCAGCTGGGTGTGACCGTGCCGGCGCCGCTGACGACGCCCTACGTCAACACCATCGGTGTGCACGACGAGCCCTACTTCCCGGGCGACGAGGTGACCGAGCGCAAGTACCGCGGGTGGATCCGCTGGAACGCCGCCGTCATGGTCACCCGGGCCCAGCGGCCCGGCGTCGCGGTCGGGGGGCACATCTCCTCCTACGCGTCGATCGCCACCCTCTACGAGGTGGGGATGAACCACTTCTTCCGGGGCAAGGACCACCCGGGCGGCGGCGACCAGGTGTTCTTCCAGGGGCACTCCTCGCCCGGCAACTACGCCCGCGCCTTCCTCGAGGGCCGGCTGACGGAGGAGGACCTCGACGGCTTCCGGCAGGAGTACTCCCACCCCGGTGGGGGCCTGCCCTCCTACCCGCACCCCCGCCTCATGCCCGACTTCTGGGAGTTCCCCACCGTCTCGATGGGGCTGGGCCCCGCGCAGGCCATCCTCCAGGCCTTCACCAACCGCTACGTGCACGAGCGGGGCATCAAGGACACCTCCCAGCAGCACGTGTGGGCCTTCCTCGGCGACGGCGAGATGGACGAGCCGGAGTCGCGCGGCATGCTCCAGCTCGCCGCCCAGCAGGGCCTGGACAACCTCACCTTCGTCGTGAACTGCAACCTGCAGCGGCTCGACGGCCCGGTCCGCGGCAACGGCAAGATCATCCAGGAGCTGGAGGCCTTCTTCCGCGGCGCCGGGTGGAACGTCATCAAGGTGCTGTGGGGCCGGGAGTGGGACCCGCTGCTCGAGGCCGACAAGGACCGTGCGCTCGTCAACCTCATGAACGAGACGCTCGACGGCGACTACCAGACCTACAAGGCCAACGACGGCGCCTACGTCCGCGAGCACTTCTTCGGGCGTGACCCGCGCACCAAGGAGCTCGTCAAGGACCTGACCGACGAGGACATCTGGGCGCTCAAGCGCGGCGGTCACGACTACCGCAAGATTTACGCCGCCTACAAGGCCGCGATGGAGCACACCGGCCAGCCCACGGTGATCCTCGCCCAGACGGTCAAGGGCTACGGCCTGGGCCCGAGCTTCGCCGGTCGCAACGCGACCCACCAGATGAAGAAGATGAAGACCACGGACCTGAAGATGCTCCGTGACGCTCTTCGCATCCCGATCCCCGACGAGCAGCTCGAGGACCCGTACAACGCGCCGTACTACAAGCCGCCGGAGGACGACCCGACCCTCCGGTACATGCTCGAGCGCCGCAAGGCCCTCGGTGGGTTCCTGCCCGAGCGGCGCGGTGATAAGGGCACCCTGCCGCTGCCGGACGAGAAGCCCTACGAGATCCTCAAGGGCGGCTCGGGCAAGCAGGAGGTCGCCACGACGATGGCCTTCGTCCGGCTCCTCAAGGAGCTGATGAAGGACAAGAACATCGGCAAGCGGATCGTGCCGATCATCCCCGACGAGGCGCGCACCTTCGGCCTGGACTCGATCTTCCCGACGGCGAAGATCTTCAACACCCACGGCCAGAAGTACACCTCGGTGGACGCCGACCTCATGCTCTCCTACAAGGAGTCCGAGACCGGCCAGATCATGCACATGGGGATCAACGAGGCCGGCTCGGCGGCCGCGCTCCAGTGCGTCGGCACGTCCTACGCCACCCTGGGCGAGCCGCTCATCCCGGTGTACATCTTCTACTCGATGTTCGGGTTCCAGCGGACCGGTGACCAGTTCTGGGCAGCCGGCGACCAGCTGGCCCGCGGGTTCGTCATCGGCGCCACCGCCGGCCGCACCACGCTGGCCGGTGAGGGGCTGCAGCACATGGACGGGCACTCCCTCGTCCTGGCCCAGACCAACCCGGCGTTCGTGCCCTACGACCCGGCCTACGCCTACGAGATCCGCCACATCGTGCGTGACGGCCTGCAGCGGATGTACGGGGCGGACGACCCGCGCGACCCGAACGTCATGTACTACCTCACGGTGTACAACGAGCCGATGCACCAGCCGGCCGAGCCGGAGGACGTGGACGTCGAGGGCATCCTCAAGGGCATCCACCGCATCGC
>Ga0079225_10001620_pt1 | contig 12730 bp, 11 predicted proteins | sample Poulit2012_FD_76344 | JGI IMG/M metagenome (GOLD analysis project Ga0079225, IMG submission 76344) | Agricultural soil microbial communities from Georgia to study Nitrogen management - Poultry litter 2012 | ecosystem: Environmental > Terrestrial > Soil > Agricultural land | place: USA: Georgia...
CCGGTTGGCGGTGTCATTATTTTTGCGAAAACATCAAAAGCTGCCTCCCGACTATCTGAGCAATTTAGAACTAATAAAGTTGAAAAACGTTATTTAACAATTGTAAGGGGAAAACCTGAAAATTCGGTTGATGTGCTTGTCGATTATTTATTAAAAAATAACAAACAAAATAAAGTGTCCGTCGTAAGTAAACATGTCAAACAGGCAAAAAAGGCGATTTTAGATTATGAACGGTTAGAGACTAACGATCAATTATCATTATTAAAAGTCACTTTGCATACAGGGCGGCCTCATCAAATAAGAGTCCAGCTATCATCAAGGGGATTACCCATATTCGGAGATCAAAAATACGGGCAAAATGTTAATAAAATAGGACAACAAATTGCTTTATGGTCTTATGAAATGACTTTCAAACATCCGACTAAAGATGAAGAGCTAACAATCAAATCGCTCCCACCTGATAAACATCCATGGAATTTGTTTAATATTTTTTAAATAAGGGTTGTACGAAAGAAAAGAACCGACTCCGATTAAAGAGTCGGTTCTAAATAAATTAAAAAGGTCTAAACGGTCTCGGCCCACATCCAGGTCCGCAACCAGGTCCAGGTCCAGGGTTTGAAGCGGGTCCAACTGTGGGTCCAAATCCAGGGCCACCTCCAAATGGGGGCCTATTCGGAACTTGGAATGAACCGCCATAAACATTGACACTATTATTCGTGTTAGCGAACGAATTAGAATGAGGGTAAACGTGTACATTTCTCGTTAAATGATGATTAACATGTGTAGTATGGGATGGGTGGATGTGTTCAACCGTATCGACGGAATGGGAATGAACGACGTTATTTTTAACAGGGTATACAACTTTTCTTTGACATCCACAATGTGGCCCATGATGGCAACGACTCATTTTAATTGCTCCTTTCTTAGGTTAGTTTCATTATTAACTTATGGTTTTTCTTATAAGTTCGACTGAGCCATTACCTACTTTTTCATGATTTCAACGGAAAAGGAATGAAGTAACCAATTTATTTTCATCATTTTCAACGATTACAATCCTTTAAAAAATTGCTTCCACATTTCAGAAGGAATCATTCCATTCGCCTCAACTGTCCCGTCTTTTTTGATATAAATTTCAAGCTTTTTCGGGATTTGTTCAATTTCATCTTTAATCGATTGATATTTTTCGGATAAGAAATGAATGCGTTGATTTGTGGAGCCAATCCACGGTCTTATTTGATCTGGCTTATCGTATTCATAAGGGCCATCGATAAATAGATCAGTCACATCGATTAATTCCTTCCAACCTGGTTTATTAAGCTTCTGAAGGTCTTCTATGTAGTAGCCGCTAAAGGTCATAACCGTTAAGCCTATGTTTTGAGCACGCCGACCTAATTCAGCAAGAGCTTCTGCTTGCTCAAACGGCTCTCCACCTAAAAAAGTAATCCCTTCAATCGCATATTTTTCCTACTTTCAACTATTTTTTCCCACAATTCATCAACGGGTGTCATCGTTCCCATTTTCGGATTCCACGTCCAAGGAACGCCACAGCCTTTACAATGAATCGGACAGCCTTGTACCCAAACACAAGCTCGTTTTCCAGGACCTTCTGCAGTCGTTAACGGTAAAAAGCGGTGCAAATTTACTTCCATTAAATATCCACAATCCTTCCTGAGCGATACTTCTGTTTGTTTTGCGACGAATTGGCACGTTGTTGTTTTTGATCGCGTCCTTTTTTATTTAAATTCGCCTCATCTTCTTCATTAAAAATTAAATAGGGCTTTGCTTTTGCTAAAATATGCGGCTTCATTTTTGTTGTTTCAGTAAAATGAGAATATGATTGGAATGAGCCAACTTTATTTCGCACATCAACAATTTGCCTTGCGACGATATTACCGATATATGGATGACTAGCAATTTTCTTTAAACTTGCTTCATTTATATGTAGCATAAACGGCTCTTTTTGATCGGCAATCGGAAGGGGATTCTTTCTCTTTTTAATCGCATTAAGGTCCCCTCGTTTCCCACTATCACTGAAAAATGGGAAATTCGTTTTAACGATGATGGGTGGTGTCTGCTTAAACGGGTGATCAATCACATTTTTCGCAATAATACGTAAATATTCCTTCCGAGCTAAAAATCCGTGAATCATTGCAAAAAGCCAAATGGATAAAGAAAGACCCGCTAAAAAATCGACAATTATACCGTCTTCCTCAATACCTCCCAAAATATATAAAACAGTTAATGCCCCGAACAAATAAATTATTCCAGCAATCGTCCATTTATTTCTTCCTGCGCGAATGCCGATGTATAAAAAACTTATAAAAGCCGTTAATGCAAAAGGGCCGAATAGCCATATGAGCCATAAAGAACGGAGAATCTCCCATCTTCGCCCAAAAGGTGTAATTGGATCTTTCATTTCTACAACTTCCTTTTTAATTCACTTTGTTGTTTTATGGATTGTTTGATTGTTGTTTCATAATATTCTTCTGTAAATTCGGAATCAATCGTTTCGGCGCCCGTTAATCGTTCAATTAATTCAACGTAATCTAAGCATTCTTCACCTTTAATACCGAGTGTTTTTGCACGAATTTCGCCGGAAGATAAAATTTCAAATTTTATTTTTTTACTCATATTAAAGCTACTCCTTTACTTGAAATGTTAATACGATTGTTTCGTCGTCGTTTTTTTGTTCCTGTTCTAATCGAAGACCTTGTTCTTTAGCCCGAGTGAGCAAAGTTTCATACGTGTTTTTTTGAACGATGCGCGTATATTCTTTTTGAACATCCTTTAAAAATTCCTCCGCCTCATCCGTTGATACTTGTTCGTTAAAATAACCGCTAAAAGTCCCATCCTCTTGCTGTTGAAAGGCCATTTGAATGTTGCCAAGAGACGATTTAAACGTTTCTTCATTTAAATCTACGTTACAGCCAAAATGATTTAAAGCTTCGGCTAAAATGGCTTCATCCTTCATATTAGTATCCATGCGATATAGTATCCCTTCATCAACTTTTTCTTGAATGGCATAGGAGACTACGGTACTCGCTGCTCCGATTGCAATAGGTACTAGAAACATCGATAAACTCATTAAAATCATCCTTTCACTATTAAAAATCTAACGTTCTTCCACCCCTGGATTTATAAATATCATCTTTACGATCATCAACTGTTGAAACGTCACTTGCTTCATCGTGGCTATAATCTTTTCGGTCATCTTGTAGCGTCGCTGTCACTGCTCGAACATTCGCCCATTCACGGAGCGTACGAATTTGTTCGGATTGGGTGACGGAAAGAGGGATTGTTTGATCAATCGTATTTAATAAATCTTCAACGATCATTCCGCGGTCTTCAGAATATGCTTTAAATAAAGCCGAAATAATGGCTTGCTCTATTTCCGCACCACTGTACCCTTCAGATGATTCCACTATCAGATTGAGTACTTTTTCTGTTAGTTTAAAATCACCTCGGGCTTTTTCAGTATTTAATCGTTTATTAATATGAATTTTAAAAATTTCCTTTCGTTCATTTCGAGTCGGTAAATCAACGAAAAATATTTCATCGAAGCGGCCTTTTCGAAGTAATTCTGGTGGTAAGGCTTGGATATTATTCGCAGTAGCTGCAACGAAAACTGGTTTTTCTTTTTCCTGCATCCACGTTAATAAAGTGCCGAAGATTCGTGTTGAAGTTCCACTATCCCCTGAACTATTCGTACCACTTAATCCTTTTTCAATTTCATCAATCCATAAAATACAAGGGGAGATGGCTTCAGCTGTTTCGATTGCTTTACGCATATTTTCCTCGCTACTTCCGACGATGCCACTAAAAATTTTCCCCATATCAAGCTTCAGAAGGGGAAGCTTCCAAGAATGGCTTACTGCTTTAGCGATCAAGCTTTTTCCACAACCAGGCACCCCAGTAATTAAAAGACCTTTTGGCGCAGGAAGTCCGTAATCATTCGCTAATTCTGACCAAGATTTATCCCGTTTATTAAGCCAACGTTTAATATTTTCTAATCCGCCAACATCGTCCATACTCGGATCATGGGGCACATACTCTAAGAGCCCACTTTTTTTAATCACTTGTTGTTTTTCTGACAAGACGTGATTGACCGACTGAATGTCTAATCGCCCATCAAAAACCATTGACAAAGCAAAAGCATTTTCAGCTTCTTGTAACGTTAGTCCTAATGCTGCATTAATTAGTTTTTCTTCCTCTTCTTCATTTAAATCAATCGTTATTCGGCTATTATTTTTATTTAATTCAATCATTTCATGGAGTACGTTTTTAATTTCTTCATAAGTTGGTAAATGGTAATCAACAATAAAAATATCTTTCTGTAACTCAATTGGAATGTTAAATGTCGGTGAAACGAAAATAATATTTTTCGGTACCGCCCCTTTAATTAATTGATCAACGAAATCCCTTAATCGACGAATAATTTGATAGTCCGGATTTCGATGGTCACCTCCGAGATAAATATGAAAATCCTTAAAAATAAAGACAGCGGGTTCATCGACTTTATCTATATAGTCTAACGCTTGTAATGGTTGCGTTGAGTTGTGCTGTACTTTTCCTTCTTCATCAACGAGACCTTTTGTTAATGTCCACGTATAAACGGTCCTCGTCGTTTTAATAAGCTCTGGGTTTTTACATATTTTCCTAATATCTTGGATTAATCGATTTTCTTCCCATGTCGTAATCGATAAATACGGAAATCTCGCCCGCAAATAATTGGCTAATCGAATAGAAAACGACTGAATTTGCATAAAGAGAACCACCTTTTCTACGTATTATTTCATATTTTACCATTACTTTTATCGATTTGAAGCTAGAAATTAACATACACGGTAAAATGGGTATTTTTTCCTATAAGAAAAGAAAAAAGGGGGAAGAAAGAGGGGGAGGAGGGGGGTTAAGCTCGTTCTATTTTTGGAAGTTGAACTATTTTATAGCCGACAATCATTAAAACAAATAACCCAAGTGTGGCACCGATATAATAAGGGGAAACGACATCACGAATAATCCCTGTTGAAAATGTACTAATAATCATACCTAATGAATAAAAAGCCGACATTAAACCGAACGCTCTTCCATGACCTTCTTTCGGAATAATATTTGTCACAACCGTCGCCATAGCAGGCATAATAATTCCAAAAAAGAAGCCTAGCATCGTCATTAAAATAGAGAAGGAAAGCACATCGTAAATAATCGCATACATTACTAATGACATGCCTAAGAGACCAAACAATAACCTTTTAAATGGATCAAAACGGTGAATAAAGAAAAGTGACAAAGCAAACAAAGTGCCAATTGCAAAAAAACTAAATAGTAAACCCGTTGTAGCGGGAGATAACCCTTTTTCAACCGTTAAATAAGGGACTTCATAAATGATAATACCGTGAAGAAACATCATCGCAAATCCGACGGCTAAAACGAGTGGAAACCGTGGTGTTGTTAACACTTGAGACAAGCTGTAGGATTTATTAGTTTGTCTATTTTTTATTAATACATTTTGATCTTTAACGAAAATCATCGTATATAAAGAGACGAATAAAAGCGTTAAACCAATGATAAAATACGTATTTTCATAGCCAATTAACGAACCCAATTTTCCCCCGATGGCTGGTGCGATAATGCTAGAAATTGTTACCATTATGCCGTATATAGCCATGTTTTTCCCTTGTTGGACACTATTTTTAGCATAGCTTGATAATAGCGCAAGGGCTGCAGGAATAAGAAAAGCTAACACAAACCCGTTCACCATTCTTAAAAGTAATAATGTCGTGGAATTCGTCGCCATGCTATGTAAAATAAAGACGAACCCAGCTAAAATCATCGGAATTATAATGAAACGCTTTTTTCCGAAACGATCGATTAAAGGACCAGCGATAATATTACCAGATAGACTCGCGAGCTGTGATGCACTTAACATAATTCCGATTAATACACTGGAAGCTCCTAATAGCGCTGCATAAGGCGTAAATAACGGGGCTTGTACACTCATAATTAAACTCATAAAAAACATGACAAGAATAATTTGCAGTTTATCAATTAACGTAACATTCATATTCTTCACCTCGAGACTAATTTATGCTCATGGTAAAGAAAATAGACAAGTTAATTGTTCGGACGAAAGGAGGAATAGAGGTCTAAAATGGTGAAAAATGTTTTAATTAAGTGAGCTTTTTATAAAAATTCCAAACAAATGCCAATTGATTATGAGCACGGAATCTGCACTAATTACGTTATCCTACCTATGCGTCCACAACTAAATATACTGTAAAAAAAGTTGATTAATTCGTTTTTTAAAAAATAAATATAGAATAAGACAACTGAAATGGAGCATTTTAAAGGATACTAAAGTAATCTTCCAAATAGCCTATTTGAGAGCCCGTCAAATGAGAATTTGCTAATAATTGGACTCACAGTTCGTTTTTTCGCATTTGAGGAGAAAGTCATACCCACTTAGAATAGTAATGTGTAGTCATTTGTATCGATTTATTTAGTAATGAAATGGAATTAAGGGGGAAAAAAGTTTTTTAGTGGATTACAAAATGACTTATTTAAAAATTAATTCAAGGAGTGTTAAACCATTGTTGAAAATGAAAAATTCTAAAATATTAATGTTAGCTGGAATGTTATTATTAGCTTTATTTTTAGTCGCTTGTGGTGGCGATGATGGTGATGATAGTACAGAAGAGGCTGATAACGGAACTGAAGAAACTCAAAACGGTCAATCAGAAGAAGGTGGTCTAGAACTTGGAGAGACTGATTTACAAATTCCTTATGTTGCTTGGGCTAGAGAGACCATTTCAACTTATCTTTTAGCGGCAATATTAGAAGAAGTTGGCTATAACGTTGAAGTAACTCAAGTTGAAGCAGGTCCAATGTACACAAGTGTTGCGAACGGAGATTCAGATTTCCATACGTCCGCATGGCTACCAGCAACTCACGCTAGCTACTGGGAAGAATATGAAGATGATCTTGTATTAGTTACAGAAGTGTTAGACAGAGCACCACTTGCCTTAGCAGTGCCAAGCTATGTGGAAGATATTAATTCCATTGAAGATTTAAGAGATAACACGGAGTTTGGTGAAAGTGTTGGCTTTGAAATTACTGGTATTGACCCAGGCGCAGGTATTATGCAAAATACTGAAGAAGTAATGGAAGTGTATGGTTTAGACGATTGGACACTCGTTTCAAGTTCTGAAGCTGCAATGTTAACAGAGCTACAAAGTGCATACGATAATGAAGAGCCGATTGTCGTTCCATTATGGAAACCACACTGGATTTTCGGTGTATTAGATATTAAAATGCTTGAAGATCCAGAAGAAATTTACGGTGGAGAAGGAGACCAAATTTACACTGTTGCTCGTAAAGGGCTAGAAGAAGATTCTCCTGCCGCCTATCGCGTGTTAGAAAACTACGTAGAGACGTATGAGATGGTTGAAGAGTTAATGCCACTAGTACATGATGAAGGACAAGATCCTGCAGATGTTGCAAAACAGTTCTTAGAAGATAATCCAGATCTTCTTGAAGAATGGACAGAGGGCGTTAACTAACATTTAACTTATCCATTAGATAGACAATTGTAGATATAAAAATTACACATTAACAGAATTAATCCCTCATTCTCTTATAGCGGTTAATGAGGGATGTTTTTCTTTTAAAAATGAATAAAAGAGGTGAAATCGATGCCTGAGATTAAGGTTGAAAACTTGACGAAAATATTCGGCAGAAACCCTAAAGAGGCGCTTGATTTATTAAAAAAGGGGAAAACGAAGGACGAAATTTTACAAGAGACAGGCATGACAGTCGGAGTGAATCAAGCTTCTTTTGAAGTGAATTCTGGAGAAGTTTTCGTCATAATGGGACTATCTGGAAGTGGTAAATCTACATTAGTCCGTTTATTGAATCGACTCATTGAACCGACAACAGGCAATGTTTGGATTGGAAATGATAACGTTGCAGAAATGTCGAAGGAAGAGCTACGAAATTTGCGCCGAAAAAAGATAAGTATGGTTTTTCAAAGATTTGCGCTACTACCACACAAAACGATTTTACAAAATGCTGAGTTCGGATTAGAAATTCAAGGAAGCGATACAGAGGAAAGACAGCAAAAGGCGAAAGAATCAGTAGAATTAGTTGGCCTTGGGGATTATCTTGATAAATATCCAGATGAATTATCTGGAGGAATGCAGCAACGGGTCGGACTTGCGAGAGCTTTAGCGAACGATCCAGATATTTTATTAATGGATGAAGCTTTCAGTGCCCTTGATCCATTAATTAAAAAAGATATGCAAAATGAATTGATGGAATTACAGCAAGCCGTTAATAAAACAATCGTCTTTATTACCCACGACTTGGACGAAGCGTTACGAATCGGTGACCGAATTGCTTTAATGAAAGACGGTGCGATTGTTCAAATTGGAACGGCAGAAGAAATTTTAATGAATCCAGCAGACGAATACGTTGAAAAATTCGTTGAGGATGTTAATATTTCAAAAGTGTTAACGGCAGGACATATTATGAAGCGACCAGAGACAATATTATCCGATCGCGGTCCGAAAGTTGCGATTCGTGAAATGACTCAAAACGGTGTCTCGACGTTATATGTCGTTAATCGTGACCGTAAATTACTTGGGTATATTACGGCTGATGATGCTGTTCAAGCGTCGAAGGAAGGAAAAGAGTTAAAAGAAATTATTCAACCTGTTTCAAAAACAGTAACAGAAGATACGTTGTTAGACGATTTATACGAGCCTATGAATGATTCTAACATTCCTTTATCGGTTGTAGATGAAAGGGGCCGACTCGTTGGAATTGTTGTTAGAGGTGCGATTATCGGTGCTTTATCTGGTGATGATCAAGTGATTAACGGAAATGGTGGTGAACAGTAAAAATGAATGAATTATTACCAAAGCTCCCGCTATCAGATTGGGTAGAGGTGTTTGTTGATTTTTTAACGGACAATTTCGAAGGTTTCTTCGACGCCATTTCTTCGGTTATTGAATGGTTAACGGGTGGTCTTGTCAATCTATTATCTACAGGCCCTTCAATTATCCTTATCGTTTTGTTTACTTTATTAGCGTGGTGGGCATCAAGTTGGAAATTAGGACTATTTACTTTGGTCGGTCTAGGATTAATAGATAATTTAGGTTACTGGGGTCACACGATTAATACGTTAGCGTTAATTATTATTTCCGTAATAATTGCTGTTATTATTGCTATTCCGATTGGGATTTGGATGTCACAAAAGGCATCAGTACAGGCCGTTGTTTCACCTATCCTTGACTTTATGCAGACGATGCCTGCGTTCGTTTATTTAATTCCATCCGTTGTCTTTTTCGGACTTGGAATGGTACCAGGTGTCATTGCGACGATAATATTCTCAATGCCACCGACTGTAAGACTAACAAACTTAGGTATTCGGGAAGTTGATCAAGAACTAATCGAAGCTTCGAATGCGTTCGGAGCTAAGACGAGTCAACGATTATTGAAGGTTCAAATGCCACTTGCAACATCTACTATTATGGCGGGAATTAACCAAACAATTATGCTATCACTTTCCATGGTTGTCATCGCTTCTCTTGTAGGAGCACCAGGATTAGGAGAAATCGTTTACCGCGCTGTTACTCAAGTTAATATCGGTAACGGTTTTGAAGGTGGTTTAGCATTAGTTATTTTAGCGATGGTGCTTGACCGAATTACACAAGGCATAACGAAAAAAGGAAGCCGCGTATAATTTTTAACAGTCTTATAATACAGCCCTTTAGTTAGTATTAGATTAACTAGGGGGCTTATTTTTATATCACAATCGCACGAAAAACTGTCTCTAACGTTGTGCGATGGCCGATAACAAGGTGCGACGGTCGATAACTGGTAGACGGAAAAGTTGCCATTAGGGGGTTCCGAAAGTTGCCAATAGAACCGAAAAAGTTGCCAATAGAACCAGAAAAGTTGCCATTAGGATCCTGTAAGTTGCCAATAGAGTCGAAAAAGTTGCCAATTGAACCAGAAAAGTTGCCAATTGACTCAGCAAAGTCGCCAATTGGATCGATAACCAAGATACGACGCTCGATAAAAAGGCGCGACTGCCGATAACTGTAAGCTACTTCCAAGGTTCAATCACCTCTGACACAAATTTAAAGCATCATCGATAGTTTTTATTGAAAAAATTAATGGTATTATAGAAGAAAATAAACGTCTTATTAGTTTGTAAGAATCCGTTGTACGACGGTCATTACAAAAAACGATTAAGCGACGAAGGAAGAATAGATTAATGGACAAACAACTCATTCATTTTAAGCATCCTTTACTAGGGGATGATCCTTTACAATTCCAAAACCCTGTAAAATTTATTACAGCAAACACGTTAGCTGACGTAAAGGAAGCGATTGAAAAAATTGAATCGTATACAAAACGAGGCTATTATGCTGTTGGCTACGTCAGTTACGAAGCATTAGGGGCGTTTTATCCTGAGCGCAAATTAAGCGCAAAACCTAACATCCCTTATGTTTATTTTGGTATTTATGAAAATAAGGAAACGGTACAAATGAAGGAGTACACTTCCACAAAGCCACTGGACTTCACCCCTAATACGTCGCGTATGCGGTACAATGAAGCGATTAAATATATTCATGAATCGATTGATCAAGGGCTGGTCGAACAGGTGAATTACACAATTCGTTTAACGACACGGGAAGAGAAACTCGATACGGACGCCCTTTATTTTCAATTAACGGAATCCCAACAAGCAAACTTTACTGCGCATTTACGCTTTGATGATTTTGAAATCTTGTCCATCTCGCCTGAGTTATTTTTTGCTTGGGACCAATATGAGATTGAAACGAGACCGATGAAAGGGACGATGAAACGGGGCAAATTTTATGAAGAAGATCTTTTAAATAAAGATAAACTAAAACAGTCAATAAAAGATATGAATGAAAATGAAATGATTGTTGACTTAGTTAAAGATGAGTTGAAGGGTATTACAAAAGAAGGAACAGTTGAGGTGACAAACCGTTTCCATATAGAAACATATCCAACAGTGTATCAAATGACATCGACGGTAAAAGGGGAGACTGTAGAGAATACGTCTTTACTTTCTATTTTTGAATCTCTGTTTCCAGCTGCCTCGATTGCAGGTACACCGAAATTGAAGGCAATTGAGCTGGTTGACATATTAGAAGATGCGCCGCGGGATGTTTATTGTGGAGCAGTTGGGATTGTTACACCAGAAGGTAACGCAATTTTTAATGTACCGATTCGAACAGTTTTATTGAATAAAAATAACGGCGAATTAACGTATGGTGTAGGTGGTGGCATAACGATTCGTTCATCTGCTGAGGCGGAATATGACGAAGCACTTACGAAGTCAGCTGTTTTAAATTATAAATTACCGCGTTTTGAATTATTAGAAACGATGAAAATTGAAGGTGGCAAGATTTTTCTATTAGAAGAGCATTTAAACCGGATCAAACAGTCAAGTTACTATTTCAATTGGCCTTTTCCTGAAAAACAAATACGTAAAGAGCTTAGTGATTTAGCGAAAAAGTATCATCAGGGCACTTATAAAGTTCGTCTCCTTTTAAATAAAAATGAAGCTATTACTTATCATATTGAACAATTGGATTCACAGAAAAATGTTGAAAAAGTTGTTTTAGCTGCGCAGCCGATTAATAACGCATCAATTTTCCATTATCATAAAACGACGTATCGGACGATTTATAACGATTTAAAAATTGCTAGTTATTACGACACATTATTATGGAATGAAGAAGGGTACATTACTGAATTTATTAACGGAAATTTGATTTATCAATTAGATCAGCAATATTACACACCACCTATCCACGACGGATTACTTCCTGGCACGTATAGAAATTATTTAATCGAAAATGGTAAAGTCATCGAACGTTCATTACATAAAAAGGATTTAATAAAGATTGAAAAAATGTGGTTTATAAATAGTGTAAGGGGATGGGTTGAGGTTGCAATAGAATTTTAGATAACCATTTTAATACAATGACATGTTATAATAGAATAAATTTTTCTAAACAAGTTTAATAACTTGATAGAGAGAAAAGTGTTAAAAGCAGTAGGGGGAAACCGGAATGAGAAAGAAATTAACGATTATTTTAAGTGCTATTTTAGTTTTAGTTATTGCAGGATTAATTTTTGCAGGGAACTATTTTTATGGTGAAGCAGTGAAGCGGGGAGTAGAAGTAGAATTACATAGAGAGACAGAGGCAGTGAATGCTGAAGCCGATGAATCGGGACAACGGTTACTTAATGAAGCGACAGAATGGTTTAATGAAAGAGACAAAGAAATCGTTGAAATAACGTCCTATGATGATTTACTGTTAAAAGCGCAATTTATTAAAAACGAAGCGGATACGGGTAAAGCAGTTATTTTAGCCCACGGTTATCGAGGTGTCGGTAATGATATGGGTAAATACGCAAAAATGTATTATGAAGCAGGCTTTGATGTACTCATACCCGATAATCGCGGTCATGGGGAAAGTGAAGGCGATTATATTGGCTACGGCTGGCACGATCGCATCGATTATTTAGATTGGATTGACTTAATAATTGATCGCGGTTCGGATGCGATTATTTTACACGGAAATTCAATGGGAGCGTCCCTTGTACTCATGGCAAGTGGTGAAGATTTGCCTGAGGAAGTTAAAGGGATCGTTGCTGATAGTGGCTACACGACGGTTAAAGAAGA
>Ga0079225_10001623_pt1 | contig 12727 bp, 9 predicted proteins | sample Poulit2012_FD_76344 | JGI IMG/M metagenome (GOLD analysis project Ga0079225, IMG submission 76344) | Agricultural soil microbial communities from Georgia to study Nitrogen management - Poultry litter 2012 | ecosystem: Environmental > Terrestrial > Soil > Agricultural land | place: USA: Georgia...
CGCCTGGTCCAGACGGTATCCCAGGTGCTGGGCACCCCATTCAATGACAATGAATTGCAGGGTGGCACCCATGCCCCAGAACAGCGTCGTGACGGCCAGTGAAATCTGCCCCAGCCTGTCTGTCCAGAGAATCGCCACATAGCACATGAATGTTCGTATCAGTCGCAGCGGGTTGGTCTGCTGCGGCGGGTACACCACATTGGTGCGGGGAATGAGCAGGTTGGTGATGGCGGCCAGCACATAGACAATGCCGATGAACACGATGGCGGTTTCGGCACGCGTGTCGGCGATGGCCTGCACCCAGTCGAGGCTCATCAGCGCGGCGGATATGGTGGGGTTGATCAGCACACCGCCAAGCACGGTGCCGACAATGATGGACAGAACCGTCAGCCCCTCGATCCAGCTGTTGCCCTTGACCAGAAGCCGGGGCGGCAGCATTTCGGTGACGATGCCGTATTTGGCCGGAGAATACGCCGCGGCACCGGCCCCGACCAGGGTGTAGGCGCAAAATACCAGCATCAGCTGGTCGCTGTTGTCGCTGCCCAGCGTTGGTGCGAAAAACATCAGCACGCAACCGGATATCTTGATCGCGTTCGTGATGAACATGACCCGTCCCTTGGGCAGCGAATCGGCGAATGCCCCCACAAAGGCGGCCAGCACAACATAGGCCAGGGCAAACCACCATTTCATCATGGGGACCATCCAGTCCGGACCGTGCAAGTCGGCGATCAGGGCGATGGCCGCGATCAGCAGGGCATTGTCGGCGACTGACGACAAGGCCTGGGCGGTCATGACAAGGTAGAACCCTTTGTTCACCGTTTTGCAATCCTGGGTGGGTGAGTCCGTGCGGCACGCTCCTGCAACGTCGCACTGCAGGTGGGAAATGATAGTTCACTTTGCTCGACCACGTCGAAATTAGTGCCTTGCGGTATCATAGGCTCTGAATTTTCACCTCATCATAGTGCTCACCGGTGCGACTGACTCAACTCAAGCTTGCTGGCTTCAAATCGTTTGTTGAGCCGACGATTATTTCGACGCCCAGTCATCTGGTGGGGGTCGTGGGCCCCAACGGATGCGGCAAGTCCAATATTATTGACGCCGTGCGCTGGGTACTGGGTGAAAGCCGCGCATCGGAACTGCGTGGCGAATCCATGCAGGACGTCATCTTCAATGGGTCGGCCAACCGCAAGCCCGCCGCGCGGGCATCGGTCGAACTGGTTTTCGACAACTCGTCGGGCCGCGCGGCCGGGCAGTGGGGCAGCTATGCCGAGATCTCGGTGCGCCGCACGCTGACCCGCGATGGCTCCAGCACGTACTACATCAATAATCAGCCGGTGCGGCGGCGTGACGTTCACGACATCTTTCTGGGAACGGGCCTGGGTGCCCGGGGCTACGCCATTATCGGGCAGGGCATGATCAACCGCCTGATCGAAGCCAGGCCCGAGGAACTGCGCGTCTATCTTGAAGAAGCCGCCGGCGTGTCGCGCTACAAGGAACGGCGCAGGGAAACGGAAAACCGCCTGCGTGACACGCGCGACAATCTGACGCGCGTCGATGACATACTGCGTGAACTGGACAGTCAGCTCGAGCGCCTGGAAGCGCAGGCGAAGGTTGCGCGTGAATATCGCGAGCTTCAGCGCGAAGGGCAGGAAAAACAGCAGCTGCTGTGGCTGGTTCGTGAAAGCCAGGCCCGCCAGGACCGGCAGGACCGGTTCATTGCGATCGAACAGGCCCAGACTGAACTGGAAAAGGCAACGGCCAGCCTGCGTGCCGAAGAGGCGGCGCTGGAGTCCCGCCGGCAGGCCCTGTACGAAGCCGGCGACGCCGTGCATACCGCACAGGGCCGGCTTTTTGAAGCCGGTGCCCAGGTCAGTCGCATTGAAGCCGAACTGCGCCATATCAGCGATGCGCGTGAGCGACTGCAGCAGCGCCGCCAGGAACTGGAGCAGCAGGCGGAACAGTGGCGTGAGCAAACGCAGCACGGGGCCGAGCAGCGTGCCAGCACCGAACTTGAACTTGAAGTCGCCCGGGCGCAGCGCGAGCAACTGCAGTGTGATCTGGACGAGGCCCGCGATCACCTGCCCGATATGGAATCCGATGTCAGGCAGGCGGCCCAGGAAAGAGAGCAGCTGCGCAGCCAGCTGGCCCGCACTGAACAGGCCCTGGCGCTGGCATCCCAGTCCCGCCAGGACACTGAACGTCAGCGGCAGAACTTGCAGATGCGGCGCGACCGTGTGGAAAATCAGCTGCGTGAGCTGCCGGTGACCGATGAAGGCCTGCTGCAGCAGCTGGAAGGTGACCTGAAGGCGCTGAACACGCAGCTGGATCAGGCGCGCCAGCATGTGCTGGAACTGGAAGGCCAGATGCCCGCGCTGGAAACGGCACGCCGGACGCAGGCCGGGGCGGTGCAGCTGGCTCGCCAGGATGTGGCGACGCAGCAGGCACGGCTGGATGCCCTGGTGGCATTGCAACAAGATGTCGAAAAGAAAAGTGCGCTGCAGCCCTGGCTGGAAAAGCAGGGGCTGGGCAGCGCGTCGCGCCTGTGGCAAATGATCAAGGTAGAGCCCGGCTGGGAAACCGCGCTTGAAGCCACCCTGCTTGAGCGCACGGCGGCGCTGGAAGTTCCTGATCTTGCCGGGGCCGCCGCATACGCGCACAATGCGCCGCCCGGGCGCGTGGCCTTCTTCCAGCGGCCCGCCGTGCCGGATGCCCGGGCCGCGCTGGTCGATGGCTTGCGCCCCTTGTTGTCTCTGGTCCGCATCCAGGATGCCGGCTTGCGATCGCTGCTTGCCGATTGGCTGCATGGCGTCTATGTGTGCCAGAATCTGGATCAGGCCATGTCCGTCCGCACGCAATTGCCGCCCGGGCATCAATGTGTGCTGGCCGAAGGCCATCTGGTCGGACGGCACAGTATCCGTTACTACGCGCCGGATTCCGAGCAGTCCGGGATGCTGGCGCGCAAACAGGAAATCGAGAACGTCACCCGCGATGTGCAGGCACGCAAACTGATCGCCGACACCGAAGAGCAGGCACTGCTGAAGGCCGAACAGGCTCTGGACGCCGTGTCGCGCGCGTTGGTGCCGGCGCGGACCCGGATGGCCGAACTGGTGGAACGGGTGCATCAGCTGCAGCTGGATTACACACAGCAGCGCCAGTTGTCCGAACAGGCGGGCGAGCAGGCCCGCCGGTTGCGCGACGAGCTGGACGAAATGGCTGCGCAACATGACGAGCTGCTGGCCGCCCAGGAAGAATGTCAGCAGCGCATTGACCAGCTTGAGCACGAGGTTGCCGACCAGCAGCAACGATACGAGCAAGCCTGCCAGGCTGGCGAGGCGCTGTTCGAAAGTGCCGAAGCGCGACGCCAGGCGCTGCGCGAACTGGAAACGCGCCTGCAGGAAGCAGACTACACGGAACGCACGCTCAAGGCCCGCATCGCCGAAATATCGCGCACCATGCAGCTGGCGGCGGACCAGGCGCAACGGGCATCGGCCGAACTTTCCGCCGTGCAGGGTGACTTGTTCAATCTGGACGAATCAACGTTGCAGGACGACTTGCAGGCAGCGCTTGAACAGCGCACGCACGCTGAACAAACGCTGGAAAGTGCCCGTATCGAGCACGACAATCTGAGTGCCTCCATGCGCGCCGACGACGAACGCCGCCTGACCCTGGAGCGGTCACTTGAACCGCTGCGCGCGCGCATCACGGATCTGCAATTGAAAGAGCAGGCGGCCCGGCTGTCGATCGAACAGTTTTCCGAGCAACTTGATGCGGCGGATGCAGACCGCACCGCGCTGCAAAACGCCCTGGAACAGCTTCCCGCCGAACAGCGCAAGCCGGGCTGGCTGCAGTCCGAAGTGCAGCGGCTGTCGCGCCGGCTGGATGGCCTGGGGGCGGTGAACCTGGCGGCTCTGGACGAACTGGACACCGCGCGCCAGCGTCGCACATTTCTGGCGGAACAGTATGATGATCTGACGCTGGCCATCGAAACCCTGGAAGACGCGATTCGCAAGATCGACCGCGAAACCCGCGCCTTGCTGCAGTCCACGTTCGACCGCGTCAATCAGAATTTTGGCGAGCTGTTTCCCCAGCTGTTCGGCGGTGGAGAAGCCCGGCTGACCATGACGGGCGACGAAATTCTGGATGCGGGCGTGCTGGTCATGGCGCAACCCCCGGGCAAGCGAAACAGCACCATTCATCTGCTGTCGGGCGGTGAAAAGGCGCTGACCGCGATTGCACTGGTTTTTGCGCTGTTCAAACTGAATCCGGCACCGTTCTGCCTGCTGGACGAGGTCGATGCGCCGCTGGACGACGCCAACACGGAACGTTATGCGCGTCTGGTCAGCGCCATGAGCGAGCAGACCCAGTTTCTGTTCATATCTCATAATAAAATTGCCATGCAGATGGCGAAGCTGCTGGTAGGCGTTACCATGCAGGAACAGGGCGTTTCACGCATTGTTGCGGTAGATATGGAATCTGCCCTGGAAATGGCGCAGGCGTAGCGTGGACAATGAATAAAACCGGGGTGTTTTTACGGGGCGGGCAATGAGCGACTTGCAAATAGGCTTGATTCTTCTTGGCGTAGTGCTGATCCTGGCCGTTCTGCTGTACAACTGGTGGCAGGATTGGCGAGTGCGCCGGACAATGCGCGAACAGTTTCCGGAGCGGGAACATGACCCCCTGATGGGGCAGGGCAATGGTCCGGCCATGCGGCGCGAACCGGGCTTCGGCGTGCCGCCCGCGCCCGGTCCGGACGACGACGATGATGATCCCGACGAGGTCGATCCGGCGACCGAGGTCGTTATTGATGTCACCTTCGCGCAAGCTGTGGGCAGTTCAGAGCTATATGACGCCGTGAAGGGAATCGGTCGTGTGGGCAGCAAGCCGGTGCGCGTCTTTGCTGAACGTGACGGTGGCGGACACCGGGCCTGGCTGCGGCCTGCCGAAAGCTATTCCTCAATCCAGCTGGCGGTGTTGCTGGCCAATCGCAGCGGGCCGCTGACGGATATCGAATGGTCCCAATTGTGGACCATGGCCCAGGGGGTGGCTGACCGTTTCGACGGGTCGCTGGAAGGTCCCGAAATCGAAACCGTGCTGGAACGGGCCCGGGCGCTGGATGCGGTATGTGCTGATCTTGACGCCCAGGTCGGGCTGATTCTGAAGCTGAACCAGCCTCACAAGACCGACGCGGTATTCCGGGTGCTGGAAAGCGTCGGGTTCTTGCGCGGAGATACCCAGCTGGCCTGGATGTCCGACACTGGCGTGCCGCGCTTTGTCGCCCTGTTCGAAGGGGCGGCCGCGGGGCAGTTCGCCGGAGATCACGTGCAACGTGTGGATTTTGTGCTCGACGTGCCCAAAAGTCCGGCCGATGAGCAGGCCTTCAGTCGCATGGCGACAGTGGGCCGGGACCTGGCACGCCGGCTGGATGCGGTTTTGCTTGACGATCAGGGTCGCCCTTTGCCGGATCACGCTGACGAAGCCATCGACCAGCAGCTGCACACCCTGTATGCCCGCCTTGAACAGGCCGGCTATCCCGCCGGCGAACCGCGCACCGCACGTCTGTTTTCTTGAGCAGGATACCTATGGAACAACGCGAGTCCGTGGTCGCGCGCATTGACGCGCTCCGAGACACCATTTCCGACCATAATCACCGCTATTACGTATTGGATGCCCCGACGGTGTCCGATGCGCAGTACGACGCATTGATGCGCGAACTGCAGGCACTGGAGCAGGCCCACCCCGATCTGATCACACCCGATTCGCCCACCCAGCGCGTGGGGGCCCGGCCCGTCGCGGCCTTCGGATCTGTGCGGCACGCCGTGGCGATGCTGTCGCTGGGCAATGCATTCGACGACGACGAGGTGCTGGCGTTCAACCGGCGCGTGCAGGACACCTTGCGCGGTGCCGGCTTGCTGGATGCCGACGAAGAGGCCGAATACCAGGCCGAATACAAGCTGGACGGGCTGGCGATCAGCGTGCGCTACGAGCAGGGTCGCCTGGTGCAGGCGGCCACCCGGGGTGATGGACAGACCGGCGAAGACGTCACCAGCAATATTCGCACCTTGCGTTCGCTGCCCCTGAAACTGCGCGGTGATTATCCGGATGTGCTGGAAGTGCGCGGTGAAGTGGTGATGACCCGGGCTGACTTTGAACGACTGAACGAACAGCAGCGCGAACGCGGTGAAAAAGTGTTCGTCAATCCCAGGAACGCCGCGGCGGGCAGCCTGCGCCAGCTTGACCCGCGCATCACAGCCGGGCGTCCGCTGCGTTTTTACGCCTACGGGTGGGGCGAGCTGTCCGGACAGGTGCCAGACTTCGAAACCCATTCCGGGGTGCTGGACTGGCTGGCCACGCTGGGCTTTCCGGTCAGCCCCGATCGCGAGGTGCTGCGCGGTGTCGACCAGCTGCTTGATTACTACCATCGCACCGGCCAGCGCCGCGACAGCCTGCCGTTCGAAATCGACGGCGTCGTCTATAAAGTCAATGCCCTGCAGGCGCAGGACGTGCTGGGTTATGTCGCCCGGGCGCCGCGCTTCGCCCTGGCGCACAAGTATCCGGCCCAGGAAGAAACCACCGTGCTGCTGGATATCGAAGTCCAGGTTGGTCGCACCGGAGCGATTACGCCCGTCGCGCGACTCGAGCCGGTCTTTGTCGGTGGCGTGACCGTCACCAATGCCACCCTGCACAATGAAGATGAAATCCGCCGCAAAGATGTACGTATCGGCGATACCGTGACGGTGCGGCGTGCCGGCGATGTGATTCCGGAAGTGGTGGGTCCGATTCCGGATCTGCGTCCGGCCGATGCTCGCGAGTTCGTCATGCCGGTCAGCTGCCCGGTATGCGGATCGGCCATCGAACGTCCCGAGGACGAAGCGATTGCCCGCTGTACCGGTGGCCTGTTCTGTGCCGCGCAGCGCAAGCAGTCGCTGCTGCATGCCGTTGGCCGAAAGGCGCTGGATATCGACGGGCTGGGCGAGAAACTGATTGAGCAACTGGTTGACAGTGGCCGGGTGCGGTCACTGGCTGACCTGTTCACGTTGACGGTCGATGAGCTTTCCCGTCTGGAACGCATGGGGCCGAAATCGGCAGCCAATCTTGTGGCCGCCCTGGACAAGGCGCGCACGCCGTCGCTGGAACAACTGCTGTTTGCCCTGGGCATACGGCATGTGGGTGAAACCACCGCCCGTGCGCTGGCGCTGCATTTCGGCAGCCTGCAGGCCGTCATGGACGCGGACGAGGACGCGCTGCTGGCCGTTCCGGATGTAGGCCCCGTGGTGGCCGCGTCCATCGCCCGCTTTTTTGCCGAGCCCCACAACCGCGAAGTCATTGATGCGCTGGGGCAGCAGGGTGTGCGGGCACGCGAGGTCGAAATCCGCAGCGATCAGCGGGCCTTGCCCCTGACCGGAAAAACCGTGGTGCTGACTGGCACGCTGCCTGAATGGACCCGGGAAGAAGCCAGCCGCCATGTTCTGGCGGCCGGCGGCAAGGTTAGCGGGTCTGTGTCACGCAAGACATCTTACGTGGTCGCCGGCGATGCCGCCGGCAGCAAGCTGACGCGAGCGCAGGAACTGGGCGTGCCCGTTCTGGACGAGGCGGGACTGAAAGCGCTGCTGGGCATGCAGGAATGATCGCGTCCTGTTATTCCTTGATGGTCGCGTTCTTGACCAGTTCATCCTGGAAGCTGGCCAGCTGCTGTTGACGCAGCATCTCTTCAATCTGCGGCTTCACGGATTCCAGTGGCGGGAAAGACGCGGAGCGGGTGTCTTCCACTCGGATGATGTGCCAGCCGAACTGGGATTGCACGGGCTTGTCCGTCATTTCGCCCTTGCCCAGTGCTTCGACGGCCTCGGCGAACTCAGGCACGTAGTTGGCCGGAGCGGCCCAGCCCAGGTCACCACCGTTGGCACCGCTGCCGGGATCTTTCGATTCCTGTCTGGCGGCATCCTCGAAGCTGACCTTGTCGGATGAAATATCGTCGATCAGGTCCTGAGCCACTTTTTCATCATCAACCAGAATGTGGCGGACCCGGTATTCCAGACGCTTGCTTTGTTCGTCCTTCAGCTCGTCATAGGTGCTTTGCACCTGGGCGTCGGTGACCGGGTTCTTTTCCAGGTAGTCAGCCATCAGGGCGCGCACCAGAATCCCCTGGCGCGCCAGTTCAATTTCCTGCCTGACGTCATCCTTCTTGTCGATACCGGCTTTTTCCGCCGCCTGCACGGCGACCAGGCGGTGGATCATTTCCTGCTTGACCTGTTCGCGCAGTTCTTCCGAGTCCGTGGCACCCTGGCTGACCAGCAGGGACACGAAACCGTCCAGATTCTGCTGGCTGATTTCCTGTCCATTGACCGTGGCGACGGTCTGGGCGCTGACAGGTGCCGCGATCAGGCACGCGGCGGCAACAACGGCGATTCGTTTCATAGGTATCCTTTACGGGTTGGGTTTTGCCTGGATGGCCAGGGCATGAATGGGGTAGGGGATCAGATCGTCGACCAGTTCGTAGACCAGCCGGTGCCGTCCAAGCGGCGCAAGACCCTTGAACTGTTCGGACGCGATGATGACACGGAAATGCCCCGCGCCGTCTTTGGCGCCTTCGTGGCCGATGTGCATATGCGATTCGTCGATGATTTCAAGATGGGTCGGATTCAGCGCGCGCAGGCGCTCGGTGAGCATCTGTATGCGTTGTTCTGCGGGCATACTCTATTCCTTTATTCCTTCTGTTCCAGATTTTCGGTGTTGCCGGACGGGCTGCTTTCATGCGACAGGTGTTTGCCCAGCCAAAGCGACTGAACGATCACGAAAATCACCAGCAGCGCCAGCAGTCCGAATACTTTGAAGTTCACCCACTGGGATTCAGTGAAGTGCCCGGAAAATGCGACAAACAGATTCAGCAGTCCGGCGAACAGAAAGAAGCCGGCCCAGCTGTAATTGAGCTTGTCCCAGATGGCCGGGGCCATGCTGACCTGACCGCCCATCAGTGTCTGCATGATATTGCGGCGGAATATCAGGCGGCTGCCCAGCAGGATGCCGCTGAACAGCCAGTACAGCACGGTGGGCTTCCACTTGATGAACGTGTCATTGTGGAAATACAGGGTGGCGCCCCCGAAAACCACGATTACCGTCAGGTTGATCCAGTGCGTGGCTTCAATTTTCTTGCGCGTTGCTTTCAGCCAGATGAACTGGACGACGGTGGCGGCGATGGCCACAGCGGTGGCCACGAAAATGTCATCCGTATACTTGAACGCCGCAAAAAACAGGATCAGGGGGAAAAGGTCGAATAAGAACTTCTTCATGAGTCGGATGACGTGTCTTCGGGCTCGAACGCCAGAGAAAGAGAGTTGATGCAATAGCGCAGCCCCGTGGGCGGCGGGCCATCCGGAAAGACATGCCCCAGGTGGGCGTCGCAGACATTGCACAGGACTTCGGTGCGAACCATGCCGTGACTGGTGTCCGGTTCTTCGCGGATATGGTCGGGATTGAGTGGCTGGAAATAGCTGGGCCAGCCACAGCCGGCATCAAACTTGGTGTCGGACGCGAACAGGGGAGTGGAACAGCCGATGCACCGGTAGATGCCGGCCTGCGTCGTGTTCCAGTAGCGGCCGGTGAATGGGCGTTCCGTTCCCTTCTGGCGCACAACATAGAATTCTTCCGGCGTCAGCTGGGCACGCCATTCGGCCTCGGATTTGCGAACCTTTTTCACGATGCCATCACCCTGCGGAGATCAAATAAATGCACAAACATAGCTGTCATATTAGACGACTTTGACTCGGCGTGCATGAATTCACGGGGATGACAATTTCATCCGAAGGGTATCCCCTAACAGACATTCTGCGGTGTTGGCACCGATAATTTTTCAGAGATGCCGGCGGGGTGGCAGGTCTCCGGCTTTCTGGAAAACACTAATAGTTCAGATGTCAATCGAAGTGATACGCTTGGCGTCACTTTTTATGTTTTTTTGTATGACGTTGAAAAGTCGTTTGCTGGCACAACTCAGCCTTTTGTCGTAGCGGGCGGGGGTTTGCCTTGATCGTGGCCGTTGTATTTATCAAGAACTTTCATTACAAAATCCGGAGACAATTAATGACTATTTCATTGCCCGTTCGCCTTTCAATATTGGCCGGGGCCGTGGCGCTCAGCGCCCCCCTGCTGGCCGGTGCCCAGATAAAGGTCGGCGTGACGATTGCCAGTACCGGGCCGGCTGCGTCCCTCGGCATCCCCGAGCGCAACACGGTACCGCTGCTTCCCAATGAAGTTGAAGGCCAGACGATTGAATACATCGTCCTGGATGACGGTACGGACACGACGACCGCCGTACGCAACATGCGCAAGCTGATCACCGAAGACAATGTGGATGTCATTGTCGGCACCTCGGTGTCCCCCGGTTCGCTGGCCATGGTCGATGTGGCCGGTGAAACCCGGACACCCATGATCAGCGTGGCGGCCAACGCACGCATCGTCGAACCCGTTGAAGGCGCACGCGAATGGGTCTTCAAGACCCCCCAGAATGACCAGCTGATGGCCGACGCCCTGGCCGAGGCCATGGCAAAGCAGGATGTCAAGACACTGGGCTTCATCGGCTACAACGATGCCTATGGCGAAGGCTGGCTGGCCGTCATGACTGAAGCGGCCGAGTCCAAAGGCATCAAGATGGTCGCCGTCGAACGCTACGGCCGCACCGACACCAGCGTGACCGGCCAGGCGCTCAAGCTGATCGCCGCCAATCCGGATGGCATTCTGGTGGCCGGTTCGGGCACACCGGTGGCATTGCCCCAGCGCGAACTGAAGTCGCGCGGCTACAAGGGCATCATGTATCAGACTCACGGTGCGGCCAACAACGATGTATTGCGAGTCTGCGGAAAAGACTGCGAAGAAATGATCCTTCCCGCCGGCCCGCTGCTGGTGGCCGACCAGCTTCCCGATGACAATCCGGTCAAGGCCAGTGCGCTTGAATACAAGACCAAGTACGAAGCCGAATACGGCGAGGGCACCATCAATACCTTTGGTGGCCACATGTGGGACGCAGGCATGCTGATTGCCGCCGCCATCCCCGATGCCCTGGCCACCGGCGCCAAGCCCGGTACCCCTGAATTTCGCCAGGCGCTGCGCGATGCACTGGAACAGGTCACCGACCTGTCTGTGTCCCAGGGTGTCATCAACATGAGCCCCGACGACCACGCCGGTTTTGACGAACGAGCCCGGGTCATGGTGAAAGTCGTCGACGGCAAGTGGACGTACCAGCCTGACCTGTAATCATCCTGAACAGCAAGGTCTGTCAACGCGCGGGACGGCACGGTGCGCCGTCCCGCCATTTATGCAATGTCTAGACGGTACTGTCCGAAATGGATTCAACCATAGTATTAATCCTGCTGCAGGATGGCATCACGAACGGGGCCATTTATGCGCTGCTGGGGCTGGCCCTTGTGCTGGTTTTTGTCGTCACCCGTGTCATTTTCATTCCCCCGGGGGAATTCGTTACCTATGGTGCCCTGACGCTGGCGTTCATGGTCAACGGGCGTACCCCCGGAACCGTCAGTCTGCTGCTTCTGACGGGCGCGCTCGTGTTTCTGGTCGAAGCCGTCGGCGCCCTTCGCAGCCGCAATCTGGCTGGTCTGGGGAAAACCGCCGTCTGGACGCTTGGCCTTCCCGCTGCGCTCTACTTTGCGGTGCCTCACATCGTGCAGGCCGACGCACCGCTGTGGCTGTATGTCCTGGTGTCGCTGGCGCTGGTCATACCGCTGGGCCCCATGGTGTACCGGCTCGCCTACCAGCCGGTGGCTGAAGCCAGCGTACTGGTTCTGCTTATCGTGTCGGTGGCCGTTCACTTTGCCCTGACGGGCATCGGACTGGTGTTCTTCGGTGCCGAAGGCTGGCGCACACCGCCCTTTGTCGAAGGGTCCGTCGACATTGGTGTCGTGACCTGGTCGGCCCAGACATTCTTTGTCCTGGGCACCTGTCTGACACTGATCATCGCGCTGTGGCTGTTCTTCGGCAAAACCCTGTATGGCCGCGCCCTGCGTGCCACGGCCGTCAACCGGCGGGGCGCACGGCTGGTCGGCATCAGCACCAACATGTCGGGCCGGCTCACTTTCACGCTGGCCGCCGGTATCGGTGCCCTGTCCGGCATGCTGATCGCGCCGGTCACGACTATCTACTACGACACGGGTTTCCTGATCGGGCTCAAGGGCTTCGTTGCCGCCATCGTTGGCGGACTGATCAGCTATCCGGTCGCCGCGGCCGGAGCCATATTCGTCGGAGTCCTTGAAGCGTTTTCCTCATTCTGGGCAAGCGCTTACAAAGAGGTCATCGTGTTTACACTGATTATTCCGGTTCTGCTGTGGCGCTCCTTCGGCATGCGCCAGATCGAAGACGAGGACTGAGTCGCCATGAACCGCTTGTTGCTTGTTTTGGTTGTCGTTGTTCTGGCGGGACTGCCCCTGTTGCCGGCCACCCCGGAATTCTGGATCACCCACCTGAACTACATCGGGCTGGCCAGCCTTGTCGTGCTTGGCCTGGTGCTGCTGACCGGGATAGGGGGCCTGACGTCGTTTGGCCAGGCCGCCTTCGTCGGCGTCGGTGCCTACACCACTGCCTGGCTGACATCGACCATGGGGTGGTCGCCCTGGGGGGCCTTGCCCGTGGGGCTGTTCATCACTGCCATCATGGCCTTGATCATCGGTGCCATCACCTTGCGTCTGTCCGGTCACTTCCTGCCGCTCGGAACCATCGCCTGGAG
>Ga0079225_10001625_pt1 | contig 12718 bp, 11 predicted proteins | sample Poulit2012_FD_76344 | JGI IMG/M metagenome (GOLD analysis project Ga0079225, IMG submission 76344) | Agricultural soil microbial communities from Georgia to study Nitrogen management - Poultry litter 2012 | ecosystem: Environmental > Terrestrial > Soil > Agricultural land | place: USA: Georgia...
CATCAAATGCAAGAAGAATGTGATGTGTTAATAGATAAATACTTTAAAGCTTTGAAAAGTGAAAATGTTTTTATGGGGGAAATATATACTAAACTCGCAATTAATGGATATGAAACTAAAGGACCAAAGGAAGCTGCAAGTATTTTATTAAAATATTTAAAGAAAGCTTAGGTGATTTTATGAATAAAGAGTTAAAAGATTTATATTTAAAATTTGAAGAAAAGTATTTTTATCAAAAAGAATATTTAAGTAGTATTAATCAATTTTTAAATTCTATTAGTAATTATTATGAAACATTAGAAGATAATAATAAATTAAGTATTATCGAAAGTTTATTAATACCAGATAGAATTATTACTTTTAAAGTACCTTGGACAGATGATTTAGGAAACAAAAGAGTAAATATCGGTTATAGAGTTCAACACAATAATGCCATTGGAGTATATAAAGGCGGAACTAGATTTGTTAAAGATTTAAATGAGTCAGTTTTAAAGTTTTTAGCTTTTGAACAAACTTTTAAAAATGCACTTACTAATCTTCCTTTAGGAGGAGCTAAAGGAGGAAGTGATTTTAACCCTTTAAATAAAAGTGATTTAGAGAAAAAAAGATTTTCACAAAGTTATATGATTGAATTACATAAATATATTGGACCAAACATTGATGTTCCTGCTGGCGATTTAGGTGTTACTTATAAAAATATAGCTCATATGTATGGAATTTATAAAAGAATAACAAATTTTCATGATGCTTCATTTACTTCAAAACATATTAGTTATGGTGGAAGTTTATTAAGACCAGAATCTACTGGATATGGTATTAGTTATATAACTGAAAAAGCTTATAAATTATATAATGATGAATCGTTAGAAAATAAGACTGTTGTAATATCTGGATCAGGGCAAGTTGGAATTAATACAGCATATAAAATGCGTGAATTAAATGCCAAGTTAATTGCCATGTCAAGCATTTATGGTGTTATTTATGATGAAAATGGAATAGATGTAGAGTTAGTTGATAAACTTAATAGAGAAAATAAAAACATTAAAGAATATTTAAAAAAACATAAAGGTGCAAAATACTTTAAAGACACAAAGGAAATTTGGAATATAAAATGTGATATTGCTATTCCTTGTGCTACACAATATGAATTAGATATTAACGATGCAACAAAGTTAGTAAATAATAAAGTTAAATTGATTGTAGAAGGCTCTAACAAGCCATCTACAAATGAAGCAATTAAATATTTTTATGATAATAAAATTGTTTTAGTTCCATCTAAGGTTGCTAATGCTGGTGGTGTAATTGTCTCTAATTTAGAGATGGAACAAAATCAAACTTTTAAAAAATGGGATAGTTTAACAGTTGATAATAAATTAAAAGAAATAATGTATACTACCTTTAATAATTTATATCAGAAATCTTTAAAATTAGAAGATAAATATAATTTAGAAAAAGCTGCAAACATATTAGCGTTTAAATACCTTTATGATGCAATTAAACTTCAAGATTTATAATAGTTATAATAGTAAAATAACGAGCAAATAAATGCTCGTTATTTTTATGTTATTTTTAATCTCCAATTATAATTATCTTCAATTTCACCATATTGTATTTTAAGTAACAACTCTTTTAATTTAAAACTCAAAGTGTGATCTTTAAAGATAGTTTTATTGTCTTTATATGTAATAGAGTTTATAGGCGTAATTAATGCTCCTGTACCACATGCACCCGCTTCAACAAAATCATTAATATTTAATATATTAATTTTTGTTTCAACTACTTCTAAATTTAAATAATCTTTAGCTATTACTTTAAGTGAATCATTTGTAATACTTTTTAAAATAGAATTACTTTTTGGAGTGTAATATTTATTATCTTTAGTGATTCCAAAAAAGTTTGCTGCTCCTACTTCTTCAATATATTTATGTTCTTTAGGATCTAAAAATAAACAATCGTTATATCCTAATTCTTTTGCTTCTTTTAATGGATAAAGACTTGCGGCATAATTACCACCAACTTTAACATGTCCAGTTCCATACTGTGCTGCTCTGTCGTAATTTGTTACTAAAACATCAATTTTATTATCTTTATCAAAATATGAACCTACTGGTGTCACTGCTATTATAAACATATATTCATCTGCTGGTCCAACTCCTAGTTTAGATCCAGTACCAATCATTAATGGCCTAATATATAAGGCTTCTTTTTTATTGTTTTTAGGGATATGTTCTTTGTTTGCTAAAACTGTTTTTTTAATTGCATCAACAAATTCGTCTTCATTAATTTCTGGCATTAATAATCTATTTAAACTTTGATTAAATCTTTTAGCATTATCATATATTCTAAATAAAAATATATCTTCATTTTCATTCATGTAAGCTTTTATTCCTTCAAACGCTTGTTGTCCATAATGCAAAGAAGGGGACATAACTGATATATTTATATGGTCTTCTTTCATTAATTTTCCTTTGTACCATTTTCCATCTTTATACTCTCTTATATATGTAAAACTACATTTATGATAGTTAAATCCTTTTATTTTCTTCATCTTCATCCTCTTTCAATTTATTTTGAACATCGAAGTAATTCTATCATAAATTAATTTATTATTCAATTAAATATAAAAAGATGTTTTGTTAATTACTCTTATAAGATATCTTATTCTTATTTTAAGTGGCTTACTTTCATAGTATCATTAACAATTTAAATAATTCATCTATATTATCACTCTTTATATAGTTTAAAGGTTTCGTTTTATCTGTGGACTCTAAACTTCCTCTAAGTGTTATATAATTAAAGTCTTCATATAAGTTAGAAGCGCTATAATTAACTCCACTTGATTTTTCTTTGTCAGTTTCTAAAAACTCATAAGGAAAATCATAATCGTAAATAAAGTTTTGTTTATTAATCTTTTATTTATAAAGAATCTTATCAAAAAGAAAAACCAAGATAAACAGCTCTATAAAGGTGCTTATTATCTTGGTTAATAAAATTAATGTTTTGAAAACTTATATCTTTATAAGTGTTATTAATCGCTTTAATCCTTTTTATCTTCTTCAAAAAAATCTTTTCTAGTTAAGTTTTCTTTTACTGGAGGTATATAATTTTCATCTTCGTGTGCATAGGGATTAACAGAGTGTTTGTTCTTGAAAAACTTATCACGATTAAATACGTATATAAATGATAATATTCCTGATGACAATACAAAAAAAAGATTGATTGGATACATTTTTTCATTTGATAATTTGTAGGTTAAAACAAATAATATAATCATCATAATTGTCATTATATAGAGTATCAAATACCAAATAAAAGTGAAATACGCTAAGTCTGCTCCCCTATTTTTTTATGGGGAAAAAAACTTCTAACAATTGGATTTAGTTTCACTTTTTTAAGATCAACTGCCATATAATTAATATGTTTATCCGTTGTAATGTGATACCAATATATAAGAGCTAGCATCATCAATGATAATGTTAAAATCATAACCCCTCCTAATTTTAATGAATAATACTTTTATTTATTTTATTACCAAACCAATTTTCATCAATTTGATCAACTAAAAAGTCAATTGTTTTTTCTAATACATTAGTCACAACTTCTTTCCCAATTTCTTTAATAACCATCTTTTTGGAAACTTCAATTATTACTTCTTCTACCCAAATACCACTTGATTTATGAAGATAACAATCGCCACCACTATACCCTGAAATCCCACCTACTAAGAATGACGAGATTAATCCACCATACGTAACCACTTGACCCGTTAATTTTTGTTCAAAAATGTAACCTCCTGAACTTAATAACGAGTTGAATAGTGCTTGTGACTTAACTCCAAATCCTGAGGCTCCAAAAGCTCCTGATAAACCTCCAACTATTGTGCCTCTTAACGAACCATTTGCGAAACCGTCTAGAAAATTTCCGCCATCAAATATATCAGAAACTCCACCCACAATCCCCCCACCTACAAATCCAGCAGCCGAACCAACTGCAGCACCTATTAAGATCGGGTTTCCTGTTAATACACCAGCAGTTACTAATCCAGATACTAACAGACCTCCTGCAGCAATTTTCAATGTGCTAGAAAGCCACTTAGGCATTGTCCCACTAGGATCTATATACATAACAGGATTATTTAAACAATAAGCATATAAGTTAACTCCATTAGCTACATTACTATCTAAATAGTTAAAGCTATCTATTGTTAACCATCTACCTACTTCTGGATCTAAATATCTACTTTCACAGTAATATAACTTTGTTTCAAAGTCATAGATATATCCTTTATATAAATAGATGTTTAACTCTTTTAGTTTGTTTGCTATTAATAACTTATCATTACTTAGACTTTCATTTATAGTTATTACTGGATTTCCAAATGCTTCATATTCATATTTTACCATACTATTATTATTTATATCAACAATTTTTATAATATTTCCTAATAAGTCTCTTTCATAAAAGTGTTCGTTATTATTATATAAAAGTCCTACTAAGTTATTACTCTCATCATATCTATATATAATATCATTAGCTTTAATAACTTTATTACCTGATAAAGTATATTTGGTTTTTATATTATTAGTTATCTTTTCTATTCTAATACCATTTTCATTATATTTATAACTAGTATTACCATAACTCATTAACTGTCTACCATTATATACTAATAAATCATTATTAATACTACTTGGATTAAATGAGTTTGTTTGATAACTATATTCTTTAATAGTAACACCGTTACTTGTTACTTTATCTAATCTATTTTTAATTATATCATTATAATGATATTCATATTTAACATTAGTTAAGTTATTTCTTTTAAATAAGATATTTCCACTATTATCATATGAATAAACTATTTCATTTAATAAGTTATTATCTTTATTGTAGACTGATTCTTTAATTAATCTTTTAAATTCATCATATTCATAATAATACATCTTTAAAATGTTATCTAATTTATCTGTTACTACTTTATGAGTAATATTATCTAACTCATCATATGAGTAGATTGTTTTATCCCTGTCTGTTTCTATTAATGTAGGTAAGTTAGTATAGTTTAAATTGTCATCATAATATGTATATTTCTTCTTATATTCACTAGTTCCTATATATCTTGACTCTTTAATTAATCTTCCCTCTAAATCAAAATACTTTCTAAGTGATATTGTTTGGTCGTTTAAATATATATTATTAATTATATTATCATTAACTAACTTATTACTATATGAAAACATTTTAAATGTCCTATTTAAATTAATATCACCTTCTATATTAGAACCAATATAAATATTTTCATATCCTGTTATAAAGTTATTAGTTAGATTTATTTTAGAGTTTAGATCTAAATAATTATTTATATTAAAAGTTAACTCTCTCTTATTATACCTTATAACTACTAGTTCCATTTATCATATTCTAAGAAGGTAGTTGTTTCATGTATAAAATTATCTGTTTCATAAATTAATCTATATTCTCTATTTAAGTAGACTCTTTTCACCTTTTTAGTTAAAGAGTCTTCAAGTGTTATTAATGTTTTATCTCTAAATGTGTTATCATAGTCTGGTTTTACCCAAAACATAATTGTTCCTTTTTCTTTATTTAAAGGTAATTTATATTTTAGTATTGATTTATTACCGCTTATATTATTATTGTAACTAGCATAAACAAAGTGTTTTAATGATTTATCATATTTAAATAATTCATCTATATTATCACTCTTTATATAGTTTAAAGGTTTCGTTTTATCTGTTGATTCTAAACTTCCTCTAAGTGTTATATAATTAAAGTCTTCATATAAGTTAGAAGCGCTATAATTAACTCCACTTGATTTTTCCTTGTCAGTTTCTAAAAACTCATAAGGAAAATCATAATCATAAGTAAAGTTTTTATTAGATATTCTTTTATTACTATTTTGAATATTTCCTAAATTATCATAATTAAATGTTTCTCTTAGAATTTCACTACCTAACTTTTCCACCTTTATCTCATCAACATTATTAACATTATAACTATATGACTTTGATAAGCCATTATGATTAATTTGTTTTATTCTACTGTATTGATCATACTCATAATTAATATTATCATTTATATTACTTGTAGATACTACTCTCCCCTGTTTATCATAATCAATGTCTGTTTGATAATTATCAAAGTGTTTAACGCTTGTTATTAGGTTGGTTTCTTTATTATTTAATATAGAAACCCCCTGTAAAATCGTAGTTTTCCTGCTTCATTAGGGCCATACATAGCTTTAGTATTATAGCTTTTTAGTTCTTTTTCTAAATTAAGATCTTTTTGAGTAAACAATAATTCTATTGACTCTTTTAAGTTTTTTTACCTTCTACTTTAAACTCTTTTATAAATAGATTCATAACACTATCACCTTCTTACATATGTGATATATAACTAGGTTATTATTGTAAATTAATTAACAATAAATTAATTAATATATGTTTTTTTAGTTATTAACGTATTAAGAATATTAATTATTACAATTTGTTAATTTAACATCATAATAAAAAGATATCTTGTGAAAATAATTAACAAGATATCTTTTTATTTATTTTATGTAATTGAAGCTTTATAAATATCATTTATAGATTCTTTTAATAATTTATTAAATTCATCTTCACTTTGATCATATTTTAAACCTTCAAGTAAAGCTCTTGAAAAACTTGCGATTAAACCTTCGTTTTCACTTAATAGTTTATTAGCTTTTTCTCTACTATATCCACCTGAAAGAGCTACTACTCTAACAACTCTACTATCAGCCATTAATTTTTTATAAAGATTAGTTTTTGTTGGAATGGTTAATTTAAATATAACATAGTCTTCATGATCTAACTTATCTAACTCTTCTAATATGTATTTAAGCATTATATCTTCAGCTTTAGCTTTATCTTTCATATTAATATCAACTTCAGGTTCAATAATTGGTACCATATTATATTTAATAACTGTTTTAGCAACATCAAATTGCTGTTTAACAATATCTTTAATACCTTCTTCGTTTACTTCTTTAATAACTGATCTCATTTTAGTACCAAATATATGTCTTTTATTATCTTCTTTTAATAAAGGTTCTAAATTATCAATTGGTTTCATCATCATTACACCTTTATTTAATTCTTCTAACCCTTTATCAATTTTTAAAAACGGTATAATACCTTTTTCTTCCCATAAATAATCTGCAGTGTATTTACCATCGATTTTTCTGTTCATTGTATCTTCAAAAAGAATTGAACCTAAGATGTGTGTTTTATTGAATGAAGGACTTTTAATAATTCTTGTTCTAAAGTCATGAACTAATTTAAACATTTCATCATCTGTGTTATACATATTTTCACTAACACCGTAATTTTTTAATGCTTTAGGGGTTGATCCACCACTTTGGTCTAAAGCCGCAATAAATCCATCCCTTACTCTCATTAATTTTAATTGTTCAACTGACATAGTTATCTCCTCTCTTTCAACTTCACTATATCACTATATTAATTAAAAATAAAATGATATGGTTTTAAATTAATATATGTAAACATATTGATTATTATAAATAATCTTTACTATTTTATAACTTTATTATATTATTAAAGAAGGAAGGGGGAGATATCTATGGAAAGTAATTATATTTATGAGCCCTTAAAAACTTATAAAAATGTTTTAAAAGACAAACATAATGAAAATGTTAATAATTATTTTAAAGAACTAACTAAAAAGTCTAATGTTGATGTTTCCTTAAATAAAGAAACGATTAAAAAATTAAGACGATATGAAAAAGATAAAAAGAATATTAATAAAGCTATTAATAAATATATGTTTTTAAGAATAATATTAATCTTATTATCTGTTGTTTTAGTATTAGTTGGTTATAACCAAATAGCTAATCCTACCTTTTTTGAAAATAGAAAAAATATTTTAATTATTGTGGTTGAAGTTATAGTAATTGTATTATCAATATTGTTGACCTTTTTAAAAATAAATCCTCATATGAAAATGTTAAAAAATAATGTTAATGAGCTAAGTGATAAAATTAACAAACTTACTAAAGAAGCAAGTAAACAAATGCAACCTTTGAATGATTTATTTGAAGAAGGAATACAATTAAAACTATTTAAAAAAACTTTACCTTTGCTTAACTTTGATAAATATTTCGATTCAAAAAGATTAGATTATTTAGTTGAAAAATTTGGATTAACAAAAGCTGTTAATTTAGAAAGATCCACTCTTTATGTAAAAAGTGGAGATATAGAAGGTAATCCATTTTATATCGCTAATGATTTAGTTCATCAAATGGGTGTGAAAACTTATACTGGAACTAAAACAATTTCTTGGACAAGTTATACTACAGTCAATGGTAAAAGAGTTGCTCAAAGAAGAACTCAAGTACTAACAGCAACTGTTACTAAACCATATCCTTATTATAATCAACAATCGTATTTAGTTTATGGTAATGAAGCAGCACCGGATTTAATTTTCGATAGAACTGATTCTGACGCTGAAATAATGAATCAAAAACAAATAGATAGACATGTTAAAAGAACAACTAGAAAATTAAGAAGAAAACAAAGAAAAGATACAAGAAAAGGTGGTAGTTATACTACTTTAGCTAATTCAGAGTTTGAAGTACTATTTGGCGCAACAAACCGAAATAACGAAGTTCAATTTAGATTGTTATTTACTCCACTTGCTCAAAAACAACTATTAGATTTAATGAAAGATAAAGAAATTGGTTATGGTGATAATTTTGATTTTACCAAACATGAAAAAATCAATATAGTATATCCTGAGCATTTGAATATGATTGATTTAGATAAAGATTCTAATTATTTTAAATCGATTGATTATGAAGAAATAAAAATGCGTTTTATTAATTATAACAATGAATATTTTAAAGCAATTTATTTCGCGTTCGCACCTATACTTTCTATCCCGCTTTATCAACAACAAAAACCACATGAATATATATATAAAGATTTATATGATAGTTATGTAAGTTTTTATGAACATGAAAAAATAGTAAATCAAATGGGAGAAAAACATTTCGCACATCCTGAAAGTAAAACAAGATCTATATTAAAAACAAGTATAATTAAATCAAAAGATAATAAAGATCAAATTAAAGTTAATGCTTATAGTTATAAAATTAAAAAAAGAACCGACTTTGTCACAAGATTAGGTGGTGACGGTAGAGTCCATTCTATTCCAGTATTTTGGGATGAATTTATTCCTATTATGAGAGAATCAAAAGTTGATATTAATATAATTGAAGATGATAAAGAATTAACTTATAATGAAAAAGCAAGAAAGTTTATTGAAAACTTAAAAAAGAAAGATAGTTTAAGTGAAAAAGAATTACACAAAATAGGTAGATTTATTACTTATATATATAAAGATTAATTATGTTATAATATAAATATAAATAAATGGAGGTTAAATATTATGGCAAACGAATTAAATGAGTTAAAAGATTACGTTAATGAAGAAGGTAGAGACATTAATGTAATTGAGAAACAATTGCCTGTTAAAGTTGGAGCAGGATCAGTAGTTTTTGAAGTCGCTCTTTGGGTATTAGGTATATTACCAGGACTTATATTTTTATTTATGAAAATAAGAGCAAGACATTATTTAAGAGCTTTACAACAAAAAATACAACACAATGCATCACAAATAGATAACTATTTAGAACAAAGAGTTGTAGTACTTCAAAATGTTGTTGGAATTGTTGAAAAATCTATTGACTTAGATAAAGATGTAATGAAGTCAGTGGCACAATTTAGAAGCGGGATTAATCCAAATGAAGAAAATAGAAATGAAATAGCAGGTGAATTAGATACTGCCATAAATAATATTAGACTTTCATTTGAAGCATATCCTGATTTAAAAGCACATCGTGCATTAGCTGATGCTATGCAACAAAACAGTTATTTACAAAGAGAAATAACTGCAGCTAGAGAAGTTTATAATGACACTGTATTAAGTTGGAACCAAGATATATATGCTTGGCCTACAAAGATGATTGTAGCAGCAAGAGCAGGCTATACTACAAGAATTCCATTTACAGCAAGTAGAGAAATAAAAGAACAAGCTAGACAAAGATTCTTTTAACAATTAAGGCGAAAATATTCGCCTTTTTTTTATACAAAAAAAGAAGAAAGATTTCTATTTTCTTTCTTCTTTTAAAACATCTATAAATAAATCTACAATATTAGGATCAAATCTCTTTCCTTTTTCACTTATTATAAAGTTAATCGCTTCATCATGACCTTTTTCTAAATACAGAGTTAAAAAATCATAATAAGTGACAACTCTTAATATTCTTGATTTAATCGGTATGTTTTCTCCTCTAATTCCATTTGAATATCCTGTTCCATCATAATTTTCGTATTGACATAATAAATCAAAGGCTATTTCAAAATATTTAGGTACTCTAGATAATAATCTATATCCTGTATCTACGTGTGTTTTAAGTTGACTTATTTCTTCTTTACTTAAAGATGTATTTATAAAAGTCTTTTCATCAATTATAATTTTACCAATATCATGAAGCTTTGCGAGTGATACTAATAATGATAAGTTATAATTATCAAAGTTTAGTCTCTTTCCTATTTCAAGCGATCTTCTTACTACATTATCAATATGTTCTTCCAACTTTTTATCTCTTCGTTTTAAGATTACCATAAGATTTTCAATATTTCTAAATGGATCTCTTTTACTATATATTATTTTATTATCATACATTTGCTTTTCAGCTCTTTTAATAATATCTTTAATAGGTTCATTAGGATCAATCTTAGTACTTACACCAATGGAAACTGACACTCTTATTTCATTTAATGTTTTCTTAGATAAGTTGTCTTTAATTTCATTTGCAAGTAGATGAGTTTTATTATAATCTAAGTTTTTTAATAAAATAATAAACTCATCTCCACCAAATCGATATATACTTGAATCATATTTATTCGTTTTTCTTTCAATCTCATTAGCAACAAGTAATATTAATTTATCTCCTTCTGAATGACCAAATGCATCATTCATAAATTTAAGTCCATTAATATCAACATATATTACCGAAAAATCATTATCATTATAATTAATTAAAAATCTATTATAAGATCTTCTATTTCTAAAGCCTGTAAGTGTATCTGTATAACTTAATTCGATTAATTGATTTTCTAAATATAAATCTCTTGTTATGTCTCTAGAAAGTATATTAACTGCAATAACATCATTTTTACCATAAATTGGTGTATATTTTTGTTCTATTGTTTTGTTATCAAAAGTTATTGTATCTTCAAAAATTACACCTTTAAATGTTTTGTCAATATTTTCTTTAATAACTTTATCTACTTCATATTTTTTATATGTTTTTAAATAATTATCACCAATATTAATTTCTCTATTAAACATATCTTCTATATACTCTTTATGTACATTGTTAAACAATAAATATTTGTATTCCTTATCTACTGTAATATATCCGTGATTTTGATCTATATCTAAAGCATTTGTAAGTATTTTTTTATGAAATATATTATCTTTAATAATTTGGTTATAATTAACATTGTACATGTAAAAGTAAGTTGTTAATATTGTTAATATCGGAAATACTATTAACATCGGAAGGAATAAATCCATAAAAGTTGTATTTGTAGTATTAAATCTTAAAAAGATAAATATATTTAAAAGGTTAATTAAAAATATATTTAAAACATAACAAATCTTTTTTTCTTTATTATGATTAAGTTTGTTAATACATAAACTTACTAACATACTCAAAAGACCGCTATTTAACATCGTTAATATACTAACCCAATAATTTCCAACCTCTTCTATAGCGAATCTTAAAGGGATTGCTACAGCTAGTGCTGTAATTGTAGGTATTACACCTGAAAAGAGCCCTAAAATAGTAAATAAGACAGTTTTACCGTCAAAATATACTCCGTTAGGTAGCCTTATTGGATTTAGCATAAGAAACGCAGCGAAAAGACCCATTAATAACCCTTTAATTAGTTTTAAATATAATTTATCTGAATCGAAAAAACTTGTTGCAATAATTGAGAAAATAATTATAATTACATTTAAAACGAATTTATTAAAAGTTGTGATTAATAATAATATGTTTATTATCATGTTATCACCTTTTTTAGTATCTTATTTATAAAATAATTATATCATAGTTGTTAATATATTTATATCTTTATCAAATAAGTTATATTTATATCATTTATTTACTTCATTATTAGTGGTATTTTGTTCGTTTTTCTTATTATTTTCAACAATAATTATAAATCCTAATAATAAACTTTCAATAATGTTTATTATAATAATAGCAATAAAACTAACAAACAAAGATATTATAATAGTTAACAATCCTAAAAAAGGATCTGCACTACTATAATTATAGTTAAACATTATTTGTAGACCACTAACTATGAAAGCTAATAATGTAATTATAACTATAGTTAGTAGTGAATATTTTAATATAGGTAATATCTTTTCTAAAAAATTTGTTGCATCTGCTTTTTTTCTAGGTTTAAATAAATTTTTCATTTTTAATTGTCCTTTCATATAACAAAAAAAACCACACAAATGATATGATACCTCTAAAGTAGACAAGTTAAATAATAAAACATTTAACTTAATACTTTGGAGGTATTTTATTTATGAGCAAAATAAAAAGATTAAGCTTTGAAGAGAAAATCAAAGCATG
>Ga0079225_10001626_pt1 | contig 12708 bp, 12 predicted proteins | sample Poulit2012_FD_76344 | JGI IMG/M metagenome (GOLD analysis project Ga0079225, IMG submission 76344) | Agricultural soil microbial communities from Georgia to study Nitrogen management - Poultry litter 2012 | ecosystem: Environmental > Terrestrial > Soil > Agricultural land | place: USA: Georgia...
AAAGAAGAATACTACAGCAACAATGATGCCCATTACGTAATGACTGATCTAAAGCCTTACAAGTCAATGATAACTGGCGAAATCATACAAGGAAGGGCGCAGCATAGAGCGCATTTGCGCCAGCATGGATGCATTGAAGTGGGTAATGAAAAAATAACCCCAAACGCGCCCAAAGCTCCTAGCAAAAACGATTATAAGCGAATGGTGGCAGAGGTTATGTCATCTAAAGGTTATTAACAATGCAAGAGGAAATCCCTATGCAAGAAAACGAAGTTGTAAACGAAGTGGACGATCTGGCTGAAGCTTTGGGTGCAGAGATGGATAAATTCGACCAAGAGCCGAAAGAAGCTGAGGCAGCAGAAGCAGCAGAGCCAGATATAGAGGCACAAGCTGAGACAGTCGAAACAGAGCCAGCCGCCCAGAATGAAACAAATGTTGAAATTCAGCCTGAAACTGTTTCGCCAGAGGATTCGGCGCCGTCAAGCTGGACCAAAACAGCATCAGGCAAATGGTCAGACTTGCCAGCAGAGGTAAGAGCTGAAATACATAAGCGAGAATCTGACTACCATAAAGGAATCGAGCAATACAAACAGTCAGCTGTAGAAGCTCAAGGCATAACGGACGTTTTGCGTCAGAACCAGGATTTAATACAGGCCTCAGGCGTTGCTCCAGAGCAGGCAATAGCTCATTTAATGCAGGCGCACAGAGTTCTTACTTATGGCACGCAAGAACAAAAGCGAAACGCTTTAGCTGTTATTGCTCGCGACAGTGGCATAGATTTAACTGATTTGCAGCCAGCCCCACCGCTAGACCCGCAGGTTAGGCAACTAATGGAGCAAAACAGGCAGCTTCAACAGTTTCAGCAGCAAACGTTACAATATCAGAATAATGCAGTACAATCAGAAATAGAAGCGTTTGCTAATGATCCAGCAAACGTTCATTTTGATACGGTTCGAGAGGATATGGGCAACTTGCTGCAATCCGGCATGGCTCAAACACTCGCAGAAGCGTACGAAAAGGCAGTATGGGCGCGACCTGACTTGAGGCAATCCCTCATCGAAGACGAGCGCACCAAAGCCGAAAAACGGGCAGCAGAACAAGCTCAGCGACAGCGTGCGAAATCCGCCGCAGTTGGCGTAAGAGGTTCAAGCCCAAATTCGACAGGTGCAATGTCCGGAAATGCTAGCTTAGAGGACACAGTAGCTATGGCAATTGACGGGCTTCTTTGATTAAGGAATTGGAAAAATGGCATTTGCTAACTCACAGGTAAGCGATCTGCTTGCCACAACTATAGCGCACCGCTCGCGTAAATTAGCAGACAACTTGGAGCATAACAACGCTCTGCTTGCTAAACTTCGTCAGCGTGGTAATGTTCGTCCATTCTCGGGCGGGACTCATATCATGGAAGAAATCATGTATGATGATGGTGATGACTCCACCGGATCATACAGCGGCTATGATGTGATTGACATCACCCCTGACAGCCCTATTAGCGCTGCGGAATTTGATGTTAAGCAGTACGCACGTGCAGTAACTATATCCGGCATGGAAATAATCCAGAACTCCGGCCGTGAGCAAATGATAGATCTGCTTGCAGGTCGCGTTCAAGTAGCAGAGGCGCGTCTACGCAACAGCATATCAGCAGGTATATACTCCGACGGAACTGGCAACAACGGTAAGGAAATAACCGGTCTTGATGCGGCTCTAAAGTCTACAGCCACAGGAACTTATGGTGGTATAGATCGTTCAACGTGGGCATTCTGGAATAACCAGTATGAAAACAACGGCGGAACTGCTATCGACGCTACTAACATCCTGAACGCAATGAACCGTTTAGCGCTAGCTTGCGCCCGTGGTACTGACCGTGTAGACCTGATAGTGGCTGATAACGTTATGTTTGATCTTTATCAAAACGCACTACAGGCCATACAGCGTGTAACTAATGATACAGGTTCTGGCATGGCAGGTGCTGGCTTTACATCGCTCAAATATCACGGCGCAGGCGCAAATGCAGACGTTATATTTGATGGGGGCATAGGTGGTAATATGCCAGCTAAGACGATGTATTTCTTGAACACTAATTACCTGCACTTCCGACCACACCGACAGCGTAACTTCGTACCCCTTGGTAACGACCGCCAGTCTGTAAACCAAGACGCAGTTGTACGCTTGATTGGTTGGGCTGGTAACCTAACGTGCTCAGGCCTGCAGTTCCAAGGCTTGCTTGAAGATACTAATTAATAGGGGGCAGATATGGCTGAACGAGTAACTACAGTAACACCTATCATAGGTGTGGATATAGAGGGAACGGTAGATGCAGGTGATATGAACCGTTCTGGTCATCGTAACAATACCGTTGTATGGGCAACTGATGGTGAAGCGTATAAGTTTAACGGCACCACAGGCCAGTGGGATGCAGTAGAGTTCGGCGGCGGTTAATGTATAGGGGCTTCGGCCCCTATTTATCCTAAGTAACAGGCAATCCCTGACAAGAGGAAAAGTATGTTTAACAAAGAAAACAATCTATTGGTTAGGTTTTATCCGGAAGCTGTACAAAATAAGGTTGCAAGCGACGAGGCTGGAAGGCCAATTTTTGAGGATAAAGACTTTATTCATATAGTTGTGCCAGGCGACCCTAGTAACACTATTCAGAGACCAATAAGAGCGGCTGACAAAAGCAGGTTTCCTAACACTTGGAATGCTTATGCAGCAGGTAAAGAAGCTTCTGAAACAGGAACGCCTGTCGAGCATTGGCATTTGCTTACAAAAGCTCAAGCAATGGAGCTAAAGGCTGTCAATATCAACACTGTAGAATCTTTAGTGGAAGTATCAGATGCTAACCTACAAAGACTTGGGCCAGGATATAAGAAGCTACAAGCGAAAGCGCGCGACTACTTAGCGTCTGCAGATGTAGATGCCAAAGCAACGGCATGGGCTCGCGAAAAGGAAAAACTAGAGGAGAGAATACGGGTTTTAGAGGATATGTTGGAGCATAAAAAGAAGGCTCCAAAAACAACCAAGGCTGCTTAGCGGCCTTTATTTTATAGGTCGGCCATAGATGAACTTAATAGAACTAATTAGGACAACAGCGTACAGGCTAGGTTTACCACCACCAAATGGGGTGATTGGCAGCAATGACAGAATGATAAACCAGATGCACGCTTTATTAACTCAACTTGGATGCGACCTAATAACTCAATACGATTGGCGCAGGTTATACAGGGAGCATCTTGTAACGACCAGCGCCGTTGTTGTTTCTGCCACAATGACAAAGGGCAGCAAAACATTAACCATGTCTGATGCTTCATCCTTCGATGATAAATGGATGGCTTCAGGCAGAGGTATGCCGCCATTTAACGTTGTCCAAGAACGGACAGGCAACACCACTATTAGAATGCGTGAGCCTTCCACAGAGACAGGCACGTTTGACCTTACATTTAGCCAATATGCGTATCCTCTGCCTAGTGATTGGCATAGGCAAGTGCCACAAACAGAATGGAGGAAAAATGGACAGGGCAATATTAAAGGGCCTAAAACCCCACAAGAATGGCAGAGGTACAAGGCAGGAAGTGTTTATCCTGGCTCGCTTGAAATGTTTCGGCTAATTGGAAACAGTATTCATATATTGCCACCACCACCCAATGGCATTACTTTCTCATTTGAGTATATAAGTAAAAACTGGGTTGTTAGCGATGGTGGCAATGCTAGCAGGCCAGAGCCAACGTCTGATAATGACACGTTTATATTTAGCGACTCTTTATTGATGACTGGCTTAGTTGCTCGCTGGTTTGATGTGCACGGCCTTGATTCCACTGTTGAGAAGGCGGAGTTTGCATCTTTGCTTGGTATAGCTAAGGCGCAAGACAAGTCAGCGCCGCTTCTGAGCATAACTAAAGGTGGAGCGCCAGCATACATTAATAGTGAATCAGTGCCTGAGGGTAATTGGAGCGTATAAATGGCTAGACGTAGAGGTGGTAGAGCACCTGATAGCACGTCGGTTACAGTGCCGGCGCCAGTGGGTGGACTAAACGACCGCGACCCAATAATAAACATGCCGGCTACTGACGCCTTAATACTTGATAATTGGTGGCCAGAGCCTGGCAGGGTAACAATAAGAAAAGGCAGTTTAATGCACGTCTCTGATCTTCTTGGTCCAGTAGAGACGCTTGTTTCATATTGGCCGGAAGATGGAGATGCCCGCATATTAGCAGCGTCAGATGGGGCTATATATGATGTGACTTACAATCAAACGGAAAGCGTAGATATGTTTTCCAAGGTTGATGAGGGTGATTATTTTGCGTTTGATGACGATGATCCAATTATGTTTGGCTCGTTTGATGCTTCAGCGCTTATATCAGGATTGTCTAACAGCAGATTTCAGGTAGCAGAGACAACGACCGCAGGCGGCTCTTTCCAACTATGGATGAACGGGCAAGATCATGCGCTTCTTTTTGATGGCGACAGCTTTACTGAAATTGATGATCAATCAACGCCAGCAATTACAGGGGTTGATACGTCAGACTTGATAGATGGAACTGTATTTAAAAACAGGTTATACCTAGTAGAAAAGAACAGCATGAGCCTATGGTATTTGCCAGTTAGCAGCATATCAGGTGAAGCTAAAGATATTCCTATGGGGGGTATATTTAGACGTGGCGGCCATATAGTTACAGTGCAGCCTTGGACGATAGACGCAGGGGAAGGCGCAGATGATATGCTAGTCGTTTTGTCTAGCAACGGCGAAGCAGCTGTTTTCGCTGGGTTTGACCCAGAGGATGCAAGTTCGTGGCGACTGGTTGGTGTGTTTTATATAGGCCGTCCAGTAGGCCAAAGGCCGTGCATTAAGTTTGGCGGCGATTTGCTGATTATATGTGAAGATGGCGTGTTTCCATTGTCGGGGGCGTTGCAGAGCGCTTCGGTTGATGGAAGGGTTGCTATAACAGATAAAATACAAAACACGATCAGGCAGTCAGTAAGAAGCTATGGCAATGAGTTTGGTTGGCAGTTGTGTGCATCACCCGTTAACTCAGCTTTGATATTAAATGTTCCTGACAATCAGGGCAATATTGTTCAGTATTTGCAAAACACTCTCACAGGCGCATGGACCAAGTTCACAGGCTGGAACGCGCTCTGCTGGGTAGATACTCCTATGGGTCTGTTTTTTGGAGCGCAAAACGGATCAATATACAAAGCATGGGAGTCTAACACCGATTCAGGTAAATATATAAAAGCAGATGGATGTCAGGCTTTTTCAGCTTATGGATCGGCCTCTACAGAAAAATACTTTAATTTATTCAAGCCTTATATAGAATCTACCGGATCACCTTCTATTACTTATGCTTTTTGTGGTGATTTCGTAGTTATAAAACCAGACGGAGAGTTGAGTTACACGCCGTCAGACGGAATGGTTTGGAATAATATGGTTTGGGGGTCTATGGTTTGGGGTGGCAGCACTAGACAGATATACGACTGGCGCGCCATAGGGCTAATAGCAAAGACAGGAGCGCCGAGAATTGAGGTGCAAAACAACGGCTCAAGCGTAAGCTGGGCTGCTACAGACGTTATGTATTCTAGGGGCTGGCATTTATGATATTTTTTGATGCTGATATTATTGGTCCATGGGTGGCTGAAAGGGTAGGCATTAAAAGGTATATTCCTGGCACTGCTTCGGCAATTGGTCGAATAAAAGATGGCCGTATAGTGGCAGGAGTTCTATATCAAGACTATAATGGGGCTAATGTGTCGGCGCACATAGCTGGCGAAGGCAAAAACTGGTTAAACAAAAAGTTTCTAAGCATTATATTTGATTACCCTTTTAATCAGCTTAAAGTCAACCGAATAACTGGTTATGTGGTATCAACCAACAAGGCCGCACAGAACCTAGACGAGAAGCTAGGGTTTAAGCGCGAAGCAATCCTTCGAGACGCACACCCCGATGGCGATTTAATAATTTACGCTATGCACAAAGATGAATGCAGGTGGCTAAAGGATTTACCGTATGAGCGCTTTAAGTAATTTAGGAATACCAGATCTACCTATGAACGCCTTTAGGCGCATGCCTAATGGAAGGCTTGCAACTTTGGAGGGCGGGGGCAAGGGTAGCGCCCCTGACACCCCTGACTACGAAGCAGCAGCTCGTGCGACTGCTGAAGGCAACTTAGACCTTGCTAAGTACACAACTCAAGCCAATAGAATAAACCAATACACGCCGTTTGGGTCGTTAACCTACACCAACAATAGATCGTTTGACCAAGCTGGATATGACGCTGCTATGGCTGAATATGAGCGCGAGCTGGCGGCTAGGCAAGAAATGGCAAGTAGAACTCCTAGTAAGCAGTATTGGAACGCCTCAGCAGGAGGTGAGGGAGGGCAATATACAAACGCGCTCGACAATGGCCTGACCCCAACATGGCACTCGGGAGCTATGAGCCGTATGTTCGGGATAGATGATTTACAGCGCCCCGATCGAGCTGATTTTTACGGCGATGATAACTGGGAGCAAAGAGTAGAGTTAGCCCCAGAGTTGCAAGCAATATTAGACCAGCAGTGGAGATTGCAGCATGGGCTGTTTGGGGCGCAAGATGCAGCGCTTGGCAGAGTTCAGGATGTCATAGGTAGGGATTTTGATGTGTCTCAATTACCAGCTGGCGGAACGCCTTTAGACCTAGATAGCATACCTCAAGCAGGCGACGTATACGACCCAACACAAAACACCAATCAAGCCACAGAATTGCTGATGGCTAGAATGAATCCAGAGCTTGACAGGCAATACGAGATGTTAAGATCACAGCTTGCCAATCAAGGTATAGCTCAAGGCTCTGAAGCCTACCGGCGCGAAATGGAGCGTTTCGGACAGCAAAGAAACGATGCCGCTAACCAAGCTGCGCTGCACGGTATAGGTCTGGGTATGCAACAGCAAGGCCAGACGTTTGGCCAGCAGACCACTAACAGACAGCTGGCAGCGGCTTTACAGGCTCAGCAGTTTGGGCAGCAGGAAGGTTTGCGTCAAGGCAGGTTTAGTGAGCAAGCGTGGTTGCGTAATCTTCCAATGCAAGAGTTGGCAGCACTATCAGGTGGACAGCAGGTGCAAATGCCGCAATTCCCAGGGTATGCGATGCAGGCACAGACAGGTGGTCCAGATTTGATGGGGGCTGCCAATGCTCAGTATGGCGCTGATCTGGGTGCGTGGAATGCACAGCAGGCGCAGCGACAAGGGCTAATGTCAGGTCTTGGTGGTATAGGGCAAGCGGCCGGAGCTTACTTTGGCGGTCCAGTAGGTGGGCTTATAGGGGGTGCTGCAGGCGGGTTATTGGGCGGGTTATTTGGATAAAGTTATGGCAAACGGAAAATTCATACAGCCAGAATTGGCTCCTGATCTACTGGCTCGTCAATTAAAAGCTCAAAGAAAAGCGGAGGACGCAGCTAGACGTTTAGAACAGGCAGAGCAGCCATTACAAGGTCAAATGGTTTCAGGTCACTACATAGCGCCGCACTGGACGCAGAATTTGGCGCAAGGGCTTAACAGGTTTACCGCCAACAGAGACCTAGATAGGCTGCCTGATGAGCTGGCGGCTATAAATAAAGAGCGTCAAGATCAGATGTTAAGCCAATTTGGCTTTGGCAGTCCATCACCACAAGCGCTGGCTCAAGGTTTAAGTGGTGGTGGTCAGCAGCCAATGCTGTTGCCAGGGTTAACCCCAGAGCAGTCCATGCAAGCATTGCAGATATTAGGTGAAGAGAAATACATGCAAGCTTATGCTAAACAGTTTGAGCCTACGAATGAACAGCGCAATTTGGCTCACTTACCACAAAACATACGAGACAACATATTAACAAGCCAGGCTCTTTCAGGTGTCACGGACGATGGCATTACATATGGCATTGGCTCAGGCGGGCAAATGGTAGCTAATCCTATACAAGGATTCCAAGAGCAAAGAGCAGCACAAGCTGGGGCAGTGTCACAGGCGCAAGAGCGGGCAAAAGCAGAGCGCGATCTAGTAGAAGTGCCAACAGGTGATGGTGGCTCTCGGTTGATGTCTAGGGAGGACGCCTTAAAGGCCTTAGGTGGCGCTCAAGGAGGCAGTAGCCTAATGAGCAAGCAAGAGGAGCGTCATCTCAATGAAGACAGGCAGCAGGGTGAAAGACTTGGGTCTACACCTCCGCCATTATCTAACATAAAAGAGCGCCGCGACTTTGAGAAAAGCATACGAGCTGACATAGCCACAGGTGAGCGTACTATAAACCTAGTGGATAGAAACATTGCTTACATAGACAGACTGCTTGATAATGCCGAGGGGTTAGAGGGCATAGTAGGCCAAACTGCGCAGTTTAAGCCAACGTTGTTGATGCTAGATAAAGAGCTGGAAGCAAACGCTGATATAGATACTATTAAATCTAAAGTTGTGCTGCAAACCATGGAAGAAATGCGTAAATCAAGCGCAGCAGGGGCAACTGGATTCGGTAACATGAACAGGGAGCAGCTAAAGGTCATCCAAGACGCATTGGGTAGCTTGGAGCGCGCTCAAACCATTGATCAGATAACTGAAAACTTGCTAATTATTCGTAATAACTTTGAGCAGATGAGAAATAGTGCTATAAGCGACTTTGATGCAGAAGTAGAGCGCTACGGGGAGTTTTTAGGCGATAGATATAAGTCAGGCATGTTTGGTGAAACCAGAGCCACTACAAGCCCATCTGACATAACAGGCAGCAGAGATCAGAGACTGTCTGAAATTTTAGGATTCTAATATGGCATGGGAAGATTACGCGCCAAGAGCTATAGCCAGTTTAAGTAAGGACTTTAACCTTACTCCACAACAGGCAGCTGGAATAATAGGCCAGCTTGGCTTTGAGTCTGAAGGATTGCAAGCGATAAACGAGCGCCAGCCCGTTGTGCCTGGCTCGCGTGGCGGCTTTGGTTGGGCGCAATGGACAGGGCCAAGGCGCAGGCAGTTTGAGCAGTGGGCTAAGCAGTCTGGCATGGATATAAACACGCCAGAGGCTAATTATGGGTTTTTGGCACATGAGTTAAGCGAAGGGCCAGAATCGCGCGTGTTAGATGATATACGAAAGGCTGAAGACGCTCAAACAGCAGGGCGAATATTTACAGATAAATTTTTACGCCCTGGCATACCTAATCATGAGGGGCGTCAGAGCTGGACCGACAAGGCTTTAAGCTTTATTATGCCTGCGGCACACGCCGGCGAAGTTCCGCAAGAACAAACAAATATATCTGACAGAATAGCAGCAGCAAAAGAGGCTGGTTTTACAGATGCTGAAATAATGCAGCGCCTGCAAAGCAATGAAGACATTTGGGGCAGAATTGAGCGAGCAAAAGAGGCTGGTTTTAGCGACGATGAAATATTTGGCAGGTTAGGTCTTTCGATTGAGGCGAGCGAGCCACAAGAACAGCAAGACCCACAAGAGCGTGGGCTTATGTCGCAAGTTGGACGTCAGCTAGGATTAACCGCACGCGCTGGCCTTGAGGGTATATCAGCATTCCCTGAGATGCTGGTTAACCCAATATCGCAAGCCCTGGGTGGCCCAGAAATGCGCATTAGCAATACATTGGACGCGTTAGGGTTTCCGCAGCCAGAAACAGCAACAGAACGTGTAGCGCAAGACGTTGCTGGCGCTATGGCAGGGACAGGCGGCATTGTTGGTGCAGCGGGCCAAGCAGCGCGTGGGCTAACAGGCGCGGCTCAAGGTGTTGCGCAACAATTAGGATCAGCCATTCCTCAGCAAATTGCAGGCGCTGCAGGCGCTGGCGGTGCTGGCGGCATCGCTCGTGAGTCTGGCGCAGGGCCAGTCGGCCAAACCGCCGCTGCATTAGCCGGTGGTCTACTTGCTAGCAGTGCTGCAAATCGTGCTTTGACGCCGCCCAGACAGAAAGGCATGAGTGACCCGACACGAGACCTTCAGCGCCGTGCTAGCAACCTTTATGATCAGGTGGAGCGACGCGGGGTTACAGCGCCAGCACAAAGCACAGCGCAATTGCAGCAAAACGTTAGAAATATCGCGATTGATGAGGGTCTAATCACTCCATCTGGCGCAATCGCTGAGGGCTACCCAAAACTAAATGGCGCTATCCGCATGATTGATGAATATGCGGGTCAGCAAATGACAGCAAAGCAAATGCAGTCAGTGCGGCGCATGCTTCAAAACGTTGCCGGTAGTGCTGACAACGCAGAGCGACGAATCGGAACAATGCTACTGCGCACATTTGATGACTTCACTGCACCGCTTGCGCCTGAATTAGCAGAGGCAAGATCGCTATATTCATCTGCTATGCGTGGACGGCAGCTTGAAACTTTGCGTGATGTTGCTGAGTCAGCAGCGAAAGGCAAGTACACGCAAGCCGGTCTTGAGCATGGTTTGCGGTCAGAGTACCGCAAGCTGTACAACCGAATATTACGAGGTCAGGAGCGTGGATTTAACCCTGAACAAGTTGAAGCTATACGGCGCGTTGCTGAAGGCACACCGCTATCCAACACCATGCGTTACCTAGGTAAATTCGCCCCCACAGGTCCAGTCAGCACGATGGCAAGCAGCACGCTTCCATTTATGGCAGGAAACGCAATTGGCGGCCCAGTAATGGGGGTTGCTTCAAGCATGGGAACGATGGGCGTTGGTGCGTTAGGTAGAAACTTGGCTACTCATCTAACCAGCAAAAACGCGGCGCTAGCAGAGGCTTTAGCAAGAGGAATGCCACGTGCTACGCAAGCCTCACCAGCGTTTTACCCTATGGGGGCTGTATATGGATCGTTACTTAGTGAATAAATTAGCTAAAACCGTAACCTGTAAAAGTATGATTATCCATAATAATGTTTCAGTACTAATTTCAAGCATGAGGATCTCCTAAAATGGCAAGAGACGGAAACGGTAGGTATGTAATACCGCAATCTAGTTGGTATCCGCCAATTAATGGTGTGGACGCCAGCCCTGATGATTTCAAAAACTTGATAGAGGATATAGCAAGTGCCTTAACGCAGTCCTTATCATCAGATGGGCAAACGGCCATTCGGAATAATCTTAACATGAATGGCTATAGAATGACTAATGTGGGCGCTCCACAAGCTAATGGAGATGCAATCAGCAGAGCTTTCTTATCCAAAGGTAATGACGTTCCTAGATCTACTAACTTGATCTTGCCATCGCAAGGCAGCTTCTTTAATGTCACAGGAACGGGCACGATTGAAGCTATATCAGCGTCGTTTACAGGAAGGCAAGTGTGGTTAAGGTTTGGCTCTGGGGTTACTCTTATTGATAGCGATAATCTATATTTGATCGGCGGCAAGAACTGGGAAACGAACGACGGTGATATGGGCTTGTTTATAGAGCTAGAGCCAGGCGTGTGGGCTTGTGCTTCTGTTAATAGGTTTGGCTCCGCTGCTTATGTTGATATACCAGATGGGGCGACTGAGTTTGGCTCCGCCTCTGTAAAAGACGTAGTAGATGATGCAGATGACACAGATGCGGACAAGGTTTTAACGACTGGATATAAATTAGACAAGCTGGCAGGAGACTTGCCTATAAACAGGACTACTGGGAACTTGCCTTATAGTAGAGTCTCAGGCGCGCCAAAAATAACTGTATCTACCAGCAATCCATCTGGTGGCAATAACGGCGATGTTTGGTTAAAAGTATGACTGTATACGCTAAACACAATGGGTCATGGAAGCAGGCGCAGCCGCATGCACGCCATGGCGGCTCATGGAAGCCGGTTGTAGTTGGCTATGTTAAAAGGAATGGCTCCTGGGTTCAATTTTTTAATCTATCAGGATCTCAAACGTTTAACAGTAGCGGAACATTTGTTGCTCCCTACACGGGCACTTACACTGTCACATTAATCGGCGGTGGTGGTCGCGGAGGTAATGGCGGCCGTGGCGGGAATTTGATATTGCAAACCGACCCTCTCTTACCTGCTCGTAAAGATGGGGCAGGCGGCGGCGGCGGCGGTGGTGGCAGCAGTGGGGTTAGGAGAACCGTCACGGTCAATTTAAATGGCGGTCAGTCTTATCCCGTTACGGTCGGAGCGGCGGGCGCAGCAAGCTCATTTGCGGGGCAATCAGCTGCTGGGGGGTCTAATGGAAGTAATGGAGCTCGCGGGCAAGATGGGCAGCCGGGCCGGAATGATTCAGTTGGCGGGAATGGGGGCGCTGGGGGGGCAAAGTCTGGGGCAACCTCTGGAACAAGAGGGTCTAAAGGTGGCAACGGTGGCACTGGAGGGTATTCTCCAGGGGCAGGTGGGGCAGGTGGGGCAGGAGGTGGCTCTGGTCGGGGCGCAGGAGGGCGTGGCGGAAATGGCGGGCGCGGCGGTGATTGGGATAATAATTCAGGACGCGCCGGAGCGTCGGGCTCAAACGGAACAGCAGGTCAAGTTGTGATTTCTTGGGGTTAAAATATGGCACTTAAAATATACGAACGGTACGAACCGCTGGCTAATCCAGGCACGGCTGAGTATCCGACTGGCTCTATTAAAAACAAGTCGGCGCCGCAAAATAAAGACGGAACTCCGATAGAGCAGGATTGGGCAAACGATCTGCTTGGCATGAGAGACGCTATACTGGCAGCTGGCAATGTGCAGGCAGACGGAAACGTTGAAAACGCTGTTAATAGTCAGATAGTGGAGGCTTTAAAGGCTTTCTTGGTGGAAAGTGAGCGCGTTGTCCAGTCTCCCGGCTCAAGCGAAGATGACGTAATGAGCCA
>Ga0079225_10001627_pt1 | contig 12705 bp, 11 predicted proteins | sample Poulit2012_FD_76344 | JGI IMG/M metagenome (GOLD analysis project Ga0079225, IMG submission 76344) | Agricultural soil microbial communities from Georgia to study Nitrogen management - Poultry litter 2012 | ecosystem: Environmental > Terrestrial > Soil > Agricultural land | place: USA: Georgia...
ACTCGGTCAACGGCTCGCCGGGGAGATCCCCAGCTGCATACCCGCGAGTCCGCGGGGCTTGCCGACCAGGTTCCCGGCCATCTCGGTGATGATCTTGCTGACCTCGTTCTCGGGCTCGCCCAGCACGAGGGGTTCACCGGAGTCGCTGCCCTCACGCACGAGGGGGTCCAGCGGCACCTGGCCCAGCAGCGGGATCTGGGTTCCCAGCGTCTTGGACAGCGCGTCGGCGACACTCTGACCGCCGCCCTCACCGAAGAGGTGCAGCTTCTCGCCACCTCCCGGCGGGAGGAAGTAGGACATGTTTTCGATGACGCCGGCGATGCGCTGGTGGGTCTGTGCGGTGATCGCACCGGCGCGCTCGGCGACCTCGGCGGCGGCCTGCTGCGGTGTGGTGACCACGAGCAGCTCGGCGTTGGGCAGCATCTGGGCGACGGAAATGGCGATGTCACCGGTGCCCGGGGGCAGGTCCATGAGCAGGACGTCCAGGTCGCCCCAGAAGACGTCGGACAGGAACTGCTGCAGCGCCCTGTGCAGCATCGGTCCACGCCAGACCACCGGCTGGTTGCCCTGCGTGAACATCCCGACGGAGATGACCTTGATGTCGTGCGCCGTCGGAGGCATGATCATGTCCTCGACCTTGGTCGGGAAGTCCGACGCGCCGAGCATGCGGGGCACGGAGTGGCCGTAGATGTCAGCATCGACCACGCCGACCTTGTGGCCCTCCGCGGCCATGGCGGCGGCGAGGTTCACGGTGACGGAGGACTTGCCGACACCGCCCTTGCCGGACGCGACGGCGTAGACCTTGGTGAGTGAGTTCGGCTTGGCGAAGGGGATCTCCTTCTCCGCCTGTCCGCCGCGCAGCTTGGTCTGCAGTTCCTTGCGCTGTTCGTCGCTCATGACGTCGAGCTCGACCGTCACGTGGCGGACGCCCTCGACGGTTCGCACGGCCTCGGACACGTCGTTCTCGATTCGCCCCTTCATGGGGCAACCGGCCACCGTGAGGTAGATCCCCACGTGCACGGCACCGTCATCGGCGACGTCGACGCTCTTGACCATGCCCAGGTCGGTGATGGGTCGGTGGATCTCCGGGTCTTGCACCGTGGTCAGGGCCTTGTGCACCTGCTCGGTGGATGGTGTGGAGGACATGTACTCAATCGTAGGTCAGCGGGACGGGGAACTGGTCTGTGCACAGCCCACGCACGGACCACTGATTACAACGAGTGCGGCGCACCTCCCTATTCCGCGCCCGAAGTGTCAGGGATGTCCGGCATGGTCGAGCCTGTGGGGGATGGATCCGCTGCGTGCGGGCGGGTAACGGCGAGGTCTTAACACTGGCAATACATGGCCGGATAGTAGCCTCGGCGCACGATGGGAAATGTGCCGCCACCGCCTGGTTCGTCCTGGCCCACTGCCCCGGAGGGGGCCGAGGGGCCTGCCGATGGGCGGTATCCGCAGGATCAGGACTGGGCCGACCCGCCCGGTGGCAGGCTGACACCACCAGGGGGGCATCCTCAGGTCGAGGCCGACTCGGGGGTGTGGGCCTGGCCGCCTCCGCGTCCTGTGCGCACCAGTGCCTTCGCGCCCGCGGAGGTTCCGTCCGGTGATTCCTACCACACTCTGGCCCGGACCTCACGGTCGCGCTGGTGGATGACGCCGCTGACGCTGCTCGTCTTCGTGCTCCTGCTGTCCGTCCTGTGGATGGGCGTGGTCCTGGGGATGACCATCGTCTCCGTCATCGGCGGCAGCGGTCTCGCCCCGGACTCGATGAGTCTCGGAGCGATCGCCACACTCGCCTTCGGGCTCGCGTCCACGGCACTGCTCATACCGATCGTCTTCTTCCTGGTGCGTGTGGTGCAGTGGCGCCGCATCGGTTCGCTGATGTCGGTCGAGGGCACACTCCGGTGGTCCTGGTTGGGCCGCTGCCTGGTGTTGGCAATCGGGCCCGTAGCACTGTGCCTGCTGCTCTCGTGGGCGCTCTCCGACACCCTCGTGGCCGGTACTGCTCCCGAGGCGGTTTCTTCGGTCGCGGTTTCGGGGACCGGGGTCTTCCTGGGGGCGCTGGTGGTCATCGTCCTCGTCGTGCCCTTCCAGGCCGCCGCCGAGGAGATGACCCTGCGGGGTATGGTCATGCAGCTCGTCGGATCGCTCGTGCCCCGGGGGAGCACCAGCGCCGCCGCGCGTGTGCTGCGTTCGCCCTGGCCGGCGATACTTGCGGCCGGCACCCTGTTCGCGTGCGTGTACGCGGCGGGCCACCCCGACAACGTGTGGACCACCGCCGCCCTCGCCGTACTGGGTGTGACGATGGCCTGGTTGACCTGGCGCACCGGCGGTATCGAGGCCGCGATCGGACTCCATCTGGTCAACAGCCTCGTGCAGTACACCCTGGTCGTCTACGACGGCCGCATCGACGAGATCGGGACCGGTGCCGTGGTCGGGGCAGGTCTCCCGCCGGGCGCGGGGACCCCTTTCGGGCTCCTGTTCACCGTGGTACAAACCGGTCTGTTCGCGCTGCTGGTCGTGGTCTCCGCACGTCGTCGAGGGGTGCGCCGCGTCAGTCCCTGACCGGGTCCCCGCCGTCTTCACCGCCGAACTCCCCGCCCACGTCCGTGTACAGGAGTTCGGCCAGCGACGCGAGCACCGTGGCCACCAGCAGCGAGACCGAGAGCCAGTACCCCGGCAGGTTCTGTCCCGGATACACGGCCTGCAGGGCGCTCTGGCGCTGCACCACCGTCGCGGTCGCCGCGACGGTCGCCAACAGGCCCATGAGTACCACCAGGATTGACGGTCTGCGCAGGCTCAGGCAGGCCAGAGCCGCCGCAGCCGCCACCAGTACGGCCACCGTGCCCGGCCCCGGAGCCGTAGCGCCTGTCGGCGAGAGCGCCAACACCTCGAACCCGGTCAGGCTCTCCGGGGACGGATGCGTACCTGCGAGCCCGTAGAACGGCAGCACGAAGCACACCAGCGCCGCCGCCGGGGTCAGGACCCGAACCAGGGTGAGTCCGCGCGGCGGGCGGCTCACGCGCTCCTCCGCTCGGTGCCGCCACCGTCGGCTCCGCCCGGTCCGGGGGAGTCCTCCGGTTCCGGCTGTTCGGGGAAGACCCATGTGCGGTACGAGAAGAAACGGAACAGCGTGCCGAGTCCGACGCCCACGACGTTGCCCGCGATGTTCTGCGCGAGGGGACCGTCGAACCCGAGCACGAACAGGGAGAAGGCCTGGCACCCCAGCTGGATGAGCATGCCGACCCCGTTCATCACGAGGAACAGCACAGTCTCGCGTCCGTACCCCGTCCGTGCTCGGGAGGCGAAGGTCCAGAACCGGTTGCCTACGAAGGCCACTGCGATGGAGCAGACGGTACCGATGACCTGGCCCGTCATCACCGGAAGGTCGGTCAGAGCCCACAGCAGGTTGGTCACACCCAGCTGCACCACGTACGCTCCGGCGCCCACGGAACCGAATCGGGCGACCTCTCCGGCCAGTTTGGCCAGCCGGGGGTGGCTCTCGAGGAAGTGACGCACGGACGGCCTCCGCTCGCTCCGTAGGGGATACTGCCTGGCGTTCCGAGAGCCCCCGACACAGCGGGCGCTTCGGGCTCCCCGCCGTGCACGTCCTAGACTTTGACGAGGGGATCTCTGGCGCCCCCGGCCGCGGGTTCCGAGCCTTCGGTCCAGTATTCATCCCGAGCGGAACCGCCCCGTCACCGCGGCGTCGAACATGAGCTGAGGAACTGTGAGCGAGCGTAACCGCACCGTCCCCCGTGTCGGCATGGTGGGCGGTGGCCAACTCTCCCGCATGACCCATCAGGCCGGTATCGGTTTGGGCGTGCACTTCTCGGTCCTGGCGGCCGATCCCTCCGACAGCGCCGCTCTGGTGTGCGGTGACGTCGCCCTGGGCGACGACCGGGGCCTGGAGGACGTCCTGGCCTTCGCCAAGGACCGCGACGTCCTCACCTTCGACCACGAACACGTGCCCGAACCCGTGCTGCGCGCCGTCGAGTCGGACGGCGGCCTTCTGCGTCCGAGTCGCGAGGCCCTCCGCTTCGCCCAGGACAAGCTCCGCATGCGCACACGCATGCGTGAGCTGGATCTCCCGTCCCCCCGGTGGCGAGCCGTCACCGCCCTCGACCACGTGACCTCCTTCGCCGAGGAGACCGGGTGGCCGGTCGTGCTCAAGGCCGCGCGCGGGGGTTACGACGGCAAGGGTGTGTGGATGGTCGACGGCGCCGAGGAGGCCTACGAGGTAGTTGACCGGGCGGCGGCCGAGGAGGTGCCGTTGCTGGTCGAGGAGAAGGTCGCCTTCTCCCGCGAGCTCGCCGTCCAAGTCGCCCGTTCCCCGCACGGGCAGATCGCGGTCTACCCGGTCGTGGAGACCGTGCAGCGCGACGGCATCTGCCACGAAGTGCTCGCCCCCGCGCCGGGCCTGTCGGAGGACAAGGCCACCGGTGCCCAGCAGCTGGCCATCGAGATCGCCCACGCCCTCGAGGTGACCGGACTCCTGGCGGTGGAGCTGTTCGAGGTCGCCGACGGGGTACTCGTCAACGAACTCGCGATGCGCCCGCACAACTCCGGTCACTGGAGTATCGAGGGCGCACGTACGTCCCAGTTCGAGCAGCACTTGCGCGCCGTTCTGGACCTTCCACTGGGCTCGCCCCGTACCAACGCGCCCTTCACCGTGATGGCCAACCTGCTCGGCGGTGAGGACCCCGACGTCTACAGCCGCTACCTGCACGTCATGGCCAAAGACCCCGAGGTGAAGGTGCACTTCTACGGCAAGGACGTGCGTCCGGGCCGCAAGATCGGGCACGTCACCGTGATGGGGGAGGACCACCAGGACCTCCTGGAACGTGCCCGCGATGCCGCCGCCTACCTGCGAGGAGACCAGCAGTGACCACCGACAAGCAGCCCACCGTGGGCATCGTGATGGGGTCGGACTCCGACTGGCCGGTGATGCGCGAGGCCGCCGACGCCCTGCGCGAGTTCGATGTCCCCTTCGAGGCCGATGTCGTCTCGGCGCACCGGATGCCGAACGAGATGGTCTCCTACGGAAGTGAGGCGGCCGGACGCGGGCTCCGGGCGATCATCGCCGGTGCAGGCGGCGCTGCCCACCTGCCCGGCATGCTCGCGTCGGTGACGACCCTTCCGGTCATCGGTGTGCCCGTCCCGCTCAAGTACTTGGACGGCATGGACTCGTTGCTGTCCATCGTGCAGATGCCCGCCGGGGTGCCGGTGGCCACGGTCGCGGTCGGCGCGGCCCGCAACGCCGGTCTCCTGGCCGTGCGGATGCTTGCGGCCCAGGACCCCGACCTGACCGAGCGGATGGCCCGGTTCCAGGAGGAACTGAAGTCGCAGGCACACGCCAAGGGAGAGCGGTTGCGGCGCGAGGTCGCCGACGGGGACCGCACGACCGGTTTCGGCTTCTGACCGGTGAATCCTTGCGGGCCCGGGGCGCCCGTCGCCCCGGCCCCCGGTCGGCGCACGCGTAAGAGCGTCCATGTCCTGTTGGTGGTGGAGGACCACGTCCTGCTCACCTTGCGGGGGCCGTCGGCGGCCTTCGCCCCAGGCTGGCGCTGACACGTATGCGTTCGGGGGAGGTGGTCTCCCGTCTCGGCGACACGGTCGGCTGAGGTCCGGCCTCAGGCGGGGCCGGGGGCGAGGAGGCGCAGGCCCTCGACGGCCTGGTCGGGGGTGGGGAGCCCCTCGGGCTCGACGAGGTACTGCAGGACGTACCCGGTGACGAGGTTGTAGAGGATCGAACCCAGGCCGGCGGCGGTGGCGTCGTCGACCTCTTCGGGGGAGACGTCGAGGAGCAGCGCGGCCATCTCCCTGCGGGCACCGCGCAGCCCTTCGCGCAGCGGCACCCCGATGTCGTCGTCGAACTGTGCCTGACCGAAGGCCTGGACCCCGGCCACCATGAGGTCGTGGTGCTCGGGCATGCTCGCGAAGAGTGTCTTGAACAGGATGCGCAGGCGTTGGTCCGGCCGTTCGGAACGCGAGGCCTGCAGGGCGTTCTCGAAGATGTCGCCCCAGTCGCTGGTCGCCTCGATGACCGCGGTGTTCATGAGCTTGTCCTTCGAGCCGAAGTGGTACCCGATCGAGGCCAGGTGCGCGCCGGAGGCGGCGGCGATGTCCCGCGCGGTCGTCTTCCCGTAACCCTTCTCCACCAGACACTTCTTGGCTCCGGCGAGCAGGTCCTCACGTTGGCTCATGAACGGCACCCTAGCAGTCTTGGACGTACGTACATATTGACCGTCGATTTTGACGGACGTACGATCAATTTCATGGACACACGACACCGGGAGCGCGCCGGGCCCCGTACCTGGCTCGGCGCCCTGCTCCTGCTCCTGCCGGCCCTGCTCGTCTCCATGGACATCTCGGTCCTCTTCGTCGCCGCACCCGCCGTCGTCGAGGACCTCGGCCCCACCGGCACCCAATGGCTGTGGATGATGGACGTCTACGGTTTCGTCCTGGCCGGGCTGCTCATCACCATGGGTGCGCTCGGCGACCGCATCGGCCGTCGGCGCCTGCTCCTCGTGGGCGCCCTCGCCTTCGGTTCCGCCTCGGCCCTGCTCGCGGCGGCACCCACCCCGGAACTCTTCATCGCCGGCCGTGTCCTGCTCGGCGTCGGCGCCGCGACCCTGGCCCCGTCCACGCTCTCCCTGATCCGCGTGATGTTCACCGACCCGGACCAGCGCCGCACCGCCGTGGGTATGTGGACCGTCGCCTTCGCGGGTGGAGCGGCTGTCGGGCCCGTCATCGGCGGGGTCCTCCTGGAGTTCTTCTGGTGGGGCTCGGTCTTTCTCATCAACCTGCCGGTCATGGCCGTGCTCCTGGCCGCGGGCCCTTTCCTGCTGCCCGAGTACCGGGGCACCGCCCGGTCCGCCTTCGACCTGCCCGGGGCGGCGGCCTCCCTCGCGGCCGTCATCGCCCTGGTACAGGCGGCCAAGCGTTTCGTCGAACACGGTGTCGACGGGGCCGGGGCGGTGGCGCTCGCGGTCGGTGCCGTGGCCCTGATCCTGTTCGTCCTGCGCCAACGCCGTGCCCGGGACCCGCTCGTGGACGTCTCGTTGTTCACCAGGCCGGCCTTCAGCGCCTCAGTGCTCGGCAACACCGCGGTGTCCTTCGCCGTCGCCGGGCTCGGCCTGCTCACTTTCACGTTCTTGCAGGTCGTGCACGGGTTGAGTCCGCTCTCCGCAGCCCTGTACACGTTGCCCACCGTGCTGGGGACCGTCGCCGGCGCCACCCTCGCGGGCGCTCTCGCCGGACGGGTGCGCCCCGCCGTCCTCATGCCCGCGGGACTCTTGGTGGGCGCGGCCGGCTTCGGGAGCGTAGCCGCGGTCGGGGCCGACACCCACATTGCGGTCTTCATCGGCGGCTACACCGTCCTGACCCTGGGCATCGGGGTCGTGGCCACCCTCGCCAACACCCTGATCCTGGCCACCGCCCCGCCGGAGCGTGCCGGCGCCGCGGCGGGGGTCTCCGAGACCAGCACCGAACTGGGCGCGGCCCTGGGCATCGCCGCACTGGGGACCGTCGCGACCTCCGTCTACCGCGACACGATGGTCGACGCCGTACCCGAAGCGGGCTGGGGCGCCGTCGAGAACGTCGCCGGTGCCGCGTCCACGGCCGCGCACCTGCCGCCCGAGGAGGCCGGGCCCCTGCTGGCCACCGCCTTCGAGGCCTACACCTCGGGCGTGGCCGCCGCCGCGGCGACCGGCGCCGGCACTCTGCTGTTCGTCGCCCTCGTCGCCGCCGTGTCCCTGCGCCGCCTGCCCGCTGGCACGGGTAAGGAGCCGGCCGGCACCGGGCCGGACGAACCGGCCCTCGTGTGAGGACACACGAAGGGCCGGGCCCGACCGCGGAGGTCGGGGCCCGGCCCTCGACGAGGGGCGTGGCTACTGGCGGCCCAGCGCCCGGTAGGTCCAGCCGGAGGAACGCCAGTACGTGGGATCGAGGGCGTTGCGCCCGTCCACGATCTTGCGCTGGGTGACCACCTCGCCCAGCTTCTCGGGGTTGGCCTCCCGGAACTCCGTCCACTCGGTGAGCAGCAGCACCACGTCGGCGCCCTCGGCCGCATCCATCATGCTGGGCGCGTAGTTGAGCTGTGGGTGCTCCTCGCGGGCCCGATCCATCGCTTGCGGGTCGTAGACGGTCACGTGTGCGCCCAGCGACGCGATCGTGGAGGCCACGTCCAACGCGGGCGAATCGCGGATGTCGTCGGAGTTGGGTTTGAACGCCGCCCCCAGCACGGTGACGGTGCGTCCGGCGAAGTTGCCGCCGATGAGCTGGCGGGCGATGTCGATGGTGCGGGCACGCCGGCGCTGGTTGATCGCGTCGACCTCGCGCAGGAAGGACAGCGCGGGCTCCACGCCCAGTTCGTCGGCCCGGGCCATGAACGCACGGATGTCCTTGGGCAGGCACCCGCCGCCGAAGCCCAGGCCCGGCCCCAGGAACTTGCCGCCGATGCGGTCGTCGTGGGAGAGCGCCTCGGCCAGTTTCATGACGTCGGCGCCGGCGGCCTCGGAGACCTCCGCCATGGCGTTGATGAAGGAGATCTTCGTGGCCAGGAACGCGTTGGCCGAGACCTTGACCAGCTCGGCGGTCTGCATGTCGGTCACGAGGAAGGGCACGCCCTCGTCGATCTGCTGCTGCCACAGGGCGCGCACGGCCTTCTCCACCCGGGGGGATTCGGTGCCGATGACGATGCGGTTGGGATGCAGCGTGTCCTTGACTCCGAAGCTCTCACGCAGGAACTCGGGGCTCCAGCCGAGCTCGGCCTCCGCACCGACCGGCGCGAGCGCGGCCAGGCGGGCGGACAGGGTGGCGGCGGTGCCCACCGGGACGGTGGAACGGCCCACGACCACTGTCGGGCGGTGCAGGTGCGGGGCGAGCTGGTCGACCGCGGAGTTGACGTAACTCAGGTCGGCGGCGCCGGAGTCGTCGAGTTGCGGGGTTCCTACACAGATGAGGTGCAGGTCGGCGAACTCGGCCGCCTCGGCGAAGGAGGCCGTGAAACGCAGCCGGCCGGTCGACAGGTTCTCGGCGAGCAGCTCGTCCAGGCCGGGCTCGAAGAAGGGGACGCGGCCTCGGCGCAGCATCTCCACCTTGTCCTCGTCGACGTCGACACCGAGGACCTCGAAACCCATCTCGGCAAGGCACGCAGCGGTGGTTGCGCCGAGGTATCCGGTCCCGATGACCGAGACGCGCATACGTTCTGCTTCGACCACTGGTGGTGTCCCTTCTTCCTTACTGTCCCGCTCGTGTGCTTCTTGTGCCCGTTCGACCGGTCTAGCACCCACGTGAAAGGCACAAAACGGGCATCCAGCTGTGGTGATCGGGTGACCCCACCGAGGCGGGGCATCACCCTATGCGCCGCGGAACGGCGTATGACCGAACACGGCGTGAACAGTCGGTCGCTCAGATTACCGGCGGGTGCGGTGGAACGGCCCACCGGGCGGTCTCAAGGCCGGTTGTCACCGTAGATCCCGTTATTTCCCGCGTCATCATCCAACGGGGTCCAGGATGAGCCGTCCTCGCCACGCCGGAACGGGGTTGTGGTCTTCTCGGGATCGCCCGCCAGACCGCTACCGGCCGGCGGGTCGTACGGCAGTGTCTGAGGCGGAGGTTCGGGGACCGTGTCGCCGACCGGACCCCGGTCGGCGGGGGCCGCATCCTCCATCGGGGCCGCCCGGTACCGGTTCCGGGCCGCCCGGTCGGGCACGTCGTGGTGCGCCCGCCAGCGCATGGGCGTCAGCGCCGACCCGAACAGCAGGAGCCCCAACGGCAGGGCAACCGTCAGACCGGGGCCGGAAGGGTACAGAAAACTCTCCGAATTGAGCCAGCCCAGCGCCGGCTCCATCGTGTGCGGCGCCACCACCGGCCACAAGGCGGTCGCGGCCAGGAGCAGACCGCTGGTGGCCGCGATCAACGGGGAGACACGTGTGGCGACCAGCCCGGCGCCGACCACACCGGTCACCCCCGACAGGACGGCCGCGGAGACCGTGGTGAAGGAGACCTGGCCCTCGAACAGCTGCGGCAGGGGCCCGGCCGACCAGGAGAGCGCGGCCCACAGGGCAGGAGCCAGGGCGGCGCCGATGAGGAGGCCGGCCAGATGGCGGAGCACGGGGAACCTTCCTACGAGCAGATGTTGTCCTCGGCGGTCGAGGCGGCGGCAGAGCCGGCGTCCGGCGACTCGGGAGGGGCTCCCTCCGCCGGTTCCTCTTCGACCTCGCTCTCCGGGATGTCGAATGTCGTGTAGTTGAATCCGATCACGATCTGGACTTCGCCGTCCAGGGTGTCGTCCTCGACGGCTTCGGAGTCGGGGATCATCCCGGAGACGTAGGCGGCCTCCTCGGTCATCCCGGGGCCGTGGCGCACCTGGGTGCCGGCCACGTCCCGGCTGGTCCAGTTCTCGGCCTCACCGGTCAGCTCGAACCCGGCCTGGGACAGTTGGGTGTCCAGCTCGGAGCCCACTCCGGGGCTCGCGGTGCCGTTGAAGACCCGCACGGGGACATCCGACGGACTCGGCCCGCCGTCCTCTCCCTCCTCCTCAGCGGTCTCTCCACCGCCGATGGGACGATCGGCCTGGATGTCGGCGAACAGGTCGCGGGCGGCCGGTTCGTCCCACAACACCGCGACGTCGCCGCGATCGGTCCAGTGCTCCATGTCGGCGATGGGCACCTGCGCGAAATCCACGGAGGACAGTTCTATGCCGCGCATCTGGTGGCCCAGCTCGTTGAGAGCGGCGGCGTCCAGGCTCTGGTCCACGGTCAGCGACGACAGGGAGCTCTCCAGGAAGGAAGTGAGCTTGGCCGGGTCGGAGAGGGTTTCTGTGCTCAACGCCCGGTCCATCATCGCCGCGACCACCTGCTGCTGGCGGTCGATCCGGTCCAGGTCCCCGCGGGCGGTCGCACGTGTGCGCGTGAAGGCCAACGCTTCGGTGCCGTCCACCTCGTGGGTGCCGGCCTCGAGGTCGAGCTGGGCCTTGGGGTCCTCGATCGATTCCTCCAGGCACACCTCCACACCGCCGAGTGCGTCGACCACGTCCACGAACCCGCTGAAGTCCACTTCGACGTAGTGGTCGATGCGCACACCCGTCACCGCCTCCATGGTCTGCACGGACTTCTGCGGGCCGCCGTAGGCGTAGGCGGCGTTGATCTTGTCCTCGCCCTCCCCGGGCACGTCCACCCACAGGTCTCGGGGCACGCCCACGACGGTGACCCGGTCGCGTTCGTGGTTGAGGTGCACGAGCATGATCGCGTCGGAACGCTCGCCGGGTGTGGAACCCACGTTGAGAGCGTCCTGGTCCTCGCTGCTCATCCCGTCGCGTCCATCGGAACCGATGACCATGAACGTCAGCGCGCCCGTCTCGTTCTCGGGCCGTTCGTCCTCGGCGAGTCCGCCGAACACGTCGGAGCGGTTGATGTTGCCCGAGACCCACGCGGTTGCGCCCCAGGAGATACCGGAGGCCAGCAGAACCAGCACCGACAGAGCGCTCATCAGTACGAGCGCGGTGCGGCGGCGACGCACGGCGGCCGAGGGAACGATGAACCGTCCGCTGCGAGAGGAACGCCGTCCGTGCGGTGGCAGGGGTTGTGACCGTTCGCGCCGGAACTCGCCCGCTGACCCCTGGTGTCCGGTGTTGTCGTCGCTCATCGACATCCCCGTCCCAACCCAGTCAACGGTGTTCTCGTCCTCAGGTTGTCACCCGATTCCCCGAAAGGCGCGGGATGTCAACGCTCGGCGTGTTGTGGTCCCTTTGGTCAGACGCACACCAACGCATGACGGTTCGACGGAAGAACGGGATCCGTGACCGGTGCGCTCTGCGGGGGAGCGCGGGACAGGTGCTTCCGGGGCCTCCATCCCGTGCTGTCCGGCTTCGTGCGTGCAGTAGCGTTGGGGCGTCCCGACACGTCTTGATCCTGGGAAGTACCTGTGTCCTGGCCTTCCGTCTCCGTCGTCATGCCCGTTCTCAACGAAGAGCACCACCTCGCCTCGGCGGTGGAACACGTCCTGGAGCAGGACTACCCCGGTGAGCTGGAGATCGCACTCGCGGTGGGGCCCTCGCAGGACCGCACCCGCGAGGTCGCCGACGGCATCGCCTCCGAGGACCCGCGCGTCACGGTCGTGGAAAACCCCTCCGGCAGGACCCCGTCCGCGCTCAACGCCGCCATCGGAGCCTCCTCCCACGAGGTCGTCGCCCGCATCGACGGGCACGCGATGATGCCTTCCGATTACCTGAGAGTGGCAGTGGAGACCCTGGAGGAGACCGGCGCGGACAACGTCGGCGGGATCATGGCGGCCGAGGGTGTCACCCCCTGGGAGCAGGCTGTGGCGGCCGCGATGACCTCCAAGATCGGTGTCGGCAACGCCCGCTTCCACACCGGAGGTGAGGGCGGACCCGCCGACACCGTCTACCTGGGGGTGTTCCGGCGGTCGGCCCTGGAACGTGTGGAGGGCTACGACGAGGCGTTCCTCCGTGCCCAGGACTGGGAGATGAACCACCGCATCCGGCAGACCGGCGGCACCGTCTGGTTCCAGCCGCGCATGCGTGTGACGTACCGACCCCGTCGCACTGTGCGTCTGCTCGCCAAGCAGTACTTTCACTACGGGCGCTGGCGACGCGTGGTCGCCCGCCAGCACAAGGGCACGATCAACCTGCGCTACCTGGCCCCGCCGGTGGCCGTGGCCGGCAACCTGGCCGGACTGGCC
>Ga0079225_10001628_pt1 | contig 12704 bp, 12 predicted proteins | sample Poulit2012_FD_76344 | JGI IMG/M metagenome (GOLD analysis project Ga0079225, IMG submission 76344) | Agricultural soil microbial communities from Georgia to study Nitrogen management - Poultry litter 2012 | ecosystem: Environmental > Terrestrial > Soil > Agricultural land | place: USA: Georgia...
AGGATTTAGAGGCGGACAGCCCGCATGCATACAATGTTCTTGATAACTTCTTCCGGGGAAACAGAACAGATGGAAGAAGTCATGCTTGAAACAGAACAAGGCACTTCATCTCAGGAAGCAGCAGAAACTTGGGTTGAAGACAACGAGGATACAGTATCAGAATGGACTGATTAATCCATTCATCACCGGTAATAAAAGTCTTAGAAGACTTTTATTACCGGTTTTTTTAATATTTATATAATTGTTTGAAATTTTAAACAATTATGTATTTAAAATATTTTTATGATAATATTATATTGAAAGCGATTTCAAATAAGGGGAGAAGAAATATGAAAGGAAGATTCAGTATCAAAAGGATTCTTTTAATCTTTACATTGAGCTTGTTTCTGGCCGCATGCGGAGACGAATCACCGGAACCGGAAACTGAAGACAATGTCGATGCGGAAGATGAATCTGCAGAAGCAGATGATGAATCGGAGGGCAATGAACTTTTCGACTATGAAGACTTTCCACAGACTGTGACGAATACGGGAGACCCGACAGGTGAAGGCACTCTTAATGTCGGCTATTCATCCAGCACACCATTTGAGGGCACGTTGAATTATAACTTCTACACTGGTACACCGGACATGACGATGCTTGACTTTTTTGATGAATCGGTGTTCACTTCAGACGAAAACATGCAGTTTACAAACGAAGGGGCCATTCATTTTGATATGAATGAAGAAGATAACACAGTCACTTTCACTGTTGCAGAAGATGTTTATTGGCATGACGGGGAGCCGCTCACAATTCAGGATTATGTGGCTTCATACGAAGTGATCGGCCATCCTGATTATGACGGTGTCAGAGGAACGACAGACGGCTTCACTCTGATTGAAGGATATGACGAGTATAAATCCGGTGATACTGATGAAATTTCAGGCATTGAAGTGATTGATGATGACACCGCGGTGTTTACATATAAGGAACTTGCTCCATCACTCACTTCAGGTGGATTCTGGTTCTATGCATTTCCGGAACATCATTATGAAGGTGTCGATATCGAAGATATGGCATCAGCACCTGAAATAAGGGAAAATCCCATAGGCATCGGACCGTATAAAGTGGATTCGATTGTTACGGGAGAAACGATATCGTTGACTAAATTTGAAGATTACTGGAGAGGTGAACCACAGCTCGACGGCATAGAAGTCAGCGTCATCCCGCCCTCCTCCATTGCCAACGCGATGGAAAGCGGAGAAATTGATGTAGCAGCATCTTTCCCATCCACTCAATTCCCTGATGTGCATGACATGGATGGTGTCGAGTGGTTGATGCAGCTGCAGAACTCATATGGATACATCGGATTTAAACTCGGAGAATGGGATGAGGAAAATGGACAAGTGGACTATAAGCCCGAAGAAATGAAAATGGGAGACGTCAATCTTAGACGTGCCATGTGGCATGCAATCGAACTCGATGCCATGGGGGGAAATTTCTTCAATGGGTTGGCCTGGAAAGCATCTTCCGTAATGTCTCCGGTTCATGCAGGATTTCATAATGATGATCTCGATGTTCCTGAATACGATCCGGAGGAAGCAAACCGCATTTTGGATGAAGCCGGTTATGAAGATATAGATGATGACGGCTTTAGAGAAACACCGGATGGTGAACCGCTTGAAATCAGCTACCTTGCAATGTCTGGCGGAGATGTCGCCGAACCATTCGCAAACTATCTGATGCAGTCATGGAGAGCTGTAGGACTCCACGTCAGACTCGTCAATAACCGGCTGATAGAATTCAACACTTTCTATGACATGGTGGAAAACGACGATCCGGATATCGATATTTACGAAGCATCATGGAATGTCGGTACAGACGTGAACCCTGACCAGTTTTACGGCGCCGATGCACCATTCAACTACTCACGCTATGAAACAGACGAAAGTACAGAACTTTTGACAGAGGGCAATTCACAGGAAGCGCTGAATATAGACAGACGAATAGAAATATATGATGAATGGCAGGAACTGATGAACGAAGAAATTCCGGTTATACCGACTCTGAACTTTTCATATGTCACACCAGTTAGCGAAAACGTCATGAACTGGAGTGAAGAAATAGGATTTAACGAGGAAACACACCTTTACAGAGTCGGGTTCAGTGAATAGGCAGATTTTAAAACCCCTCTCAATAATGATTATGAGAGGGATTTTCTTTTAGATTCCATATTAGATTTGTGAATCAGTTTTATAATGATCAAATCGTTTTGACAATCGGTTTCCGATTTGCAGCTCAATTTAACGCCTTTCTAATCGAAATCACAATCTCCTATTCAACAAAAAACTCATCTGTCTTACTCATCTCATATAAATAGTGGATGCACTCATCATCAAGCAGAACGCTTCTGTCTTCTTCAGGTATTGCTCCCGCATCATCAAACACTTCCGGGCCGTGTGTTTCGAGATATTCACATTTAAAGAACAGATTTTTCACTTCTATATAATAGACAGCCTTATTAAACGGTTTTTCTGCATGGACAGTGTATGTTCCGACAAATTTAAGGCGTTCGGCAGACGCACCTGTCTCTTCAAACAGTTCTCTCTGTACCGCCTGCTCCAATGTTTCACCGGCTTCCACTTTACCGCCGGGAAATTCAATTCCGCGTATTTTATGACGGGTAAACAAGTATTGATGATTGAACTTTGGAATTGCCAGTACATGTTTCGTGTTTTCCACATGCTCTATTTTAAATGTCACTTTCCTGCCCTCAAAATCTGTAAACTCTTCCATTTCATCAACATCCTTTATTTGCTTAATCTCAATTTACCCGATATCATATGTGTAAATTAATAAAAATTTGGTGAAATTATGAAAACAATCTTGCTTATATTATTCCGCTTTTATCAGAAAGCCATATCACCGATGTTCCCTCCTTCATGCAGATTCAATCCGACATGCAGCAATTACGGCATCGAAGCCGTCCAGGAACACGGCGGTTTAAAAGGCGGTTATATGGCGATAAAGCGTATACTTAAATGTCATCCGTTCCATCCGGGCGGCTATGATCCTGTCCCTTTGGACCCAAAAAACTACACAGATGAAAAAAACGGAAAATAGCTCGCATAGCCGGGCTGTTTTTTCATTTTATATAATGCTCAAAGTTCTGCTGTCTGGATACTTTCCCGGTTGAAGTCATTATGATGTGACCCACAAAATGAATTTCCTTCGGCATTTTATACCGTGCAAGTGTCTCGCTCAGATGATTCGATATATCTTCTTCAATATTTCTATCACCCTGCACAAGCAGTACAGGCGTTTCGCCCCACTTCTCATCTTTCACTTTAACGACCACGCAGCTCTCGACACCGTCGACTTCGTGTACTCTGTCTTCAATCTCTTTCGGATAAATATTTTCTCCGCCGCTGATTATCAGATCTTTACGCCGGTCCAATATATATAAATATCCTTCCTCATCAATATATGCAAGGTCCCCGGTTTTGAAGTAGCCGTCTTCCTCTTCCATCGGTGCATTTAAATATCCCGGGGTTACATTATCCGCCCTGACCAGCAGTTCGTCATTGTCATCGACTTTTATATTCACGTTTTTCAATGCTTTGCCCACCGTGCCATCCAATATCTTATCATCATGATACGGAATGGTGACGATCTGCGAGCATGTTTCTGTCATTCCGAATGAGTTATACACAGGAAGCCGGTTATCCAGTGCTTCTTTCAAGACTTTCTTTGTCACTCCGGCGCCGCCGAGCAGGATACCTTTCAGCTGACTGCCGAAATCATTGTTGATGGCAATCAGCCTCTCGAGCATGATCGGCACGAGACTCGTATGTGTCACATCATTCTTCTTCAATAAAATAAAGATCTCTTCCTCATCAAATTTATCCACGAGTATATTTGTACAATGGACGATCACCGATCTGAGGACGATCGACAGGCCGGAAATATGGAAAATCGGATTGACCTGCAGCCACACACTGTCACTGTCATAGCCTAATCTGCTTTCACACCCTTTTGCCGAGGCATAGTGGTTCAAATATGTCTGTTTCACGGCTTTGGCGCGGCCTGTCGTCCCTGAAGTGAACATGATGGATAATGTATCATCTTCGTCTATCGGACCAGCATCAAAATCTACAGATTCCATCTGATAAAGGTCCTCAAATGCAATCACTTCAAAATCATCAATTTCAAATGGTTTTGTCGCAATGACCGTCGATACCCCGACATCTACCAGCTGTTCCGAGATTTCATGATCCGTCAGCCTTGTATTAATGAAGACGATTTCCACCTGTGCCTGCATGAGCGCATGGATCAGTTTCAACGACTCGAGCGAGTTGTAAATATAGACCCCTGCCCTTTTCTGTCCGAGGGACTTTATTTTCCCTGCCAGGACGCGTGCTTCTTCATACAGCAATTTATATGTAATTGTTTCCTGCCCGTATTTCACGGCAGTCTTATCCGGAGCGTCTTCATATGCTTTTTTCAGCCAGTTTTCCATATTCTACACCTCAAAAAACCCATCCGGGAGATGGGTTTGATATTATGGGAATTTCGGGAATTGATCGAAATCCGGTTTTCTTTTCTCTTTGAACGCGTCACGGCCTTCTTTAGCTTCATCCGTTGTGTAGTAAAGAAGTGTCGCGTCCCCTGCCATCTGCTGAAGACCTGCAAGTCCGTCTGTATCAGCATTCATCGCAGCTTTTAAGAAACGCAGTGCCGTCGGTGAGTGTTCCATCATTTCTTCACACCATTTGACTGTTTCATCTTCAAGTCTTTCCAGTGGTACAACAGTGTTTACCAAGCCCATTTCCAGCGCCTCGTCCGCATTATACTGGCGGCAAAGGAACCAGATTTCACGTGCTTTTTTATGACCGACAATACGTGCAAGGTAACCTGAACCGTATCCCGCATCGAATGAACCGACTTTAGGACCCGTCTGTCCGAATCTTGCGTTGTCCGCAGCGATTGTCAGATCACACACAACATGCAGTACATGACCGCCGCCGATCGCGTAACCTGCGACCATCGCAACAACTGGTTTAGGAATGACACGGATCAGACGCTGAAGGTCCAGTACGTTCAATCTTGGAATATCGTCGTCGCCAACATAGCCGCCGTGTCCGCGGACCGACTGGTCGCCGCCTGAACAGAATGCAAGGTCGCCTTCCCCTGTCAATACGATTACTTTGATATCCTGATTATCACGTGCACGGCTGAACGCATCTATCATTTCCGACACCGTACGCGGTGTAAATGCGTTTCTTACTTCGGGACGGTTGATTGTGATCTTACCGATACCGTTGTAATATTCATACTTTATCTCTTTGTATTCCTTCAGTGTTTCCCACTCTCTAGCCATAATTAGCCTGCCTCCTATTTTAAGAACTCTGTTATTATTGTATCAAACTTTTCTGCCATTTCTAAATGAATATTGTGCCCGGCGCCTTCAATTGTTTCCATTCTCACATTTTCGATTGATTTCGCCATCTTTTTATTGATATCCACAAATTTCTGATCGTCCACACCGGTGATCAGAAGCACCGGCATTTTAAGATTTTTCAGCGTAGCCCAGTACGACGGCTGCACGCCGGTGCCGAATTTAAGAAGACTGTCCGCCACTTCTTCCGGCCGCTGGGCTTCCCGCATTGAACGCTGTTCCCTGAATGCTTCCTCTGACAGGTGCTGCTGGCTTTTAAATAAACCCATGTGCTCCCAGTCATCGAGGAATTTCCGATAGTCTTCTGTGATTTTCCGTGCCCGCTTCTCATCAATTTCCAGACGCCGTGCTTTTTCATCTTTATCCGACAGCCCCGGTGATGCACTTTCTAGTATTAATGAACGCACTTTTCTTGGATAAAGTGTGGCGAATGACAGTGCTGTCCTGCCGCCCATGGAATAGCCGAACACATGCACGGCATCCAGATGCAGACGTTCCAATATTTCATCGATGCCGGCTGCAACATCATTCATGTCATAATCGTACTTCCTGCTCTCCGATCCGCCGAAGCCCGGCAGGTCCACATAGAGAAGATTATACACATCACTTAAATTTTCACCGATACGTTTCATGCTTTCCGAATCGGCCATGAAACCATGCAGCAGAAGCAAAGTTTCTGAATGATTCTTATCTTCAAAATTAAAGTTCATATCAAGTATCAAAACGCTTCACCAACTGTGCAATTTCCGCCTTCAGCTTCTGATGTGATTCCAGGTTGTCCATCCGGTCTGTAACAATTTCTATGAGATTTCTGCCTGATGCAGGCATTTCAAAACCGTCCATATCGTCCATCGATTCTATTTTTGTATAACTGAAGTCGTAAAGCTTCGCACTGTATTCAAAATTCAAATCAAGCGGCGTGCCGAACAGCCGTTCAAAATGATCTTTATTTTCATACTGCGGAAGGAAATTGAATATCCCGCCGCCGTCATTGTTGAAGACGACAATATTGATGTCGATATCGTTCAGTTTGGACATGATCAGACCGTTCATATCATGATAGAGTGCGATATCCCCGATCACAAGTGTTACTTTATCTTTTGCCGCCATGGCGATTGCAGTGGAGACGACACCGTCTATACCGTTGGCGCCACGGTTCGCATACACTCTTTTTTCAAGTCTGGTGTCATAGCGTTCGACGTCACGGATCGGCATGCTGTTTGATGCAAATATGATGTCATCTTCCGAACGTCTGAGCACTTCATACATGAAGCGCCCTTCGTCGCTGTATGCATCTATATTGCTGTCTATATACTTTCTGACTGCCTTATCCAGTGTTATGAACCAGTTTTTCAGCTGCGGTTCTTCCCCGCTGCCGATTAAATCCTTCAAAGTTTTATCGATGTCACCTACATATGTTTCGTCCGGTGAAACAGGGAAGGTCTTGATTATTTCGAATTCACTGAGCAGTATTTGTCTGGTCGGTGAATTGCTTAAAAATTGATTCGTCAGTTTGGACGTCACCGGCTCACCGACCCGGATGATGCAGTCCAGATTCCGATTGATGAAATCCTGCTGTTCATCAGTCAGACATGAAAAGATCAGATCATGGGCAGTCACGACATTTTCAAAGTTGATGCGGCTGTGCTGCCTCGGGTCGGCCACTACGGTGACATTCGGCTTGCTGAACAAGTCTTCCAGATGATCCAAAGATGCATCCGTTTCGCCCAGAATGACCAGTATGTTGCCATCTACCGGCTGGACATCATAATGAATAGTTGCCGCTTTGACTTCGATTCTTTTTCTTGTAAATAAATCTATCCGTGACAAGTCGGGCATCAGCGGTTCCCGAATCGGTATATTGAAATGGACCGGACCGAGACTGGTACCAATGAAGTACTGGCCGGCCTGTTTCACTTTCGCACCGATCAGCCCTGTATAGTCCTGCGTGCCTTCTGCAACCGGCAGTTCAGTGTAATAGGCCACGTAATTCCGGTACATATTTCCCTGGTCTATAGCCTGGGGCGCACCAACATTCCTGAGTTCCGAAGGTCTGTCTGAAGTCATTATCACCAGAGGGATATGCTTCAGTCCCGCTTCTGCCACTGCAGGCGTATAGTTTGCCGCTGCTGTACCGGAAGTACAGATCAGTCCCACCGGCTTTTTATCCTTTTTGCTCAAACCGAGACCGAAGAAGGCGGCACTTCTCTCATCGGGATGGACATATGTCTTCATATGCGGATGGACTTCCGCAGCGAGTGCAAGCGGTGTGGATCTCGAGCCCGGTGAAATGACCACTTCATCCATACCTTTTTCATACAGGCTGTCTATCAGAGTGAATACTTGAATCGTCAGTGCTTCTTGATGATTCACGCTTCCACCTCCAGAACATTCATCATTGGTGTAAATTTGACATCCGTCTCCAAAAATTCCTTATCGGACGAAGAACCTTTGACGATGCCGCATCCCGCAAACAATGTTGCGCTCGTTTTCGACAGCAGCATTGAACGGAGACTCACTACAAACTCCGAATCATTGTTCTCGTGAATAAGGCCGATCGGCGCAGCATAGAGCCCGCGGGTGCCGTATTCCTGTTCTTTAATATAATCTTTGGCAATTTGTTTCGGCAGTCCTCCGACAGCAGGCGTCGGATGGACCGCCTTCAGTATTTCAAAAATCTCTATATCATCATTCAATCTCATTTCAATCGGAGTATGCAGATGATATATATACTTGTTCTGCAGAATTTCAGGTACATCATCATATTTGATGACTGAACTGTAAGGTTTCAGGTCTTCCACTATCGACTGCCTGACCAGTTCATGTTCATAACGGTTCTTCTCATCATTCAGAAGGAAATCCTGCTGATATTCATTCTCCGCTTCGTCCAATGTACGCGGAGCAGACCCTGCTATGGCATTCGTCCACAAATAATCATCCTTGATTTCGAACAGCCGCTCGGGCGATTTGGAAATAAAGGCACTGCTGTCCTTTTCATAGTAAATCGTATAAGTGCCTGTTTCGTCTTTCAGGCGTTCAAGCAGATATAAAGGATCCAGTGAATTTTTGAATGTGATCAGACGCTGTCTTGCGAGCACCACTTTCATGAAAGTTTCATCATCCAGCACTTCCACTGCTTCATCCACAAGCTTTTTCCATTCATCGGGGAATATATCCTTGATGATATTGACCTCTGCCCCTTCATACGTAGCAGGTTCCGTTTCAGACAGTGCGCTGAGTGTCTTCTGCAGCTCTTCAAATGTTTCTGATAACGTCTGGGCATTTTGAGGCAGTGTATAGAACAGCTCCTGTCTGACCAGGTCAAACTGAAATACAGGCAGATGGAATTCCGCCATTGAAAAATCAGACCATTCGTCAGTGGTATCCTTATCATCGAACTTCACACCGCCGAACAGGCTCAGATGGGAAGACAGACCTTCCGTCAGTGGTACCATCTGAATACTGTCATATAATTTTTTCTTCTCGTCGCTCAGCAGTTCCACTTTAAACCGGTCGCGGGAAATGCTGGCCCTGTATCCAATACCGACATTATCAAACTTATTATCCTTTGACTGAAACCAGTAGCGTTCTCCAAGATAATCTTTAAAATAAGTGAATATTTGTGCGTGACTGAGATTATATTCACTGATCGGTATATGTAGTGTTATGTATTCTTTATCAGAATCGATGATGACTTCATCGATTGTATCTTGATATTCTGTCAAACTCATTGTTTTACACTTCTTTCTACATAGATAGTCATATTTTATCATTTATTCGCTATACTGTGTATCTTGAGTTATCAATTCCCTGTACAAATATGATAAAATTGATGAGTCAATAAAAAGTTAAAGGAAGATGATTGTGCAAGGTCCAGATACTCATACAGGCTTTAAAAAATATATCAGCTTAACCAGACCCCATACTCTGACTGCAAGTTTCGTCCCTGTGCTTGTCGGAACGTTCAGTGTGCTGCTGTTTGCACCGATACGGTGGGATATGTTCATCGCCATGCTGATTGCCACACTGCTGATCCAGTCGGCGACAAACATGTTCAATGAATATTTTGATTATAAAAGAGGGCTCGACACCCATGACTCAGTCGGAATCGCCGGGGCGATCGTGCGTAACGGCATGTCACCGCAGTCCGTCTTTAATTTTGCAGTCACATTTTATGTCATTGCCGCACTGATTGGATTATACATAGCTTTCAACTCATCGCTGTGGGTACTCCTCATAGGAATTATATCAATGGCAGTCGGCTATTTATATACCGGCGGACCATTTCCCATTTCATGGACGCCTTTCGGCGAAGTGTTTGCAGGCTTATTCATGGGTACCGTCATCATCATGATCACATTTTTCATCCATACCGGTACACTGCACTATTTCCCACTGCTCATGTCCATACCCGTTGCAATAACGATCGGGCTGCTCAATATGGCAAATAATATACGCGACCGGAAAAAAGACAAACAGAGCGGTCGAAAGACTTTTGTCATCATGGTCGGCAAACCTGCGGCAGTCGTGACATCTGCAGTACTGCTCTTATTCTGCTATTTATTTTTAATATGGATCACATTTTTTGAATCCATCGGTTCCATCTTCCTGCTGCTGCCGCTGTTATCCGCACCGGTCGCCTATAAGACTGTCGTAAAATGGAAAAATGGAGATACACCGATAGAATTGATTCCCGCCATGGCTTCCATGGGTAAACTGAATACGATGTTCGGCATGCTCTTATCCATAGGACTTCTCATATATGGAATGACAGGCATCTGATTACTGAACCCTCTGACAGACAGAGGGTTCTTTTTTATAAATGTAACAAATCATATGTTCACTTCATATGAAAAAGGAGTATTTTGGTGTATATAATTAAAAATAGAGAAATATAAGTCTTTTTACTTCAAATTCCGAAATAAAAATTGATTATTTGTCAAAATATTATTATAATTGTGATGTATCTATATAATTAGGGGGAACTAGAAATGAGTTTAAAGAAATATTTACTTGCAGGCGGACTTTCTACAGTTCTGATTCTTGGAGCGTGTAACGGGGACGACACTGCTACCGAAGAAGAAACAGATGATTCTGCAACAGAAGAAACTGATGACACTGCAACTGATGATGCAGCAGATGATGAAGAGGAAGAAGACGCAGAAGAAGATACTGATACAGAAGATGACAGCAGTGCCGATGATGAAAGTGCTGATGGAGAGAGCAGCGATGGAGAAATTACATATTCAGGAGAGTATGGTGACTTCACAGTTGCTTCATTCGAACAGTACACTTTAGAACCGGAAGAAGCTGAGGAAGAAGAAGATGATGAAGAAGAAGAGGAAGAGGAGGAAGAAGCGGAACCGACAGAACTTGTATTGATTGAATATGAGTTCACGAATAACAGTGACGTTCCGACAACTCCTGAAGAAGCATTCGGTCTTGACCTTGCAGTCAGGCAGATGGCTGAAACCGGAGAAAGCACACTGGAAAACCTGACTATGGACCTGCCTGAGGATCACGAAAGTGCCGACCTGGCAGCACAGTCTGTAGAACTGGTTGAACCTGGTGAATCAGCAACCGCTCTGGTAGCATACGGTCCGGTTGACACTTCTCTCGAAACAGAGCTCCAAAGCCGTAACGACGAAGAGCTTAATGAAACAATCGAGCTCGAAGACGATAGCGAAGCAGCGGATGATGAAGAGGAAGAAGACGAAGAGGAATCTGAAGAATAATCTTATTATAGGTACAGGGCCGGGTCCGGATTTTAACATCCGGGCCCTTTTTTCATTACCATTCTGCTTGCTTTCTCTCCCCTGTTTCTTGTTATAATATGTTTAGACCTAAATGGAGGGGTAAATATGCTGGATATTAATCTTAAAACTATTGATGCATCTGAAGAAGAAGTTGTAGTAAAAAACCACTCATTTCAAGATGTCGGACAAGCCCAGGAATTGTATGATAAATTGACCGAAGAATATGCTGAGCAGTCAGTACCATTCTTTGATAATGATGAAAAAATTATTAAACTTGAATTAAGTAAAGATGGAAAAGATGAAATGGAATCTGAATGTTATCTGGAATATAGTGAAGAACTGTTACAGAGCTTATATAACAGACTCTAAAACAATGAAGGACAGAGACTTGTAATAAAGTCCCTGTCCTTTTTTATTGCGTGTAATGACAGTCCGTCCTTATCCAAAGTCCGGCTTCAACGTGATATCGATGTCTTCATTTTCCCGCACTGTGAGCCTGAGCTCATCAGGCGATGCGTTCAGGTAATATGAATAGGCCATCTCCTCATCAGACTGTACGACAGTCGTGCCGAGAAAATTCGAACTGAGCAGACCACTGATATCACGCACACGTTTTGAGTCGATATCCACTACATCCCCGCCTTCTTTTCCGGGTGCTCTGAAACCTGGATGATGCCCGTTGTCAAATATCTCACTGCCTTCTGAGTACATCTGTATGGAATCTATGACGACAGATTGATCTGATTCATTCAAAATTGTAAAACGATATAGTTTTTCATCGTCAAAATCGTCAGTGATGATTTTTTCGTTTTTAACTGTGATCTTCACTTTCGGTTTCTTTTTAACTCTCATCATCTGGATGATTATACTGACCGCAATCAGTGTCGCTGTCAATATAATGATGGTTATAATTTCCATAGTCACTAACTTCCTTTTCGATAATCTATTGTAACTTCCCCCGTGCCGCCACTTCTATTTCTTCAAGCACTTCTTTATTTTCAACAGGAAATGCTTTTTCATATAAATTCGATACAGGGCATATATGGTTCATGATGACTTCGACTCTACCCCCAATTTCCACCTGATCCCTGAACTGTCTATTACTTATAATGGCATGCTCGTCGGACATCCCATCATTATTGGCGATATCTGCAAAATGCAGCGTACGTGTTGAGCTTTCATTATAAAGCCCTTTCAGTTCATCGATCGCTGCTGCTTTATAAGTATGCCCGTTCATATTTTTTTCTGTAACTTACCATCCACACTTCTGTTGTAAAGTGCACACAAGTATAATCCTAAACTGAACAACAGCCTGACGATTATCATCGGTGTAAAAATAAAGTCCCCTTCAATCCACTCCTAATATATGTTACTTACATTAATATAAGACAAATAAAAATGATATTTATGAATAATATGTAATTTTTATGATACATTAACACTTTTTAAGCGCATAATTAGTATATTGATAAATATTTTGACTGTATTATACATTTTTATATGCTGTTCAT
>Ga0079225_10001630_pt1 | contig 12696 bp, 12 predicted proteins | sample Poulit2012_FD_76344 | JGI IMG/M metagenome (GOLD analysis project Ga0079225, IMG submission 76344) | Agricultural soil microbial communities from Georgia to study Nitrogen management - Poultry litter 2012 | ecosystem: Environmental > Terrestrial > Soil > Agricultural land | place: USA: Georgia...
ATTCAATAGAAAAAGCATCCGGAAAAATTTCCGGATGCTTTTTAGTGACTCCGAGTGGTTTCGAACCACCGACCTCTTGCATGTCAAGCAAGCGCTCTCCCGCTGAGCTACGGAGTCATTATGTAAATCACTAATTTCCAATTTACATGGTATTAATGGAAATGTCAAATGTTTATTTTGACTGAGTTTTCTGATATATCATTGAGGAGATCCCCTTTATTGATTATAATTGAATTGAAAGATAAAAAATGGAGGGGATCATTATGTCTAGAGTTGCTGTTGTAACCGGTTCGGGTGGTGGTCTTGGCAAAGGAATTGCAGAACGTCTGGCAAAAGATGGTTTCAAAGTTGTCGTCAATGATATCAATGCAGAAGCAGTCAATTCTACAGTGGAGGAGATCAAGGGCAGAGGGCACGATGTAATTGGCGTCCAGGGTGATGTTTCCAAAAAGGAACATCAGTTTTTGCTTGTACAGCGGTCCGTGGAGGCGTTCGGCCGGCTGGATGTCTTTGTCAATAACGCCGGTATAGATGTTGTCACACCGTTTTTGGATGTGGATGAAGAACAGTTGAACAAGGCATTCTCCATCAATGTGAACGGTGTTGTATTTGGTACCCAGGCGGCTGCGGAACAGTTCAGGAAACAGGAAACGAAAGGTAAGATCATCAATGCATGCAGTATCGCGGGACATGAATCATATGAAATGCTGTCGACGTATTCAGCAACAAAGCACGCGGTAAAATCATTTACTCATTCTTCGGCGAAGGAGCTTGCCCCCTATGATATCAGGGTTAACGCCTACTGTCCGGGTGTGGCAGGTACAGCCATGTGGGACAGGATAGATGAAGAAATGGTCAAATACTACGATCATATGGAGCCTGGTGATGCTTTTAAGGAATTCTCGGGAAGTATCCTTCTCGGAAGACCGCAGGAACCGGAAGATGTAGCGAATCTGGTATCATTCCTGGCTTCTGATGATTCCGACTATATAACTGGTCAGGCTATTGTCACTGACGGCGGCCTGGTATTCAGATGAATGGATTTTAAATACCGCTTTGATGCATATCAAAGCGGTATTTAACGTTTTTTCTGCATGTCTGTCCGGTGAGAATCCGGATAAAGCGGGCATTTCTCAAAGATTCACCATGATGTGATCCATCACAAAAAAGCCGTCCGGGGATTTCCCGGACGGCTTTTAAATTATCTGTTATTCATCAGATTTGTCATTCTTCATCCTGTCCAGCAGTTTCTGCATTTCATTGATGTAGTTTTCATTCTGGTTTTCCTCTACTTCAGGTGCCTGAGGATCCGCACTCTGAACAGTGTTTCTTGATTCGTAGTCGTATTCGCTGTCTGCATCTTGTTTTTGACTGTGTTCTTCTTCACGTTTCTTTGCGTCGATTTCCTTCTGGGTTATAATTTCTCCCTCCGGTGTCATGTACTTCTTATGCATTTTGCGTGTTTCCTTATCAACATAGCTGTAGAAGATAGGGATGATGAAGAGCGTGAAGACTGTACTGCTTGTAAGACCACCGATTACAACAATACCCATGGAGGCGACCATTTCCCCGCCTTCACCGATGCCCATGGCAAGCGGCAGCATGCCGAGTGCTGTGGTCAGTGCCGTAATCACGATTGGACGGAAGCGGTGCTGCACACTCATCTCAAGAGCTTCCAGTGTAGGGTAACCTTTCTCCTTCTGCTGGTTTGTGTAATCGACCAGCAGGATAGAGTTGTTTACGACGATGCCGAGCAGCATGATGATTCCGACGAACGAGACAATGCTGAGCGGGTTATTTGTAATGACCAGGGAGAGCATTACTCCGATTATGCTGAGCGGTACAGCCATTATTACTATGAATGGATGTTTGAATGATTCGAATTGGGCAACCATCACGAGGTAGATGAATACAATACCCAGTATCAGCGCCAGCAGCATCTGCGGCATGGCGTCCGTCAGCATTTCAAGGTCCCCGCCGACGGAGTAGTGCGTATTCTCGCTGAAATCAGCGTCTGCCACGATATCTTCCACGTAGGAACCTGCTTCGTTCAGTGACATGTCTTCGGCATACGTAATTGTGAGTTCACTCGTTTCCTCCATGCTGTCCCGTGTAATCAGCGGAAGCATGTCCGCTTCTTCGAGTTCAGCGACCTCGTTTAACGCTACATATTCACCTTCATCGTTCGCAATCTCGATATTTTCGAATTCTTCCATGCTTGTGAGTACATCATCCGGATACTTCACGACAATCGAGAGGAATTCGTTGTCATTCTCTACGGTCGATGCCTGTACTCCGTTTGAAGCTTCATATAATGCGGAACCCACCTGGGCCGGCTGCAGACCATTTTCCCGGGCTGCTGTGCGGTCTACCTGTACCTGCAGTTCCTGGACCATTTCTTCACGGCTGGATTCGACACTTTCAATCTGATCATCATCTTCAAGTGCTTCTATGATCGTTGCTTCGGATTCAGCAAGGCGGTCTGCATAATCATCAGAGACATTGAGTGTCAGGGTGCTCGGTTCTCCACCCATGCCTGACTGTGACATCGGCACGATATTTATTTCTGCAGACTCATCAATTCCTTCTATTTCATCCTCGATTTCGTTGATGAAGTCATTCGTAGTAAGGCTGCGGCTGTCCGGATCGACAAGTGTTGCGGTTATGCTTGCTTTGTTGGGTTCTTCCGTCATCGACATCATCGGTGAGGTGGAGCCTATGGTGCTCAGGTAAGTATCGACTTCAGAATATTCCTTGAGTTCATTTTCAATCTTTTCAACTGTTTCGAAAGTATCTTCAAATATTGTGCCCTGTTCCTTTTCGATTTCAATGGTGAGCGCGCCTTCGTCACTCTCAGGCATCAGGTTGATGCCCTGATTGTAAATGCCGAGTGCACTGATGATCAATAGAAGTGTCGTGAGTACGATCACAAGGACGCGATGGTTCAATGACCATTTGGTCAATCTTCTCAGCGCTTTCATGTAGGATCTTTCGCTTCGGGCTTTCTCGAGGTTTTCATCCGGTGCTTTCAAAATTCTGCTGGCCAGCATCGGCACAACCGTCAACGCGATGAATAAAGAGCCGAACAGACTGAATGCAACGGTTATGGCGAATGGTGTGAAGAGCTGTCCGACAAGGCCGCTGACAAACACGACAGGCAGGAATACAGCCGCCGTCGTCAGAGTGGAGGCAATGATTGCCGAGGCAACTTCCTTCGTACCTTCACTTGCCGCCTGTTTTGGTTTTTTACCCATGGACAGGTGCCTGTATATATTTTCTATTACAACGACGGCGTTATCGACAAGCATCCCGATACCGAGTGCCAATCCTCCCAGTGTCATCATATTGATACTGATGTCAGTGAAGAACAGCAGTGCAAACGTAGTGATGACAGAGAAGGGGATGGAAATGCCGATGATGAGCGGTGCCTTCAGATTTCTGAGGAAGGCGAACAGGACGACCATCGCAAGTATGGCACCTGAAATAAGTGATGTATAGACACTGTTTATCGCGATGTCGATGTATTCCCCTTCATCATATAGAGTTTCTACTGTCAGGTTGCTGAATTCTTCCTCATCCAGTTTTTCATCAAGTACATTGTTGAACTCTTCGTTGACATTGGAGGCATTGGCATCTGATGAGAGCATGACGTCAATCGACAGTGCGTCTTCCTGGTCCATCCTTGTCAGGGTGTCGCTTGACTGTTCTTCGATGGAGACCTCAGCCACGTCATCAAGTGTCACAGTACCGGCATCATCCGGCAATTCTGCCAGGACAAGCTCACGCAGCGATTCCACACCATCAACCTCACTGACTGTACGGGTCGATATGGACGTGCGGTCCTCCGTGTCCGTCACGGTGGCGTTCGGTATGGAAATATTGTTCGCTTCAATGATGCCGGCAATATCGCTCTGGCTCATATTATATTGGGACAGTGCCTCCGTATCCAGGTTGACCTGGATTTCTTCGGTCACCGAGCCGTTTTCGGTGATCGAGGCGACCCCTTCGACATTTTCCAGTTCGGTGATCAGGTCATCGACCTGATCCTGATATTCAGCGACGCTTTCACCACTTGATGTAACTGCCATCTGGATGCTTGGCATCATGGAAATATCAAATTTTAGGAAAGAAGGTTCTCCAGCCTCATCCGGCAGATCGACAGAATCGATCGCACGGGTTATGTCATTCTCCACATCTTCGATTTTGGTATCATAGTCAAATTCGAGTATGACGATAGACGAGCTTTCCTGGGACTGTGATGATATATTTGTCAGCCCGCTGAGTGAGGAGAGTTCCGACTCTATAGGCTTGGTCACATCGTCCATGACCTCTTCCGGTCCGGCACCCTGATAAGTAGTGGCAACTGCCGCAACAGGCGGTTCAATATTCGGCATCAGCTGCAGAGGCAGGCGGGTAAGGGATACAACACCGAGCAGCAGCAGGATGAGTATGACTACAATTGTAAAATTCGGTCGTCTTATGGAAAAATCCGATAGCTTCAAAATATGTTTGCTCCTTATTATAAAATTATTTACTTTTACTAATCCAACAACATGTTGTACAATACTATATGTTAATTAAAGTGAGAACCTGTATCAATAAACAATCAGGGCGAAAGTGTTGAAAGTGGGGGAATATGTCTAAAATGAGTCGGAAAGAAGAAACGAAAAACAATCTTCTCGATGCTTTCTGGGAACTTTATAAAGAAAAGCCCATGGCGAAAATTACAGTAAAGGAAATCACGGACAGGGCGGGATATAACAGAGGGACCTTCTACACATATTTCATAGATATCAATGAAGTTCTGGAAATACTGAAAGCCTCATTGATGCCGGATAAAGAGATGATCATCAGCCCTTTCATAGAACTGAAGGAAAACGACGGCAGAATCATTGAGCCCATAGAGGGGACGAATGATTATCTTAAAAAGAACGGTGAGAAAATAGCGGTGCTGCTCGGTCCGAAAGGAGATCCCGGATTTGTACATGAACTGAAAGCACGGCTCAGACAGATCATCATCGATTATGCAAAGGAGCTCGAAATCAATGAAGTGGAAGATTTCGAGTATGTCGTCGAATATCATGTTGCCGGGCTCATCGGCCTGTACCAGCTGTGGCTGGAAAAAGGGCAGAACATCGATGAAGAATCATTGGGGCATGTATATGAAGAAACAGCATACAAAGGTGCCCTGTCGGTCATCAACCGGATGCTGAATGATATAAAGTAAATATACTATACATCAGTAAATTATGAAAATGGTTCCTGGACTATCAGGGACCATTTTTTGTTGAAAACCATGAAGAGATGAACAACACGAATAACTGTATTTTCAGGATTTCCGGAAAAGAAAAACCATCCATTTTCTGATAATATGTAATCAAGGAATCTAAATATTCATGAAACGGAGGAGGTTGAATGATGAAGTATTTTGCAGTATTTCTGCCGATGAAGGATGCGCAGAAAAGCAGGGAATTCCGCCCGCAGCATCTCGAATTTCTGAAACAGGGCAGGGAGGAGAGAACAATTCTGATGAACGGCCCTTTTGTTGACGGAGCCGGAGGTCTGGTCATCTACAAAGGAGCATCATTGGATGAAATTGAAAAACTGGTCAATACGGATCCTTACATTGTCAATGGTGCAAGAGAGTATGAAATCCATGAATGGGATATGGAATCGAACTATAATTTTTAGGAGTGGATAGCCATGGAAGTTGGATTTATCGGTCTTGGGATTATGGGAAAACCGATGTGTAAAAATCTGCTCTCGCAAAATATTGAGGTGTATATTTCGAGCAGCAGATCATCAACCAATGATGAATTGAAAAAATTGGGAGCGAGTGTGACGGATAGTTATGAAGACGTGGCTGAGCACTCGGACATTCTTATACTTATGCTTCCTAACTCACAGGATGTTCATGATGTCGTGATTGGAAACGGTCTTTATAAAAAACTTAAAGAGGGGTCGATTGTTGCTGATATGAGTTCGATCACTCCGAAAATGAGCGAGGAAGTGGCAGGGTATCTCAGAAATGAAGGCATGGATTATATCGATGCACCGGTGAGCGGCGGAGAGGAAAAAGCGATTGAGGGAACATTGTCCATCATGGCAGGAGGACGAAAGGACTCTTTAGGGAAAGTGATGCCGCTTCTTGAAATCATGGGCGGCAGTGTGACCCACGTAGGTGGGGTCGGTCTCGGAAATGCCACGAAACTTGTCAATCAGGTCATTGTGGCGAACAATATCGTTGCCCTGTCGGAAGGAGTTGCTGTTGCCAAAGAACTGGGGCTCGACCTTGATATGATGTACAATGCCATAAAAGGCGGACTCGCCGGCAGCAATGTGATGGATGCGAAAATTGCACGGATAATGGAAGCTTCATATGCACCGGGGTTCAAGATGGATCTTCATATGAAAGATCTGGACAATGTCTTCGACAGTCTCGGCGACAATATGAATCTTCCAATCACTTCAGAGACTAAAAAGATTATGGCTGAACTGATTGATCAGGGGAAAGGAGGCAACGATCACGGCGGACTCTACGAATACTATGAAGATTGAACAGCCAAACTTACGGGGCGGGGACTGGAGGAGACGGCTGTTATGAGAGTGTGATGTAAGATCCTGAAAGTAACCTTATAGAACTGGCAGTATGATGTTAAGCAGCCTCCATCAATTGATGGAGGCTGCTTTTCTAGTGCACAAACCAGTCTATCGCCTTTTGGATGCCCCGGTTCCAGTAATCCCAGTCATGATTCCCGGGTCCCTCTTCATACTTTAATTCAATCCCTTTTTCCTCAAGGAATGCTTTGAATTCCAGATTGTCTTCATAAACGTAATCCTCGGTGCCGCACATCATATAAAGCTCCGGCAGACTTGCCCCTTCTGCCAATACCTCCTCTATGTCCCGGCGGATATCAAGGACGGTCCCTGTACTTGTATCCGATTCGCCGGCGATCCCCCTGAAAGAGAAATCATATCAGTCATAATAGACGAGTTTCTCGGGGTTGGTTGCACTGGACATGAAGCAGGCTTTTGAGAATCTGCCGCTTTCCTTGAGAGCGAACTGTATAGTGCCGAAGCCGCCCATGGAATGGCCGGCTATGAAATTATCCATACGTTCTTTTGAAAGAGGCAGGATCTGATGCGCATAATCCCATACTTCCAACACGTGATCATAATAGCTGTGCCCATGCACCATGTTCGTATAGAAGCTGTGGTCAGCACTCGGCATGATCACGGCAAGCCCTGCCTGATTTGCGAACCGTTCGACATTGGTATAGCGGGTATACAGGGAATCATCATTTGACAGGCCGTGCAGAAGAAGCATGGTCTTTAAGGGATGCGCCTGTCCCGATGCATTGAATTGTGAATCATCCTCCGGCAAAATCACTTTGAATGAATGGTGTTTCCCAAGAGTGAGTGAATGAAAATTTATCGATAGCAGAGCCATCGTTTTTAACCTCCTTTTATAATCTCCTATATATGAAGAAACTGGTTTTAACGATTATAAATGATTATATAATATATTTCTTGTTAGCGTTTTAATGAACTGATATAATTAGAGGTTTATTTGTCATTATCGTCCCTTGTGCTATAATAGCTGTGTCTATTGGAAGATGCAAATAAAGTATTCTATAAAGGAGCAGACTATGTTAAGTATCAAAGGGCTTACTAAAGTATATGGTGGAAAGACCAAGGCGGTCGATGATCTGTCGATAGAAATTGAAGACGGAGAATTCGTAGCATTTATCGGTACGAGTGGCAGCGGAAAAACAACCGCACTCAGAATGCTGAACAGGATGATCGAACCGACTGAAGGTGTCGTTTCCATCAACGGCAGGGACACTAAAAAGATGGATCCTGTACAGCTGAGAAGAAAAATCGGCTATGTTCTTCAGCAGATTGGACTGCTTCCGCATATGACGATAAAGGAAAATATTGTGCTGGTGCCGAAACTGCTCAAATGGTCCCAGGAGAAAAAGGATGAAAAGGCGAAGGAACTGATCAGGCTTGTGGATCTTCCGGAGTCGTTTCTTGACCGCTATCCATCTGAGCTTTCCGGCGGACAGCAGCAGAGAATCGGTGTGGTGAGGGCACTAGCAGCAGAACAGGACATCATACTTATGGATGAACCATTCGGGGCACTGGATCCAATTACACGTGATACACTGCAGGATCTGGTCAAGGAACTGCAGAAAAAGCTGGGGAAGACATTCATTTTCGTAACACATGATATGGATGAAGCGATAAAGCTTGCTGATAAAATCTGTATCATGTCACATGGCAAGGTTGTACAGTACGACACGCCGGATAACATATTGAAAGCTCCGGCAAATGATTTCGTTCGTGATTTCATCGGGGAAAACAGATTGATACAGGACCGTCCGAACATGAAGACGGTGGAGAAGGCGATGATCAAGCCGAAAACTGTCAATGTCGATGATTCCTTGGATCATGCCGTGAAAGTGATGAGGGAGAACCGTATCGACACGATCTTCATTACCAACAAGTCACAGAAACTGCTGGGGTACCTGGATATCGAAGATATCAAAGAGGGCGTACGCAAAAATGCGGAACTGATAGACATCATGCAGCGTGACATCTACCGGGTGAACATCAACAGCAAGCTGCAGGATTCAGTCCGCACAATCCTGAAAAGGAATGTCAGAAATGTTCCTGTAGTAGAAGATGACAATAAGCTGGTCGGTCTGATTACGAGAGCAAGCCTGGTGGATATCGTCTACGATTCCATCTGGGGCGATGTTGAAGAAGTTCAGACTGAAAATCCGGCGAAAGATATCGGAGCTGATATCTGATGATACAATTCCTGAATGAGAATGCTGCAGGTCTGTTTGAAAAGTCGATTGAACATTTTGCCATATCCATGATTTCTCTCGGCATCGGTATCCTGATCGCTGTGCCGATCGGTTTGCTGCTCGCAAAGAATAAAAAACTGAGCAACGTGGTCCTGACAACAGCGGGAGTCCTTCAGACAGTGCCGACCATTGCATTGCTGGCGCTGATGATACCTCTGTTCGGTGTAGGGAAGACACCAGCAATCATTGCTTTGTCAGTCTACATTCTGCTCCCGATACTGAATAATACCGTCATCGGTGTCCAGAATATCGACGCCAATGTGAAAGAGGCGGCAAAAAGCATGGGGATGACGGATTTCCAGATGCTGAAGACCATCGATCTTCCGCTGGCACTGCCATTGATAATGTCGGGCATACGCCTTGCGAGCGTTTACGTCATCAGCTGGGCGACACTCGCAAGCTACATTGGGGCAGGAGGACTGGGGGACTTTGTGTTCAACGGTCTTAATCTCTATGATCCGCTGATGATTGTTTCAGCTGCAGTGCTGGTGACGGCTATTGCCCTGATTGCCGACTTCCTGCTGTCCATAGTTGAAAAAAAGACGATTCCAAAAGGTTTGAAAGTATCCAGATAGGAGGGTATTATGAAGTACTTTAAAAATTTATTTATAGTGGCTTTGATGAGTCTCACTGTTTTATCTGGATGCAGTCTGCCGGGACTTGGCGGCGGCGCAAACGACCCGGTAAGGATTACATCGTTGAACACCAGTGAATCACAGATCATGGCGCATATGCTGCGCCTGCTCATCGAACATGACACGGACGGGGAGATAAATCCCACCATTGTAAACAACCTGGGCGCGAGCACTGTACAGCACAATGCCATTGTCAACGGTGATGCAAATATGTCCAGCACAAGGTATTCGGGGACAGAGTTGACCGGCCCGCTCGGGCAGGACCCGATTGCCAATTCAGAAGAGGCGTTGCAGGTTGCCCAGGAAGAGTTCCATACACAGTTCGAACAGAAATATTTTGATTCGTACGGCTTTGATAACTCCTATGCGTTCATGGTCACTAAGGAGACGGCGGAGGAGTATGGACTTGAAACGGTATCCGACCTGGAGGCGCACAAAGATGAACTTGACCTGGGTGTGGACAGTTCATGGCTGAACCGCAAAGGTGATGGTTATCCGGGATTTACCGACCATTATGGTTTCTCATTCGAAACAGTGATACCGATGCAGATCGGCCTTGTATATGATGCCCTGGACAACCAGAGTATCGATGTTTCATTGGGTTACACGACAGACGGCCGTATCGCAGCCTATGATCTGGTCGTACTTGAGGATGACAAGGAATTTTTCCCGGCATATGATACCAGTGCCCTGGCGACCGAAGAGCTGCTTCAGAAGTATCCTGAACTGAATGGGATCATAGACAAACTGAAGGGGAAAATATCTACAGAACAGATGCAGCAATTGAACTATAAAGCGGACGGTGAAGGCAGGGAACCGGCACTGGTTGCAGAAGAGTATTTGGAAGAGAACGATTACTTTGAAGACACAGAAGGAGGCGAATGAAGATGGAAGGGTCATTGATCCAGGAGTTTTTCAGATATTTTACGACGAATGGCAGCTATATCTTTGAACTGTTCCTGAACCACCTCCTCATGTCGGTATACGGCGTACTGTTCGCTTCGATTGCAGGTATCCCTCTCGGTATATTCATTGCCAGATATGCTAAGATTTCACAGGCTGTCATCACGGTTGCGAACATCATACAGACCATACCGGTCATCGCGATGCTCGCAATACTGATGCTCATCATGGGGCTCGGCAACAATACAGTCGTGTTCGCGGTATTCCTGTATGCGCTGTTACCAATCATCAAAAATACCTATACCGGCATAATGGAAGTCGATGCAGGCATCAAAGATGCAGGAAAGAGCATGGGCATGACGAGAAATCAGGTGCTCCGCATGATTGAACTGCCGCTCGCACTGTCAGTAATCATCGGCGGTCTTAGAATTGCATTGGTTGTGGCTATCGGTGTCGTGGCCGTCGGTTCATTCATCGGCGCCTCCACACTCACAGATATCATCATCCGCGGTACAAACGCCACTGACGGCACCGCAATGATTCTGGCCGGAGCAGTGCCGATTGCCATCATTGCAATCATCATAGATGTCGGTCTGAGGCTGATTGAAAACAGGCTTGACCCGCTGCGTGCGCAGAAAAAAGGGCCGAGAGCCCAATCGGTCACGGATAATATGTAACACCGGGCTGCATATCCCAGATGGGGATGTGCAGCTTTTGTTTATGCAGGGAACTCTTGATATATAATATAGGTGTTAGAACAATTGATGATTGGGGAGATAGAATATGAAAAAAGCAATTCTGGACGTGGATACGGGCGTAGACGACGCCTTGGCTATCATCTATGCATATGAAAGCGGGCAGCTTGATTTGTTGGGGATAACGACCGTCAACGGCAACGTTCCTTTGGAGGATGTTGTGAGGAACACTAAGAAGGTGGCCCAGCTCATCGGGGATGATAGGCTGAAAGTATATCGGGGAGCAGAGAGACCATTGCTGAAAGAGATCCATTCGGAATATAAAGTCCACGGCAGTGACGGTATAGGCGGAGCACTGGGTGACATGACAGTGACAAAAGAGGAAGAAGAGGAGTTTGCATCAGATTTCATCATCGAACAGGCGCGGAAAAACCCGGGAGAACTGACATTGATCATGGTAGGACCGCTTACGAATCTTGCGCTGGCTTTAAGGAAAGAACCGAAGATTGCCGGGTGGATAGATCAGGTTGTGGTAATGGGCGGTCTGATTTCCAAAGCGGGTCACGGAAACACGCTGCCGACTTCAGAATTCAATATTTATGCAGATGCTGAAGCAGCAAAAGCCGTTTTCCATGCAGGCTTCAACCTTAAACTTGTCAGTCTGGATGTCACGCTGGAGACATTCATGAACAGAGATACGATAGAGAGGCTCAAAGGCACCAAGTACCATGACTTTGTACTTAAGAGTACGGAAATATACAGGGACTACAGTTCTAAAAGATTTGGCATGGATGGCTGTGCCCTTCATGATCCATTGACAGTCGGTGCGGTGCTCGATCCGACATTCCTGAAAACGGAAAAACACTTTGTGGATGTAGAAACGAAAAGTGACCTCAGCTACGGGCAGACCATCTGTGACTTCAGAAATCTCTGGGACAGAGAACCCAATGTGGAAATCTCACTCGGAGTCGAAGGGAAGAGATTCGTCGACCATTTCATCGGAACGCTGAAAGTTTGAATATATTGTCATAGCCTTTCTCAATGATAATTATGGGGAAGGTTATCCGGATGGTGTGACTGCAGGGCACGCAGCCTATCAGCCTAAAATGCACCGGGATAAAGATGACTACACCTGTTAATAGATGAAAAAAGCATAAATGATGTAATATAATATGTTTAAGGTCGTAACTTTAAAGGAATAGACTGAATGTACAATAAATAAGGAGTTGAACTATAAATGAGTATTTATGAAGCAAAAGTGTTTAACACCGGTGGACGCGGCGGCGAAGTGCACAGTGAAGACAATTCCTTTAAGATGAACGTAAAACAGCCTAAAGAAATGTCCGGGGAGGATACAAACGAAACGAACCCTGAACAGCTGTTTGCAGCAGCATACAGTGCCTGCTACCATAGTGCCCTTGACGGTGTTTTAAAGAAAGCGAATGCGCAGGATGTGAAACACGTTGTCATCGCCACGGCCAAACTGCAAAAGGATGACTCCGACGGCGGTTTCAAACTCGCTGCAGAAATCGAAGTTGAGTTTGAAGACGTGGAACAAGCAGATGCCGATCAGTATGTGCAGGATGC
>Ga0079225_10001632_pt1 | contig 12692 bp, 13 predicted proteins | sample Poulit2012_FD_76344 | JGI IMG/M metagenome (GOLD analysis project Ga0079225, IMG submission 76344) | Agricultural soil microbial communities from Georgia to study Nitrogen management - Poultry litter 2012 | ecosystem: Environmental > Terrestrial > Soil > Agricultural land | place: USA: Georgia...
TACAAATAACAGCAACTTTTATCCAATTATTTTAGCCTTAATTAGTGGTATTTTCTTTCAAATTTCAAGCACAATTTACTTTGAAATTAGTAATAACAAACACGTAATTAAAAAACACAAATGGTTTTTTATTATCTTAGGATTTTTATTATCTTTGATATCTATTAATTTTCATTAAAAAATTTACAATAATGCAAAAAAAATTAACTTTTCTGTTATTAAGTTTCTTTGCTCTATTGTTGAGCCCTTTTCTTTTTGCTTCTGACAAAGGAAAATTAGAAAACAGTTTATTATGGGAAGTTTCTGGAAACGGTCTAGAAGAATCTTCTTATTTATTTGGAACTATACACATGATTTGTCCTGATGATTATTTTTGGTCTGAGGCTTTCGAAAATGCTTTTCAACAATGTAAGCAATTATTTTTAGAATTAGATTTGAGCGATCCTGAACTTTTAAGTCAAGCGCAAACAATGATGATGAGCAGTTCTGAAGATGATGAAAAATGGACAGATAAATTAACCGAAGATCAGTTAAACTCTATCAAAGGTTATTTTTCAAAAAAGATGGGTTTACCAGAAAATATGGTAGAAAGCCAATTATTAGGGAGAATGTCTTTAACAGGTGTATATCAATTAATGATATTACAATCTTTAACTTGTCAAATGCCTGATTCCTATGATATGAATATTTTAAAGAAAGCTCAAGAAGCTAATATGGAAATACATGGTTTAGAAGATTTAGAAGTTCAATTGGCTGTATTTAAAAATGCAGATGAAGAAATATTTATTAAAAGTGTAGTAGAACTTGCACAAGACCCTTCTAAATCGGATGAGACTTTTGCCAAATTAATTGAAGCATACAAAGAGCAAGATTTAAATACTTTACATGAACTAATTGTAGAGAGTCCTGATACCGAAGCTATGGGTTCTGCAATTTTAGAAGATCGTAATAAAAATTGGATTCCTGTTATGCAAGAAGCCATGAAAAAAATGCCAAGCTTTTTTGCTTTCGGTGCTGGCCATTTATCTGGCGAAGTAGGAATTATTCAATTATTAAAAGATCAAGGTTATACCGTTAAAGCGGTTAAATAATAATTTAAAAAGTATTATTTTATTGAAGTGTTTCTAAATACTAAACGTTTAGAAACACTTTTTTTATTTATCCATCTTAAATAAGAAACTTATTTTTTCAAATCTCTGATTTCTTTTTTTAAATCCTGAAACATAGCAATAAACATCTCTTTATCCCAAGCAAAATCAGAAGGATGAAACTCCTCCATAGCTAAGCTACTTGCATATTCCCAAATTTCCATAATATCATAATAAGGAACAAAATACGGTGCATAAAAAGGATTATCTGCTTGTAGTTCAAGTCCTTCTTCAAAAATACCACTCAATCTTTTATAAGTAATACCTTCATTTCTTGTAATCCACACATAGGTTTTCCCCACTTTTAAATCTTGCAAATTGTCCAAATAACGTCCTATTATATAAGCATTATCTTTGTGTGGAGGCATAGAATCTCCTTCAACAGGAAAAGCTCTATACTTTCCTATCCCCAGAAAAGGCAAAGAAATACTTTGTAAACTTTCTATATATTCCGGATCGCTATATCCTGAAAGATATCCCATACTGGCTTTATGTGGAATAATTTCAATAACATTCTCTCCTGAATTATCTACACGAATAGGTAGCACTATACGATTATCAGGCAATTCAATAATTTCTTTTAATGCTATATTTCTGATATCTACAGATAAAAGCAAATCAATACTCACATGATAATAACGTGAAATACGCAATAAAATTTCCAAAGGAGGCTCAGAAGCTCCATCTTCATATTTAGCGTAACGCCCACGCGTAATCATTAAATCATCAGCAACTTTTTGTTGCGAATAACTTAGTTCATTCCGTAAATAGCGAATATTTGTTGGTAAAAAAGACATATGCTACAATTTATAGCAACAAAAATACAAACTTTTGATACTACCCGTAGTATTTTTGAAGAAATAATAAAAAAAAGATGAAGAATAGCATTATACATTGTGATTTAGACACCTTTTTTGTATCTGTAGAACGCTTATTAAACACTCAATTAGTAGGAAAGCCCGTTCTTATAGGTGGCGAATCCGGACGTTCTGTAGTAGCATCTTGCAGCTATGAAGCGAGACAGTACGGCATTCATTCTGCCATGCCTATGCAATTAGCAAGGCGTTTATGTCCTGATGCTATTATTGTAAACGGAGATTTTGATAAGTACAGTTATTATTCAGATATGGTTACGGAGATTTTAGAAGACGAAACACCGGTTGTTGAAAAAGCATCAATTGATGAGCATTATATTGATGTAACTGGTATGGATAAATTCTTTGGAACTTGGAAATTCACACAAGAATTAAGACAAAAAATCATGCGTGAATCAGGATTGCCAATTTCTTTCGGTTTATCCATTAATAAAACGGTTAGTAAGATTGCCACTGGTGAAGCCAAACCATGTGGTGCGCAGAAAGTAGATTTCGGTAAAGAGAAAGGATTTTTAGCCCCCCTCTCTATCCGTAAAATACCAGGAATAGGTCCTAAAACTTATACACAATTGCGTAATATGGGAGTAGGAAAAATAGCTACTTTACAAGAGATGCCACAAAATATGCTTGTTCGTGTTTTAGGCAAAACAGGAAGTCAAATCTGGGAAAAAGCTAATGGCTTAGATAATAGTCCTGTACTTCCTTTTGTTCGACAAAAAAGCATGAGTAAGGAACATACTTTTGAAGAAGACACTATAGATTTAATATTGTTAAAGAGCACTCTTTTCACATTGATAGAAAAACTTAGTTATGATTTACGCATGCAAGGACAGCTCACTTCTTGTATTGCAGTTAAATTACGATATAGCAATTTTGACACTTTTAGCAGTCAAGCTAAAATAACCTATACTTCTTCTACTAAAGTATTAGAAAAAAAGGCATGGGAATTATTTGAGAAATTATATAAAAAACGCATTCGTATACGATTAATAGGGATAAAGTTTTCTCATTTAATCCAAGGAGCATATCAAATAGATTTATTTGAAGACACAGAAAAAGATTTACATCTCATGCAAGCAATGGACAATATTCGGAGTAAATATGGTTTTCATTCTTTAAAGAGAGGTTTTTCTTTATAAAAAACATATATAAAGCATGCAAGAACAAGTTTTATTTCCTGTTTTTTTGTAATTTGTAGTATTCAAATACAAAAAAGATAAAATTATGTTTAGATTATTTTCAAAGAAAAAAGAGGAAGAACAAGGCACTATGACTTGGATTCCATTAAGCAATCAAGAAGAAATAGACAAGATGCTAGTAGCCTCTAAAGAAAAACCTGCTATCATCTTCAAGCATTCCACACGTTGTGGTATAAGCAATATGGTTTTAGAAAGCTTTATTGCTGAATTAAAAAAAATGGATTTTGAAAAGTATAATTTATATGCAGTAGATGTTTTAGAGCATCGCCCTGCCTCCAATGCTTTGGCAGAACAATTGCAAGTATTTCATCAAAGTCCACAATTGTTAATTGTAAAAAACCAAGAATTAGTACACAGCAGTTCGCATCATGCAATTTCTGCTAAAAGCTTGGAAAACATATAAAAAGTTTTAAAAACACGATGTTATTAAATGTACACAGTTATTACAGTTTGCGATATGGCACCCTAAGTTTAAAGCAACTTAGGGATGCTTTATTGCATTTTGGATACAATCGTGCAGTTCTTACAGACATTAATAATTCCACAGCAGCTATAGAGTTTGTACAACTTTGCGCAGAAAAAAATATAGAAGCTCTTGTAGGCATGGAGTTTAGAGAAGGTGAAGACTGTCTTTATATTTGCATTGCACAAAACAATGAAGGTTTTAAAGAAATTAATGATTGGCGTAGTTATCTTAATAAACATTCTTTACAAGCTCCCGCAGAAGCTCCTTCTTTTCAAAATGTATATGTAATTTATCCTTATGGAAAAAAAGCTATAGCTGACTTAAAAGAATATGAATTTTTAGGAATTAAAAGCCATGAAATTAATAAAATTCTTTGGGAGAACGCTTCATTTAAAAGCAAATGTGTTATTTTACAGACTATTACTTATGCACCAAATCAACAGAGATTACATCAACAGTTAAAAGCAATAGATAATAATATTTTATTTTCTCAAGTTTCTAAAGCAAAAGAAAACTCCTATTTCACTCCAAAATCAGAACTTTTAGCAAGATATCAAGCTTTACCAGAGTTAATTTCCAACACAAAAAAACTCTTAGATTCTTGCTATTTTCATTTTGATTTTAATAGCAGTAAAAACAAGAAAAGCTTTACTGGAAATGCTTATGATGACAAACAGTTACTTTACAAATATGCTTTAGAAGGATTAGAAAAAAGGTATGGTTTAAAAAACACCAAAGCCAAAGAGCGTTTATTATATGAATTAGAATTAATTCAGAAATTACATTTTTCTAGTTATTTTCTTATTACAGATGACATCTGTCGTTATGCACGTCATCGCAATTTTCATTATGTCGGTAGAGGTAGCGGTGCCAATAGTATTGTAGCATATTGTTTAGAAATCACTAATGTATGTCCTATAGAATTGGATCTATATTTTGAGCGTTTCTTAAATCCACAAAGGCGCAATCCACCTGATTTTGATATAGACTTTTCTTGGCAAGATAGAGATGCGGTATATGATTATATTTTTACGAGATACCAGAGAGAGCACACAGCGTTAATGGGCACTATGACCATATTTAAAAACCGGTCCATTTTGAGAGAATTAGGTAAAATATACGGTTTACCTAAAGAAGAAATAGATCATTTAATTGCTTATCCTGGTGATAAGTTACATCAGAATAAAATTGCTCATCAAATCCTATGCAGTTATGCTGCCTTAGAGAAATTTCCAAATCAAAGAAGTATTCATGCTTCCGGAGTTTTAATTTCAGAAAAGCCATTGACCTATTATTCTGCTTTAGATTATCCTCCTAAAAACCTACCTACTGTTCAATATGATATGTATGTAGCTGAGGATATGGGATTTGAAAAATTCGATATTTTATCCCAAAGAGGAATAGGACATATTAAAGACAGCAAGACACTTATTCAAAAAAATAAGGGGATAAATATAGATACCACTCAAGTACAAAATTTTCTTAAAGATCCTAAATTAGCTAAAGAATTAAAATCAGGCAACACCATTGGTTGTTTCTATATAGAAAGTCCAGCAATGCGTCAATTATTGCGAAAATTAGAATGTGATAATTATCTTACTTTAGTTGCTGCTAGTTCCATAATTCGACCTGGTGTAGCTTCTTCAGGTATGATGCAAGCCTTCATAGAAAGACACAGAAATCCAGAAAAAACCGAGTATTTGCATCCTGTATTTGAAGAACATTTACAAGAAACTTATGGTATAATGGTATATCAAGAAGATGTAATGAAAGTAGGTCATTATTTTGCAGGATTAGATTTAGCAGAAGCAGATGTTTTAAGAAGAATGATGAGTGGAAAATACCGCAGTGTAGATCATTTAAAAGAAATTGAAGATAAATATTGGAAAAACTGTAAAGAAAAAGGACATTCAGAGACTTTAACAAAAGAAGTATGGCGTCAAATGGAGTCTTTTGCAGGTTATAGTTTTAACAAGGCCCATAGTGCATCTTTTGCAGTAGAAAGTTATCAAAGTTTATATTTAAAAACTTATTATCCTTTGGAGTTTATTACTGCTGTATTAAATAATTATGGAGGATATTACAGCAGAGAGGTTTATATCAATGAAGCTAAAAAACTAGGTGCTACCATAGTTTTACCCTGTATAAACACTAGCATTTTTCAAGCAAAATTAATAGATAAGACCATTTACTTAGGATGGGACAATCTTTTGCATTTAGAAGCAAGATTTGCTCATTTAATTGTAGAAGAAAGAGAAAATAATGGTCCTTATACTAGTTTAGAAAATTTTCAATTACGGTGTGCAGCAGGATTAGAACAAACAATACTTTTAATTCGCAGTGGTGCATTTCGATTTTTAGGAATAGATAAAAAGACGTTATTATGGGAGGCACATATTTTACATAAAAAACATAAAAAAGTGCTTCCAAGTGCACATTTATTTCAAGAAGAAAGAGAAAAATACCATTTACCCCAATTTGAACATAGTTATTTAGAAGATTTATATGACGAAATAGAACTTTTAGGTTTTCCAATTTCTGGAAGCATTTTTGATTTAGCAAAATCATCTTTTCGCGGAGAGGCTCATGCTTTGAATTTAAAGCAATACGAAGGAAAGATAGTGAAATTAGTAGCATTTTTAGCTACTTGGAAAACTGTAAAAACCAAACACAAGCAATTAATGAAGTTTTGCACCTTTATTGATCAATATGGCAATGACTTGGAAAGTGTGCATTTTCCACAAAGTTTAAAAAACTATCCTTTAAAAGGAAAAGGTCTATATTTAATTGAAGGAAAATGTATAGTAGATTGTAATTTTCCTGTTATAGAAGTTTATCGTTGTGCTTTAATGCCTTTACATGCCGATCCTAGAGTATAGAATTAAATTTAAGAGTAGCTATATCAATAAAAAAATATAGAATTGAAAATATAGATTGATTTAATAAAAAAATATTTTTAAGAATTAAATGCATATATTAACATTAAAAATACTTGCAGTTAAAAAAGAAAAACTGTACATTTGAGGATGCAAAGATTAACTTCAAAGTAAAATATTTTAATAAATAGTTATTATAGATAAAGTATCTTGAATTTTTAGTTATTTTTTTTTACTTTTGAGGTATCAAAAATACATTAAACAATAGAAATTATGAAAAAATTATTATTCAAAATGACTTTTTGCGCATTGCTATTTATGGGTGCTGGCACAATCTCACAAAACACTTATGCGCAAACGCAGCAAACGTCTCAAGAAAAGAGTACATTTGAATTTGAAACAGAAACTTACGATTTTGGTGAGTTAAATGAAGGAGATGAAGCAAAAGCAGAATTCGTTTTTGTAAATAATGGCACAGAACCTATTGTTATAACAAATGTGCGCCCTAGCTGTGGTTGTACAACTCCTTATTACTCTAAAGACCCTGTAGAGCCGGGTGAAAAAGGTGTTATTCATGCAAGTTATGGTACTAAAGGTCGTCCAGGACATTTCAATAAAAGAATTACAGTAAATACTTCTGCAGGAGATAAAAATATTTATATTAAAGGTAAGGTAAATAAAGCACCTCAAAGTTCTGCACCTGCAAATAATTCTATGCTAAAAGCAAACTAAAATGCTATTATGAAAAAAATAATTCAAAACAGTATTTTGACTTTTGCATTACTCTTAGGAGTGCAAACTTTATTTGCTCAAGCCAAGTTCGAATTTGAAGAAGAGCATTATGAATTTGGTGATGTAAAAGAAGGGACTATAGTAGAACATAGCTTTAATTTCAAGAATGTAGGGGATGAGGATTTACAAATTATCCGCGTAAATGCTTCTTGTGGCTGCACAACTCCTGAATGGACAATGACGCCAATTAAGCCAGGAGAAAGCGGTTCGATTAAAGTAAAGTTTGATTCTAATAATCGCGTAGGAATAGCAGATAAAGATATATATATTCAATCAAATGCTGTATTACCTAATGGCGAAGTAGGTGGACGTTACCAATTAAAAATAAAAGGAAATGTCCTTAAAAATTAAGAATAGTTTCTAATAAAGAATATAAAATCCGTTTCTGATTGAGAAACGGATTTTTTTATAAATAAAAACAATTCAGAGTAGCGAATTCTACAAAATAATTTATATTTCAGAACACATTTTTTCGATGACCACGAAGTAGCACCGAAAGTAATAATCCGGTTTAAATCACTCTCCCCTACATTAATAGATGCCATCTAACATTTTTTCTCTTTAAAAAACTTTAAATATTTATCACAGAATTAGAAATTCAAAAAATAATATTCAATGGAGTGCAACAAATAAAAAAACACATAGATGCAAAGAGATAAAGTCCTGCGCCTATGTGTTTGATAAGATTTAAATTTTTATAATTTTAATAATCCAATAATTCTTGAATTTTTTCTTTTACTTTTTCTGCACTTGGTAACATAGCAGCTTCTAAAGCTACATTCATAGGAACAGCTGGCAAGTTCAAAGCTCCAATTGTATGAACAGGAGCATCTAAAAACTGGAAACATTGCTGTGCAATACGACCTGCAAGAGCTTCTGTAAATGAATTATTTAATTGCTCCTCGGTAACAAGTAAAACTTTACCATGCTTCTTTACGCTTGCCATTACCAAATCTTCATCTAAAGGATATAAGGTGCGCAAATCTATTATTTCCACCTTACCCGGAAAGTCTTTTACTGCATTTAAAGACCAATGTACTCCCATACCATAAGTTATAATTGCTATTGATTCTCCATTATCTATATTTTCCAATGTTGCTTCATTTACTACCCTAGCCTTACCCAGAGGTAAAATATAATCTTCATCAGGTTCAACAGTTCTAGCAGCATCTGTTCCTGGAACCTTAGACCAGTACAAACCTTTATGCTCGAGCATAACAACAGGATTTGGATCATATATTGCAGCTTTTAATAAACCTTTCATATCCGCTGCATTAGAAGGATATACAATTTTAATTCCTTTGATAGAAGTTAAAGTAGTTTCTACAGATCCACTATGATAAGGCCCACCACCTCCATAAGCACCAATAGGTACACGTAAAACCATATTTACAGGAAATTTACCCATACTTAAATAAGAGGATTTACTAATTTCTGTAACTAATTGATTAAAACCCGGATAAATATAATCTGCAAATTGTACTTCCACAATAGGTTTTAAGCCCATGGCAGACATTCCAACTGTGGATCCAACAATATAAGCTTCTTGTATTGCTGTATTAAAAACTCTCTTATCTCCAAACTTCTGTGCTAAGGTTGCAGCTTCACGGAAAACACCTCCAATTCTTCCACCAACATCTTGACCATAAAAAACAATTTCTGGATGTTTACGCATTAATTCTTCAATTGCATGTAATGCTGCATCCACCATAACAATTTTATCTGTTTTCCCTTCAGGCGTACGCTGTCCTTTTTCTTCTGTTATTGGAGTAGGAACAAAAACATGTTCTGCAACATCATTTGGGTTTGGCTCCTCTGCTGCTACTGCTTGTTTAAACTCCTCTGCTATAAAAGCCTTTTCCTCTTCTTCAATTTTATTTAATTCCTCTTCAGATATCCCCTCTTCCTCCATTAAATATTTTTTTAATTTTGGACCTGGGTCATTTAATGCATGTTTCGCTAAATCTTCCTCATCTCTATACCATTCTTTTCTAACTCCCGAAGTATGGTGCCCTAATAAAGGCACATCTGCTTGTACTACTATAGGTTTTCTATTCTTACGCACATTATCAATTACTTCTTTCATTTTTAGATAAGAAGCTTTAAAATCACTCCCATCCACTTTTGTTCTTTCCAAACCAACAAAACCAGCTGCATATTCATAAGCATCCATGGTACGTGCCTCGTCTTTTGTAACTGAGATACCCCATTCATTATCTTGAACCAAATAAATAATTGGTAACTGATGTAATGCTGCAAACTGCCAAGCTTCACTAACTTCACCTTCTGTAACACTACCATCTCCTAATGAACATACTACAACGGGAGCTTCTTTATAATCTTTTAAGGCAAATTCTTCGATATACTTAATAGCTTGGGCAACTCCAGTTGTTGGAATTACCTGCATTCCTGTTGCACTACTTTGATGTATAATTTTGGGATATTGCTCTCTTAAACTATTTGGGTGATTATAATATGCACGACCTCCAGTAAAAGGATCATCTTTTTTTGCTAACAATTGCAACATCAACTCATAAGGTCGCCAATTCATTCCAAGCATTAAAGATTCGTCTCTATAGTAAGGGCTAACATAATCATGGGCTTTAAGTAAAAAACCTGTAGCTAACTGTATAGCTTCATGTCCACGTGAGGTTGAATGCACATATTGACAAATGGAGCGGTTATTTTCATAAATTTCCGCCATCGCTTTTGCGGTCATCATTAGTCTATATGCTTTAAGCGCAATTTTTTTATCTAACATGCATTTTAAATTTTCTGATTGCAAATTTACAAAATTTTTATAGCAAAAACGAGAATTATCCCTTTTTCGCTAAGGCTATCAAACTGATTTCAATTGGAGCATTTTTAGGTAATTCTTTTACTGCTACTGTTTCTCTAACAGGTGCTGTTTCTTCAATAAAATATTGTCCATATACTGCATTTACCGTAGCAAAATCATCCATACTTTTTAAAAAAATTGTAGCTTTGACAACATCTTCAAATGTTAAATGAGAAGCAGCAAGAATATTCTTTAAATGCGACATAACTAAATGCGTAGCCTCTTCAATATCTTGTATAATTTCTTGAGTTTGAAGATCTAAAGGAATTTGTCCTGAAACAAAAAGCATATCGTTGACTAATATGCTTTGATTATAAGGCCCAATAGGACTGGGTGCTTTATCGGTATTAATTATTTGTTTTTTATTCATGCAACAAATATAATACTTTTGTAAGAATTTAATAGTTAAAACAATGGTACTTCTTTATATAAACACAGCCGGTAAAAACTTAGAAATAGCTTTAAGTGCGGAAGATAATATTTACACTTATGAAAACAGTACTCATTTTCAAGCACAAGCGGAATTTATTAATATTGGAATTGAGAATGTAATTGAAAAAGCAAATAAAAAAATAAAAGACTTAAATGCCATTGTTGTATGTAGTGGACCAGGAAGTTATACAGGTTTACGAGTGGGACTTAGTACTGCAAAAGGAATTTGCTTTGCAATGAATATTCCTTTAATTTTTATTTCCAGCTTAGAATTACATGCTATTTCTTCAATTAACCCCTTAACAAATACTCCATTATTGACTGCTTTAAAAGCAAGAGAGCAAGAATATTATATCAGAATTTCTAAAGGAGAAGAAACCTTATTTTTAAACCATAGTTTTGAGGAAGATATCAAAGATTTAATTACCAATTATGCCGTTGAAAATATTTTATTAGAAGAAAATATAGAAAATTTCCCAAGTGATTTAAAGAAAAATAAAATAAAGAAAACAGATTATACTATTTGGAAAAAATGGGCAGAAAAGAAGTATAAAGAAAAAGCATTTGAAGATTTAGCCTATTCCGAACCTTTATATTTAAAGAGTGTACATATTACAAAATCAAAAAAGAAACCATTTTAAAGAAAAATACTATGCAAAATAAAAAAACCATACAAAATACGGTTACAACGATGAATGAAATCGTATTGCCGAATGATACCAATACTTTAGGAAATTTAATGGGAGGTAAATTAATGTATTGGATGGATATTGCTGCTGCTATGGCAGCCCAAAAACACTGTAATAATATTGTAGTTACTGCATCTGTAGATAATATTTCTTTTGCAAAACCTATAAAAGTTGGAAATGTATTAAAAATAGAATCACGCGTGACCATGGCATTCAATACCTCTATGGAAGTGTATCTAAAAGTATGGGGTGAAGATTTACTTACTGGAGAAAAACATTTAACTAATGAAGCTTATCTCACTTTTGTGGCAATTGACGATGAAGGGAAACCTGTTCCTGTTCCTGAGATTTTAGCTGAAACGGATGAAGAAAAAGAATGGCAGGCGGGAGCATTACGAAGAAGACAACTCCGTTTAATTCTTGGTGGAAAAATGAAACCAGAAGATGCTAATGAACTACGCGCATTATTTAATTAAAAAAAGAAAATTTTAAAAAAATAAAACTGCCCTCTTAAATTGCTAAGACGGGCAGTTTATTTAAAATTTTAAAATTGAATATTGTTTATGTAGGAAATACAATTTTAAATCTCAGAAAGATTTGAAAATCAACGCAATAATGATAAAGTATTATTTATGTAAAACTCAATCCTACACTAATGATTTTAAAATTATCTATTATTTTTTTATTTAAAATCGTTTTCTACAATTTCATGAATACAATGTTCAGCAATCGCCGTTATGGTTAAAAAAGGATTTACACCAGTAGCACCTGGAATTAAGGAGCCATCCATAATATAAAGATTATCATAGCCTTTAACTCGACCATAATTATCTGTAGCTTTTCCTAAAATAACTCCTCCTAAAGGATGATAACATATATCAGGACCATAACCTGCATTCCATAATAAACCTGCTGGTGTCCCACCATTGGCTTTATTCATTCGCTTCACAAAATAGTTTGCATTTTTAACAGTATGTTGGTAATGACTTTCATCCCAAAGTATATCTATATCTTTTTTATTAGAATCATATAGGACAGCAGTCTTAATCCTTGTTATTCTGGATGTTCTACTCTGACGCCCTTAAATTTCTTCAAATCTCGATCTGGATACCGTCTTAATCCTTGTTATTCTGGATGTTCTACTCTGACGATGTATTCTTCCACGAACAGTGGAAGATAGATCCGTCTTAATCCTTGTTATTCTGGATGTTCTACTCTGACCCTTGAACAGCGGTGAGTTCACCGCTGTCAATAAGGGTCTTAATCCTTGTTATTCTGGATGTTCTACTCTGACTTGGGTAGCATCCTTGAACAGCGGTGAGTTCACGTCTTAATCCTTGTTATTCTGGATGTTCTACTCTGACAACTGTCAGATA
>Ga0079225_10001633_pt1 | contig 12692 bp, 12 predicted proteins | sample Poulit2012_FD_76344 | JGI IMG/M metagenome (GOLD analysis project Ga0079225, IMG submission 76344) | Agricultural soil microbial communities from Georgia to study Nitrogen management - Poultry litter 2012 | ecosystem: Environmental > Terrestrial > Soil > Agricultural land | place: USA: Georgia...
CAGCGGTCAGTCCGCGGGCCACTCCCGGATTTTCCGGCACGCCCACGACGACGCCCGCATGGTTGCGTTGGCCGCGCGCAGTCGCCGGCTCTGGCGAGCCTGGGAGGAGGAGTTCGACGTCGAGCTGATCGGCCCTGGGGGTGCCCTTGCCCTGGGTGAAGGGGTAGAGCGCAGGCTCGCGGCCATGGAACTGGAGCAGGTCCCCGCCCGGTTGATCGATTCCGCTAATTGGCCGGAGCGCTTCGGCTGCTGGCGCCCTATGGTGGCCGGGCGATGCTGGATGAGACCGGTGGAGCGATTCACACCCGTAATGCTTTCGCTGCTCTGGTGGGCCGGGTGCACGGTGCTCTGGTGCGCGAAGAGGTGTTCGGGCTGCGCCGCACCGGCACCGACCGGGTGGAGGTCCGCACCCAGAGGGGTCTGCACACCCACGATCACGCCGTCGTCTGCGCCGGGACCGGTACCCGGTCCCTGGCCGGCGGACTCGGGGTCACCATCGGGATGCGGGTGGCGATGCTGATGCACCTCACGTTTGCGGTGCGTGGCGAGCCGCCTGCTGCTCTGCCCACTCTGCAGGACAGCAGTGGCGCATTCGGGGAGAGGGGGGCCTATGCCACCCCCTATCCAGGCAATGCCCACTACTCGGTGGGGTTGAGCGACGACGTCGATCTCACTGCACCGGGGGGTGCAGAACAGCTGGCCGCATTGACCGAACGGACCCGCCGGTATGCCGAGACGGCGCTGCCGGGACTGGACCCTACGCCGGTGGGTTACGTGCACTGCCGGATCACCGAACTGCCCTGGCATCCGGATGGCTGTGCAGTGTGGCAAGCCGGCCCGGTGACGATGATCGCCGGGCACAACCTGTTTAAGCAGGCTCCGGCCCTCGGGCAGGACCTGGCCGAGATCGCATTGGGGGCACCCGTGTCACCACACCTGGGACCCGAGGCGCAACTGGGCGCTCCGCAGCAGGACGGCGAGGAAGGATAGCCGCCGAGGAGAGGTAGCCGCCGAGAACGCCGCTTCCCGCCGGGTGATGCAGACGGCGGGTATGCCTCGGGAGGGGCACTACCTGCAGGGGTCGCGACACCGGGACGGGTCCTGGCGTGATGCTGTGTCCTTCGCGGTGCTCGCTCACGAGTGGACCGGCGCACAGCAGTAGGCCGGCCGCTCCCGGCGGTCAGGTCGCTTCGTCCTCGAGGCGCTCGAGGACGGCTGGGATCTGCCGGGTCGTTTCCCGGTACACCCGCGCCGCTTCGGTGAAGTAGCTCACCAATCCCTGCCTCTGCGACTCATCGAGCCCACTGACCACGTCCTGGATCGGGCTGCGCACCATGCCCAGGATCTGCCCGAGCCCGGCCGGCATCGCTCCGGTGTGCTCCACCTGCACCCGGCGGCGGTCGGCCGGGTCCGGAACCCGCTTCGCCAGTCCGGCACCGATCAGCCGGTCCACCACCCGAGTGGTGGCGCTGGGACTGAGGGCCAGCTGCTCGGCGAGTTCCCCGGTAGGCATCGGCCCGTCCAGATCCAACACGCTGCTCGCCTGGTAGTCGGTGGGCCCCAGGCCACTCGCCTCGGCAGCGGCCAGATGGAAGGCCACCACCCCCGCCAGGTACCTGCGGTAGAGCAGACCGATGTCACCATGTGCACTTGACGAATTTCCTTGCATACATGCAACATTAGCACTGATGCACAGAAATGTCTGAATATCCACGACTCGAAGGAACGACCCCGATGACTGCGACTGCCACCACCAAGGCCCCCGCCCCCGAATCCGCGAGCACCACGGCCGCCAAGGCCGATGCGGCCCCCACCCCCCGCCGGCGCCGGGGGCTGCGGATCACCCTGGGGGTCCTGGCCACCCTCGCGGTAGCCGGTGGGGCCACCTATTTCTGGCTGATGGCTGGCGCCGGCGTGCAGCAACTGGGGGAGCCCGAGTGCGAGAGCGTGGGCGTCAGCGCGACCGGGGCAGCGCAGTCCTCGACCGCTCCGGCCCAGCAGGGCGTTTGTGCCACCATGACCGCCCTGACCGAGGCATGGGGCGCCCAGGACGCCGAGGCCTATGGCGCGGCGTTCACCGAGAGCGCCACCTACACCACCTGGGTGGGCACCCATCACACGGGCCGGGCGGACATCGTCGAGGGCCACCGGGCGCTCTTCGACGGCCCGCTGAGCGGGACCCGGCTGGCCGACTCCTTCCTCGGTATCGAGCTGATCACCGACGACGTCGCCGTGGTCACCACCCGCGGCGACACCTACGAGGGTGAGCAGGCCGGCGATCTGAGCAAGGTGCAGACCTACACCATGGTCCGCCAGGACGACGGTGAGTGGTTGGTCGCGAGCTTCCACAACACCCAGCGGAGCCCGCTGATGGAGCGGATCCAGTTCCTCATGGTCCCCGGCTCCACGCCCTTCGCCGAACGGTGAAATCCGCTTCCTGGGCCGGCATCTCGCGGTGCCGGCCCAGGGCGCGGCGAGGGATGGGCCCCTGGCGCGGGCGCCGGTCAGTAAGTGATGTCGAGGCTCAGCGCCCGGCCCACGATCGCCACATAGCCGATGCCGGCGAAACCGAGCGTGAGTGCCAGATTGCACAGCGCCGGCCACCAGCGTCGCTCGCGCACCGAACCCACCAACCGGGCCGCTGCCGGGATCAGCCCGAGCGCGCCGGCCAGGGTGAGCACCTGGGCCAGGCGGATTAGCCCGGCCGAGGGCTCGCCGGCGCCGATCAAGGTGGTGGCCACCAGGGCCCATACCGCCTCGGAGACCAGTGCCAGGACCGCGCCCAGCATGGCGGCCAGGCGCCAGCGCCGCTGGCCCCGGCTCAGTGCGGCTCGAACCCGGTAGCGGCGGCGCACCAGAGCCGATGCCGGCCAGCCGATCAACGCCACGACGAGCACCACCAATGCACCGATACCCACCGGCTGCGCAACCGCCATGCTCGCCGGCAGGGGTTGCAGTGCCATCGCCGGGTGGATGCTGACCACGCGGACCTGATCGTCGGTGACGTCGACGGCGATCCGCTGCTGGCCGCCGACCTCCTGCCACACCCAGGGCTCGACCTCTACCAGGCGCATCGGCGCACCGGAGGCATCGACGACGCCGGCGACAGTAATCGTGCCATCACCAATCGCGGTGATGCTGACCGGCGCTGCGAAGGAGTTGCTCCGCACGAAGTTGCTCTCCACCGCCCTGGTGGGCATATAGCTTCCGGCCAGCATTTCGGCGTGCTCGGCAGCGGTGTCAGTCGCCTGCGGCGCTTCGGTGGTGTCGGGGAAGTACCGGTCCGCGAAGCCGTGCATCACCTGCGCCCGCAGCGCGCTGGTGGATTCGCTCCGCACTCCGGCACTGTTCAACGCGACATAGATGCCGGTCCCGGCCTCCGGGTAGAGCTGTAGCTCGGCGTGAAAGGCCAGGGTGTCCCCAGCATGACCCACGATGCGATGACCGTTGCGGTCCTGCTCCCACCAGCCCAACGCGGTGCCGTTCCCGTTCGCGAGCCCGCCCAGGGACTCCTCGCCGAACGGGGGTTGTTGCATCGCGGCCACCGACTCCGGTGACAGGACCTGGGAGGAGGCTGCGCCGTCGTCCACTCCGGCCAGGTGAGCGAGCATGAAGGCGCTCATATCCGGAGCGGTGGCGCTCATCGACCCCGCCGGCGCCATGCCGATGTGCTCGAACGGGATCGACGCTGAGCGCAGGTCGCCATACCCGGTGGCCATCTGCTCAGCCAGGTCCGGCGGTAGCGGCTGGGCCATCGTCGCGGTGTCCATCCCGGCAGGGCCGAAGATGTGCTGGTTGGCGTAGTCGGCGAAATCCAGCCCACTCACCTGCTGGACCACGTAGCCGGCCAGGGCGATGCCGTAGTTGGAGTAGGCCGGGGTGGTGCCGGGGGCGAAGATTTGCTCGGGAGGGTCGGCCAGCACTTCTTCCAGCGGTGGTACCTCCTGGCTGGGGTCCAGGAACAGCCCGGAAAGGCGCTCTTCGAAGCCGGCGGTGTGGCTGAGTAGGTGGCCCAGGGTGATCGGTTCGTCGAAGGCGGTGGGGATGTCGACGTCGATGAGGTCGGTGACCGGTTCATCGAGCCTCACCTGGCCCTGCTCGACCAGTTGCATCACGGCGGTCGCGACGACGAGTTTGCTGATCGAGCCGATCCGAAACAGCGTCTGCTGGGCATCGACGGGCTGGGGACCCCCGCCGTCGGCGCCGGTGTCGGCGTATCCGTAGCCGCGTTCGGTCACCACCTCCCCCTCATGCACTACGGCCACCACTCCCCCGGCGATGCCCTCGCGTTCCATCGCAGCGGGCATAAATCCATCCAGCCAAGCCTGCACGTCCGCACTGGTCAGGTCGCTGGTCGCAGCGGCGGGCTCCTGGTTGGCCGGCGGGTCGGGCGGCGGATTCACCGGCACCGTGGCGCCGGCGGCGCAGCCGGCGGGGAGCGTCACGGCCAGCAGTCCGAGAAGGGTGGCGATCCGGGACCCGAAACGACGGCGCGCCGGGCTCATGATGCGCAACCGGAGGTATCCGGGAAGTCTCGGGAACCTGGGATACAGCTGTCGGATCCGGGGGCACGTTGCACTGTCATATCGACCCTCCAATCAAGTCTCATAGACATGTCTAATAGAGGCATTGTTGGAGGTCAATCTTTTCTCGGCAGTGAAACCGGGCTCTGGTTCACAGACCTGCCGTCGCCGGCTTCGCCGTGCCATGACCGGCGCACTGCAATGCTTCGCCGCCCGGAGGCCGGCATGGGGCCCCTCGATCACCGGCATGACCCGGCTGCGACGAGCAGCCGGCACGCCCCTATGCGGACAGGCGCGGGAATGGCCGGGTGGAGAAGATCACCTCGACGGACACCTCGAAGTACTCCGCGATCCGCAGTGCGAGGAACAGACTCGGACTGTACTCACCTCGCTCGAGATAGCCGATGGTCTGGTAATGCACGCCGAGCGCATCGGCGAGTTCGCGCCGGGACACTTTGCGTTCAGCGCGAAGCATCGAAATGCGGTTATGGACCACCTCGGCCACTCGTGACTACACCCCCCAATCGCGCTGGAGGCCTTCTCGGCGCGCCGCCAGCGTTGACCCGGACTCCCGCCGGGCCATCCGGCTCAGCAGCTTCGGAGCCAGCGCCAGACCGACGATCGACCAGGCGATGAGCACGATGAAGACCCACTCCAGCCGCCAGGATCCACCCACCTCGACTGCCGCCATCGAATCCGGCAGCAGTGCGGCCCGCATACCGAGGCCGAACCAGTACAGCGGGAAGATCTGGGCGATGACCTGCACCCACCCGGCCAGGGCGACCAGTGGGTAGAAGATCCCGGAGATCCCCATCAGGAGCATCGTTGGCAACATCACCAGGGCCATGTTCTTCGGACCGTTGACCAGCGCACCGGCGATCGCGCCGATCGCGAGGGTGGCCACCAGGCCGATCAGCAGCACGAGGGTGAACAGCAGCCAACGGCCCGGACTGGCGAACTCCAGCTCGGGGAACAGGATCAGCCCGACTGTCAGCACCAGAAGCGCCTGGATCACGGTCAGGATCGCATTGGCGGTGATCTCACCGACCAGATAGCCGGTGGTGCCGCCGGGTACTGATTTCGAGCGCAGCAGCGTGCCGTTCGTGCGGTCCATCGCCAGCAGACCACTGATCCCCATCACCGCACTGAACAGCGTCCCCAAGGCGATGATGCTCGGCAGACCCATGGCACCTAAGGCCACCTCAGCTCCCTCGAAGGTGCTGCGTCGCAGGAACAACAGCACCCCGATGAGGACCGCGATCGGGATCAACGTGCCGAGGATCTCGGAGGTGGAGGTCATCTGGATCCGGGTGGAGATCATGCCCCGGCGCAGTCCGGCCCGGTAGGCATTCACCATCGGATTCATCCGCGGCTGGCGGGCTCCAACCCCTGCGGCGGCCGCACTCGGCGAGTTCGGGCTCATTGGGCGACCTCCTGGAATTTCTGCGTCTGGACCGTCTCCCCGGCCTCGAACTGCTCGACGATCGATAGGTAGGCGTCCTCGAGAGCGGTACGACTGACCTCCAGTTCGGTGACCGGATCGGCCCCCTCGCCGGCGAGCAGGGTGCGCACGAATTCGGTGGCATCCTCGCTGGCGTGCAGGTGCCGCTGCCCCCGCTGCATCCAGGTGACCTCAGCGGTGCGGGAGACCGCCCGGGTGAGCTCGGGCGGTGAGCCATCGGCGATGATTCGCCCGCCGGCCAGGATCACGATCCGGTCGGCGAGCTTCTCCGCTTCGCTCAGGTCATGGGTGGTCAGCAGGATGGTGACACCCTCGAGGTCGCAGAGCCGGTGAACCAGTTCGTGGAAATCGCGTCTGGCTCGTGGGTCGAAGCCCGTGGTTGGCTCGTCCAGGAAGAGCAGCGACGGTCGGCCGATGATCCCGAGGGCGACGTCGAGCCGGCGGCGCTGCCCGCCGGAGAGCGTCTGCAACTTCTGGGTCGCCTGCTCACGCAGTCCCACCAGCTCCAGCAACTCCTCCACCGGCCAGGGGTCGACGTAGGGGCGGTAGAAGTCGCTGAGATGGGTGAGCAGCTCCCTCGGACGCCACTTGTTGTGGTCGCTGGAGGTCTGTAGCACGACGCCGATCTGCGAGCGCCAGGCGTCATCGCCGCGGGCCGGGTCGACGCCGAGCACCGAGACCGAGCCGCTGGACGGAGCGCGGAATCCCTCCAGGATCTCGACAGTCGTGCTCTTGCCGGCGCCGTTCGGGCCGAGCATGGCAACCACCTCGTCCGCCGCGATGCTGAAGTCCAGCCCGTCGAGCACCTGGGTGGCGCCGTAGCGCATCTGCAGGTCAGCGACAGTGATGACAGGCTCACGCGCTTCGGCCACGTTACATTCCATTCCAACTCAACGACGATTTATAGCACTTATGCTATATATCGGAGCAGTCCTCGGCAACACTCAATGCGAGGAGTCGCCGCAGGCAGCCTCACGAAGGGCCGAGGATCCGTTCGGTGATCTGCGGCAGAGCGCCGGTGAGCGGGCTCGGCTGCGGTGGCCTGCTGACCAGGGACAGCTGCACCTGACCGGGTATCGTCACCGGCACGATCCGATCCCCATCGGCGGCGTACCAGCGGGCGGCGAACTCCGGCAGCAGCGCGGGGCACCGGTGGTAGCGGGCCACGCGCAAGGTGGCCTCCATCGTGGCCCCACGCCTGGGCATGGCCCCCATCCCCGACAGGCGCCGGCTGAGGACACTGCCGGCCAGGTCGATCACGCTGTAGAACACCGTCCGGCCGCCGAATGGCCGCGCACCCTGGTCCAGTTCCGCGGCGCCGTCAGGCAGAACGACGACCAGCGGTGAGGCTCCCAGCGGCGTTCGTTGCAGCCCGCGCGGGGTCGGGCTCTGCTCGGCGATAGTGATGATCGCCGCGTCCAGGACCCCGTGCTGCACCTGCTGGATCAGGACCGGCCCATGCTCGATCTCGGGCAGGAGACGCACATGCGCCAGCTCGATCTCGGCCGCTGCGAAGACCATCGGGCTCAGGGCCTGGATAGTGCCGAGAGCAAGCGTGGGGGCGTCCACCGCGGCCAGGACCTCGTGGGGTAGGTCATCCAGTTCGGCCAGCAGCTGGGCCGCTTGGCGCGCCAACTCCCGACCGGCGGGGGTGGTACGCGCACCGGTGGTATCCCGGGTAAACAACTCCACGCCGAGGCGCCGCTCCAGAGTAGCCAGCCGGCGGCTCGCCGAGGGCTGGGCGACCAGCAGCTCCTTGGCTGCGGCGCCGAGGGAACCGTGTCTGGCCGTGGCATCCACCAGCTCCAGGTCATCCACACTCATTCGGGAGGTCATACCTCCAGCGTATGAGCACTGCGACCCCGGCGCGGGCTACCGTGCCGGGGCTGCAATGGCCGAGGATCGAGGTATGCGCCGACCGCTACAGATCTTGATCGCGAACACCTTCCTGATGTGGATCGGTACACGCATGACGGCCGTGGCGCTCCCGCTGGTGGCCCTGGCCGAGACCGGGGAGCCGTGGACCACCGGACTGGTCGGGGCCTTCGCCGGAGTGCCGCTGCTGACTGTGGGCTGGTGGGGGCGCCGGCTGCGCGACCGGCTCACCTCCGGCCGGGCGCTGGCGGCGCTGATGCTGGTCCAGGCCGCCGGGCTGGTGATCGTGCCGATCGCGGCGGTGATCGGGCAGGTCGGACCGGTGGCGCTGTGTGCCTCAGGACTGGTCACCGGCGCTGCCGGTGCTCTGCTCGGTCCCTCCCAGCGGGCCCTCATCTCTGACCTGGCCGATGCCGGCGTCACGCCAGATACGGAGTCGAAAGCGCCCCAGTGGCTGGCCTGGCAAGACGTCGCCCACCGGATCTCGATGATCTTCGCTCCACCCGCAGGGGCCTAGCTGGTGGTGGTCTGGGGTGCGGTTCCGCTGCTGTGGTTGGAGTCGATCTTGTTCGTCGTCGGCGCGGTAGCGATGCTCAGGGTGCCGGCGGCCGGGCCGAGCCCCGGCCACGATGGCGTCCCGAAGGCGCCCGCGCCAGCCTCGGCAATGGCGATGCTGCGCGCCCACCCCCAGGTCGCGGCCGGCATTCTGATGGCCGGCGTCGGCGGGGTGAGCTGGTTCGGATTCACTCTGGGCCTGGCGATCCTGGGGGCCGAGTTGGGCATGCCCGGTGCGCTGATCGCCGCCGGAATGAGCGGGTACGGCGCGACGTCGGTCCTCACCTCACTCCTAGTGCCGTTCGTGATCAACCGGCTGCCACCGATGGCCACGATGGTGACCTCCTGGATCGTCCTCGGCTCGACGTTCGTGGCCCTGCCGGCAGTGGTACCGAACCTGATCGGTATCGCCGTCGTCGCCGGCGTCGGTGGTGCGGCGATGCCCTGGGGGATCGCCGCGCTGAACACGCTGATCAGCCGGAGCACCGCCGGTGCTGACCGCCGGGCGGCATTCACCATCCAGACCGTCGTCCACGCCGGTGGGACGTCGCTGGGTTTGCTCATCGGCGGGGGCATTATCGGCTGGGCGGGAGCTGGTCCGGTACTGATCGTCACCGGCCTGCTGCAGATCCTCACCGCGGCCGCCGTGGCCATCATCCGGATCCGCACCAGGCGAGCCTCGGGCGGGGCACCGGTTGTGACTAGCTCATCGATGACCCGCTGACTCACCGATGACCCGCTGACGATGCCCGCCCGCGGCCGGGTGGTCGGGGTGATCAAGGCCCTGGAGCCGCATCGGGCCGCGACACTGCGCCCGGTGCACGCGTCCTGCCCCGGCAATCACCGGCAACGTGACATCCTGACCTGGCTGGAAAGACCCGGGAGGCAGTGTGCTGTTCGTAGCGGTGGTGTTCACCGGCTTCGTCAGTGCCTTCGCGATCCGCAAATGGTCACCATGGCGCGGGTGGCTAAGCCCGGCAGCGACGTCGTTGCTTGCAGTGCTCGGGGCCACCACCTCGGGGTTGAGCATCATGGACGCCGCCGATGGAGCCTGGCGTCCACTGTTGGCCATCTGTGGTGCCGGGGTCACCGCCCTCGTCCTGACTCACCTGGGTGCCCTGACCAATCGGTACGCCATCGACCCGGTGCGCCGGTTCCGGGCGGAACGCTTCTCCGAAGAGGACGTCCTGGCGCGGTTGCAGCACCGCGTGGATCGGCGCACCACCCGCCGGGTGAACTTGTTATCCCTCACCCTGCGCTCCGCACAGCGCTTCCGCGACGTCCGGGTGACCGGACTGGCCGCGGAGATGACCTACTACGGACTGATTTCCCTGGTCCCATTGGCCAGCGCGCTGGGCGCCAGCCTGGGGTTCCTGGAGCGGATCGTCGGCCGGGAACAGGTGGCCCGGATCGAGGAAGCGCTCGTCGATTCGATCACCAGCATCTTTGCCGCCGACGTCTCCGAGGAGATCCTGGCTCCGCTGATCGAGGGGTTGTTGCGGGAGGAGCGGGCAGGGCTGGCGATCGGCAGTGTGGTCGTTCTGCTCTGGTTGGCCAGCCGGATGTTCCGCGCGGCGATCCGCGCCCTGGACGACGCCTATGCGGTCCCGGAGCGGCGCAGTCTGGTCGGCCAGTACGTCCTCGGCCTCTCTTTGGCCCTGGGTGCGGTGATCACCCTGGTGGTGTTGCTGACCATGGTGGTAGTCGGTCCGTTGCTCGGGGGCGGGCAACAGATTGCCGAACAACTGGGGCTGGGGCAGCTCTTCGAAGTCGCCTGGGCGGCGTTGCGTTGGCCGGCGGTGGCGGCGGTGTGCGCCACCTACCTGACGATGCTCTACCGGTTCGGTCCGAATGTGCACACCGTCTGGACCAGGTGCCTGCCTGGGGCCGTGATCGGCACCATCGGATTGATCGGTGTGGCGCTGGCCTTCGGTGGCATCCTCGCTCAGACCGGCTCCACAGTGATCAGCACCGAGACCGGCCAGGGTGGTTCAGTCAGCATCGCGGCCCAGGCCATCGGTGCGGTGTTGTCCGGGGTGCTCTGGCTGTGGCTGAGCAGTATCGTCTTGCTGGCCGGGGGCGTGCTGAATGCCGAACTGGATCACGGACGCCAACGGAACGCCGCTGCCCGGCGCACCGGGACGGAAGCCGACGGCAAAGTAGGCTCATCTGGTGATGACACAGCCGGACGTCGGACCGTTGGTGGAGTTGCTCCGTGACCAGCGTTGGACGGCGCTGACCGGAGCCGGCATCTCCACCGACTCCGGCATCCCCGACTACCGCGGACCCGACTCCCCGCCCCGGACTCCGATGACGTATCAGCAGTTCGTCTCAGACCCGGGGTTCCGGCGCCACTACTGGGCTCGTAACCACGTGGGCTGGCGGCACATGGGGTCCACCCACCCCAACGCTGGCCACCGGGCCCTGGCCGCCCTGGAGGATGCGGGCCATGTGGCGGGGGTGATCACCCAGAACGTGGACCTGTTGCACCAGAGCGCCGGTTCGCGGCGAGTGATCGATCTGCACGGGCGCTATGACCGGGTGCTGTGCCTGAACTGTGGCCACCGAATGAGCCGCCATCAGATGCACGAGCAGCTGGAGGCGCTCAACCCACACTTCGCCGAGGTCATCGACGTCGGTGATGTCGAGATCGCCCCCGATGCCGATGCGGTGATCGAGGAAACCGACAGCTTCCAGGTGCTGGACTGCCCGGTGTGTGGCGGCATGCTCAAACCCGACATTGTCTACTTCGGGGAAAACGTGCCCAAGGACCGGGTGGCCGAGGCATACGCGATGGTCGACAGCGCTGATGCACTGGTGGTACTCGGGTCCTCGCTGATGGTGATGTCCGGGCTGCGGTTCGTGCGGCACGCTGCGAAGGCCGGGATGCCGGTGGCGATCGTGAACCGGGGGGCCACCCGCGGGGATAACCTGGCTACGCTGCGTGTGGATGCGGGCACCTCCCAGACCCTCGATGCGCTGGCTGTGGCCTTCGGCGTCCGTATCCCGGCAGCCAGCTGACCGCCCGCCGCCAACGCTCCAGCCCACCATTCCGCCACCTCTCTGTGCGCGCCGCCACCCACTCTGATGCGCCGGAGGACACGATCCCCACCCGTAGGACACGCGATTTCGCGCCCTCCCGCGAGTTCCGTGCCCCGCCGCGCGGGTGCGAGGCGGGCGGGCGGCAGCGCGGTCAGCGACGAGCGCGAAAGAAGTCTCGCAGGACGGCCGCGCACTCAGCTTCCAGCACCCCCCCGGTGACCGTGGCCCGGTGTGGCAGCCGGTCATCACGCACGATGTCCCGGGTAGACCCGCAAGCACCAGCCTTGGGGTCCCATGCCCCCAGGACCACCCGCGCAATGCGGGCGGCTACCACGGCCCCGGCGCACATCGCGCACGGCTCCAGGGTGACCACCAAGGTGCAACCGGTCAGCCGCCAGGTACCCAGTGCCACACCGGCGGCGCGCAGCGCGAGGATCTCGGCGTGCCCGGTCGGGTCGTGTTCGACCTCCCGGGCGTTTCGGCCGACGGCGATCACCTCCCCCTCGGGATCCAGCACGACGGCGCCGATCGGCACATCACCGCCGGCCCCAGCCTGTTCGGCGGCCCGCAGTGCGGTGCGCATCGCCGCCTCATCGCCGGGACGAACACGCGAGGGGTCAGCGGCATCCTGGGCGCGGGCAGCCGCTCCCTGGCCCAGCGCGGGGTCCCGTCCCGAGGCGGCATCCCGGTCCGGGGGGCAGTACTGGGCGGGCGCGGCATCCGCATCGCCGGGCTCAGTGGTCATAGTGGCCAGTGTGCCCCCTCGATTACATTGGCGTCATGCGCCTTCACGTAGCCGAGCATCCCCTGATCGCCCACAAGCTCTCCGTGCTGCGCGATCACAGCACCCCCTCACCGATCTTCCGCCAGCTCACCGAGGAGCTGGTGACGCTGCTGGCGTACGAAGCGACTCGGGAGGTCCGCACCGAAGAGGTGCAGGTCACGACTCCGGTGACCACCACCGTGGGCACCAAGCTCGCTGACCCCACACCGATCGTGGTGCCGATCCTGCGTGCCGGGCTCGGCATGCTGGAAGGGATGACTCGGCTGCTGCCCACTGCTGAGGTCGGATTCCTCGGTCTGCAACGCGATGAGAGCACCCTGGAGGCAATCACCTACGCCGAGCGACTGCCCGATGACCTCACCGGGCGGCAGTGCTTCGTGCTCGACCCGATGCTGGCCACCGGCGGAACTCTGGTCACCTCGATCGAGTACCTCTTCGAGCGTGGGGCCCG
>Ga0079225_10001634_pt1 | contig 12691 bp, 11 predicted proteins | sample Poulit2012_FD_76344 | JGI IMG/M metagenome (GOLD analysis project Ga0079225, IMG submission 76344) | Agricultural soil microbial communities from Georgia to study Nitrogen management - Poultry litter 2012 | ecosystem: Environmental > Terrestrial > Soil > Agricultural land | place: USA: Georgia...
CGATGGTCGCTTTGGCGACGGGTGTCACCACGTCTGTGGTTGGTTTTATCCCGTTTTTGGGCCTGGTTGTTCCGAACATGATTTCTCTACTTCTGGGCGACAATACGCGACGGAACCTGCCCTGGGTGGCTCTTACCGGTGTGGGATTGCTTCTCGCCTGTGACCTGGTGGGCAGAACTGTTGTGGCGCCTAAGGAGATCCCGGCGTCCGTCATTTTGGGAGCGGTGGGCGCAGTGATCTTTATTGTATTGGTTCTAAGGCAGCGAAATGTCCGTCGTTAGCGCACCGTCAGCGACGATAGCTCGCACCAAAGACCCGCGGATCCGCCTGGTGGTCATGGCGGTAGTTTTAGCGATCGCAGTTGTGGCTTTTCTATTCCTTTTCGTGCGTGGATCGTGGGCATTTGCTATCCCGCGGCGTGCCACAGTCATTGGAGCAATGACGATTGCCGCCTTTGCTCAAGGCGTGGGCACGGTCATCTTCCATACGGTGACTCAAAACCGCATATTGACGCCATCAATTATGGGCTTTGAGTCCATGTACACCCTGATGCAAACCATGCTCGTGTGGTTTTTTGGTGGTTCGGCAGTTGCTCAAACTGATGGATATTTCAAACTTATTTTGCAAACGGCGCTGATGGTGACGTTGGCGACGTTGCTTTACCGGTGGCTGTTTTCGGGCACGGCTGCTTCGCTGCACGTTCTGCTTCTGGTCGGCGTGGTTTTTGGTATGGCCTTCAGTTCGGTTTCCGAGTTCATGCAGCGGCTGCTGAACCCGACCGATTACGACATGCTGTCGGTGAAACTCTTTGGTCGATTATCGTCGCTCGACGCGACCTATTTGCCGCTCGCCGCAATTGTGTGTGGGGTAGTGGCAGTGGTTTTATGGCGGCGACGTTTCGTGCTCGATACTTTGCTGTTGGGGCGAGAAACCGCCATCAACTTAGGAATCAACTATCGGCGAGAACTGACGCTCATTCTTGCGTTGACAGCTTTATTGATTTCCTTCTCCACCGCGTTGGTGGGGCCCCTCACTTTCTTTGGCTTCATGGTTGCCTCGATTACCTACCAAATTGCGGGAACCTATCGGCATGGAATCACGATGCCCATGGCGTTCTTACTGGGAATGCTCACCCTCGTGATTGGTCAATTTGTCCTCCAGCACGTGTTCTACGCTGCTGGCTTCTTAACGGTCATCATCGAATTTGTCGGTGGTATTGCCTTCCTGTTTTTCCTATTGAAAAGAGGAAACTTGTGATTACATTCAGTGATGTTTCAAAAACCTACGACGGCACCACAGTTTTGGGCCCCGTCTCAGGAGAGATCGAAAAGGGCGGGATTACTGCTCTGGTTGGTCCAAACGGGGCAGGGAAGTCCACCCTGCTCACTATCATCGGACGCCTGCTGGAACCAACTGCTGGCGAAGTCACGGTCGCGGGTAAAGATGTTGCTCGCTCGAATCCGATGGATTTAGCGCGAACGATGTCGATGCTGCGGCAGGATAACCACATCACTGCTCGGCTGACAGTGCGCGAACTAGTGACATTTGGTCGCTTCCCGCACTCGAAGGGGAGGCCAACACGCGCTTGCTGCATGAAAGTCGATGAGGCGCTGGACTTCTTGGGGCTCAACGAATACTCCGAGCGCTTTTTAGATCAGCTATCCGGCGGTCAGCGTCAGCGCGCCTATGTGGCCATGGTTTTAGCCCAAGACACTGAATACATTTTGCTGGACGAACCGTTAAATAACTTGGACATGAAGCACGCTGTGGCGATGATGAAAATGCTGCGGCGGGCGGCCGATGAACTGGGCAAGACGATTGTGATTGTGCTGCACGATTTGAACTTTGCTTCCGTCTACGCCGACCGGATCATCGCGATGCGTGAAGGACAAATGATCTATTCCGGAACTGCTGCGGAAATCATGTCGGACCAGATCCTCACCGAGGTATTTGACACCCCGGTTAGCGTCCACACTATTGAGGGGAAGCGCACCGCGGTTTACGCGATGTAGTCGCAGTGACCCACGGCGTCTTTTATGAAGCGTTGTCCGTGTGCTTCGCGATCACGGCACTTAGTTTCTTGCCCGCTGCCGCCACGGTGGCTCCGTGCGCGCGTCCCGGGTTGCGGGTGAGTCGTTCTGCTGGGCCCGAGATTGAAATCGCTGCGATGACGCGGCCCGATGGGCTATGAACCGGCGCTGATACGGAGGCAACTCCCACTTCGCGCTCGGAAACGCTTTGCGCCCATCCGCGACGACGGACATCGGCCAACGCGGGGGCTGTGAATTTAGCGCCCTTTAGTCCTAGGTGTAGACGGTCGGGCTCTTCCCACGCGAGAAGAATTTGGGCTCCGGATCCAGCGTGCATGGTCAATGTCGACCCCACAGGAATGGAGTCTCGTAAACCTACGGGACGTTCCGCGGTAGCGACACAGACTCGATCGTCGCCTTGGCGGCGGAAAAGTTGGGCGCTTTCGTTTGTCTTATCTCGCAGGGCCGTCAATATAGGGCCGGCGGAAGCTAATAGCCGATCTTCGCCGGCAGCTGCGGCTAATTCTCGAAACCGCGGCCCTAAGACGAATCGTCCTTGCATGTCGCGAGCAATCATGCGGTGAAACTCTAAAGCAAGTGCTAGTCGGTGCACGGTTGGGCGAGCTAGACCGGTGCTGGAAACCATGTCTCCCAAGGTTGCCGGCCCTGCTTCTAAGGCGCTTAGTACCAGGGCGCTCTTGTCAAGTACACCGACTCCGCTAGAATTGTCCATACTTCAATACTGCCGTCTCACTATGTGAGATGCAAACGGAGTTAACGCTCATAGTTTGCGATTCATCTGCGGCACTTCGGTGCTGAAAAATGAATCATCATCTCAACGTGTAAGACGCATGAGCCAATATTTCTCGGGAGAGTCGCATGGGACGCACACTTGCCCAGAAGGTATGGGACGATCACCTGGTTCGCGAAGGCACCGACGGTGCCCCGGACCTGCTGTACATTGACCTGCACCTTATCCACGAAGTCACCAGCCCGCAGGCCTTCGAAGGTCTTCGGTTGGCGGGTCGTGAGATTCGTCGCGTGGATCAGACCATCGCCACGGAAGACCACAACACGCCAACCCTCGACATTGATCTCCCCATCGCAGACCTCACCAGTCGCACACAGATCGACACGCTGCGCAAGAACTGCGAAGAAAGCGGTGTGCGGCTCCACTCCTTAGGTGACGCCGACCAGGGAATTGTCCACGTCGTGGGCCCCCAACTGGGGTTAACCCAGCCAGGTACAACCGTCGTTTGTGGTGACTCGCACACATCCACTCACGGAGCTTTCGGTGCGCTGGCCTTTGGTATCGGGACCTCAGAAGTTGAGCACGTTTTAGCCACGCAGACCCTGCCGCTGCCTCCATTTAAGACGATGGCCATCACGGTCAACGGTCAGCTAAAACCTGGCACCACCGCCAAGGACATTATTTTGGCCATCATCGCCAAGATCGGAACCGGCGGCGGTCAGGGTTACGTCCTGGAATACCGCGGTGAAGCCATTGAAGCGCTGTCAATGGAAGCGCGTATGACGATTTGCAACATGTCGATTGAGGCCGGGGCGCGCGCGGGAATGATCGCGCCGGATCAGACGACGTTCGACTACATCAAGGGTCGCCCCCACGCACCAGAAGGTGAAGAGTGGGATGCCGCGCTCGAATACTGGAAGACTCTGCGCACCGATGATGACGCTGAGTTTGACGCCGAAGTCGTGCTCGATGCTTCGGAGTTAGAACCCTTCGTCACCTGGGGCACCAATCCTGGACAAGGCCTCCCACTTTCGGATCAGGTACCCAACCCGGAAGCCATTGCCGATGAATCGGAGCGCTTTGCCGCCGAGAAGGCTTTGGAGTACATGGGCTTAGAAGCCGGTACACCGCTGCGAGATATCGCTGTGGACACCGTCTTCATCGGGTCATGCACCAACGGCCGCATGGAAGATCTGCGCGCTGTCGCCGACATCATCAAGGGCAAGAAAAAATCCGACGACCTTCGAGTGCTGGTTGTTCCTGGTTCAGCGCGCGTTCGTTTGCAAGCTGAGGCGGAAGGGCTGGACAAGGTGTTCCTGGACTTCGGTGCAGAATGGCGTAACGCGGGTTGCTCGATGTGTCTGGGCATGAACCCCGACCAACTCAAGCCCGGTGAACGTGCGGCATCTACCTCAAACCGCAACTTTGAGGGACGGCAAGGTAAAGGCGGACGCACTCACCTGGTTTCCCCGCTGGTCGCGGCCGCGACTGCTATTCGCGGAACCCTGTCATCACCCGCCGATCTGGTCAACGCCTAACGGCTGACGCAACTTTATTAGGAGAAGCCAATGGAAAAGATCACTGTGCATACTGGCGTTGGTGTTCCGCTGCGCCGTTCCAATGTTGATACCGACCAGATTATTCCGGCCGTTTACCTCAAACGTGTTACCCGCACCGGTTTCGAAGACGCCCTGTTCGCGGCCTGGCGCGGCGATGAAGATTTCATCTTGAATCAGCCGGCCTACTCCTCAGGTTCCGTGCTCGTTGCGGGACCGGATTTTGGAACGGGTTCTTCGCGTGAACACGCCGTGTGGGCGCTGAAAGACTACGGGTTCCGCGCGGTTCTTTCTGCGCGTTTCGCCGATATTTTCCGCGGTAACGCCGGAAAGCAGGGGCTGGTTGCTGCAGAACTGAGTCAGGAAGACATCGAGTTAATCTGGAAGGTCCTCGAAGCCAAACCCGGCACTGAGGTGACCGTTGATCTTCGTGAGCGCCTAGTCACCTGTGATGAAGTGACGGTGCCCTTCCAGATTGATGATTACACTCGCTGGCGATTGATGGAGGGCCTGGACGATATTGGCCTCACCTTGCAACACGAGGACGACATCACAGCTTATGAAGCTAAGCGTCCTTCGTTTAAGCCCAAGACGCTGCCGGCCAAGCATCTTCCGCCCGTAGCGATCAAAGCAGCGCGCCCCGTGAGTGGTTCGGGAGACACCTCACTGGTTTAAGCGACGCCGTAACTGGCGGTTAAACGTTATATTTGCGCCAGTTTCTCATTGGGCTGTGCCCTGCGACACGACGTGACCCCGCATCACCTGGTTGGGTAACCGCCGCCAGCGATGGTGCGGGGTTTGTCGTACAGTCTTAGTTACGTTCACTTTTTAACTTTATGAAAATCTGGTGGTTATGAACGACGTACTGCGGGTCAACGGTGGTATTCCTTTGCGCGGCGAGATTTCGGTGCGCGGGGCCAAAAATTTCGTCTCTAAAGCCATGGTGGCCGCGCTCTTGGGGGAATCCACGAGTGTGTTGCGTAATGTTCCGCAGATTCGCGACGTAGAAATCGTGAGTCAACTGCTGAATCTGCACGGTGTCGCGGTTTCGCATGACCAAGAGGCTGGGATCTTAACTTTGGATCCGACGCGGGTTGAACAGGCGCACTCTGCTGACATTGATGCGCATGCTGGTTCGAGTCGGATCCCCATCCTGTTTTGTGGTCCCCTGATCCACCGGTTGGGTGAAGCATTCATCCCAGACCTGGGTGGCTGCCATATCGGTGATCGTCCGATTAATTTTCATTTGGACGTGTTGCGCACCTTCGGCGCCAATGTTGAGAAGCACCAAACCGGTATTCGCATCACCGCCCCTCACGGCCTAAAGGGCGCGAAGTTTGAACTGCCTTATCCCTCGGTCGGTGCTACTGAGCAGTTGCTGCTCACGGCCGTGCGCGCTGAAGGCACCACCGAGTTGCGTAATGCGGCTGTTGAGCCAGAGATTTACGAACTCATCGCTGTTTTGCAGAAAATGGGTGCCATCATTTCTGTTGACACCGACCGCGTGATTCGCGTTGAGGGCGTTGACCGTCTTGAAGGGTATAACCATTGGGCTTTAGCTGACCGTATTGAAGCGGCTAGTTGGGCGTCGGCGGCGCTGGCAACTCGCGGCGATGTGCTAGTTAAGGGCGCTGAGCAAGAGTCGATGATGACGTTTTTGAATGTGTTTCGCAAAGTTGGCGGAGCGTTTGACGTCACCGATGAGGGGATTCGGTTCTACCATCCGGGGGAGGACCTGAAGTCCATCGTTTTAGAAACCGATGTGCATCCGGGCTTTATGACCGACTGGCAACAACCACTTGTCGTTGCTTTGACACAGGCTCAGGGACTGTCGATTGTCCACGAGACGGTGTACGAGGACCGCTTTGGCTTTACTGAGGCTTTGCGCCGTATGGGGGCGACGATTCAGGTGTATCGCGAGTGTCTAGGTGGCGCTCCATGCCGATTTGGTTATCGCAACTTCAAGCACTCTGCCGTGGTTGCCGGGCCGACTAGGCTGAGAGCTGCTGAGATCACCGTCCCTGATTTGCGCGGCGGTTTCAGTCATTTGATTGCCGCCTTGGCCGCTGAAGGGACTTCTTTGGTGCACGGGATTAGTTTGATTGACCGTGGCTATGAGCATTTCCAAGACAAGTTGGAGGCTCTAGGGGCCGATGTTTCGCGGTAGTTTCGACGTTACTAGGGCCCGTTTTTAGTCTAGGGCCCTGACGCCAGTTAACGACCTCGTCTGCCTTAGCGCGTTAGGTCGTGCCTTCTACTCGTGGTAGCAAGGACTAGATATCATCTTGTGGTTATTGCCCTACCGCCAAGGAGCGCCGTGAGTCCTTCGACGTCATCGCGTCGTAACGCGCGTAAGCCTGCCTATTTCCCGCCCGGATATGGGGGCTCACCACGGTTTTATCGCGGGCTTGGTGTGGTGGTGCGCCCGATCCTGAAGTTGATCGCGCGCCGTGACTGGTCGGGGCGGGACCGCGTGCCCGCGCGGGGGCCGGTGATTATTGTCGCGAACCACGTCACGGCTTTTGACCCGCTCATTGTTGCTCATTATTTATTCGATACCGGGCGCCCTCCCACAATTTTGGCGAAGGAGAGTTTGTTCCGTGTTGCGTTCTTGGGGTGGGTATTGCGTAAGACGGGCCAGGTCCCTGTCCATCGCGGTACGGCCAGTGCGCGTTCGGCTTTAGATGCGGGGCAGGATGCGCTTGCTGGTGAGAACTGTGTGTTGCTTTACCCGGAGGGCACGCTGACAAAGGATCCCGATTTGTGGCCGATGATGGGGAAGACCGGTGCAGCTCGACTGGCACTATCTTCCCGCGCCCCGGTTATCCCTTTGGCACAGTGGGGAGCGCAGGCAGTTTTGCCGCCGAGGAGAAAAGTCTTACGGATTATTCCGCGCAAAACGGTGCATGTCTCGGCGGGGCCTCCGGTGGAGTTAGATGACTTGCGGGAGCGTACGACCTCTAACGGCGGACCGACAACGGAAGACTTAAAGGAAGCAACGCAACGAATCATGGGTACTGTGACAGAACTTCTAGCAGAATTACGCGGTGAGGAACCGCCATCTGGTACGTGGGATCCGCGTCGAGGGGAGCGGATCTAAGTGGGTGCTGAAAAACCATTGCGAGCGGCAGTTTTAGGAACGGGGTCGTGGGGAACTACGTTCGCCGCCGTCTTAGCTGACGCGGGAACAGCCGTCACGATGTGGGGGCGGCGTCCTGAAGTGTGCCGCAGCATCACTGAAGACCATCGCAATGAAGAGTATTTGCCGGGGGTTGAGCTACCGACGTCCATTATTGCCACGACTGATATTTCGGAGGCGTTAGCGGACGCTGACGTAGTGATTTTGGCGCTTCCTGCACAAACAATCGCTCAAAAACTCAACGAAATTGCTCACCTGTGGCCGCAGGGTGCTGTCGCGGTGAGTTTGATGAAGGGGGTTGAATTGGGCACCCACCGCCGGATGAGTGAGGTGGTGGCGCAGTCTCTTTCCCTTCCGTCTTCGCAGATCGCGGTGGTGTCTGGGCCGAATCTGGCTCGGGAGATTGCTGACCGGCATCCCACAGCAACGGTTGTGGCTTCGGAGACGATCGCGACTGCTGAATTAGTTGCTCGCGCTTGTGCAAATTCTTATTTTCGACCCTATACCAACACGGACGTCGTGGGGGTGGAGTTGTGCGGTGCGATTAAGAACGTCATCGCCCTTGCCGTTGGTGTCGCTGACGGGATGGGCTTTGGCGACAACACGAAGGCGACTTTGATTACGCGCGGGCTCGCGGAAACGACCCGTTTGGGTCTGGCTGTGGGCGCAGATATTGAAACCTTTGCCGGGCTAGCCGGTATGGGGGATTTGGTGGCCACGTGTTCTTCCCCGCTGTCGCGCAACTATTCGCTCGGCGCGCGTATTGGCACGGGCCAAACCCTGCAAGAAGCGATCACTGAAACTGGTCAAACTGCCGAGGGCGTGAAGTCCTCGCAGTCGGTTTTAGAGTTGGCGCGCAGCGTGGACGTCGATGTGCCCATCACTCAGGCGATCGTGGCCGTTTTACATCAAGGACTATCGGTGCGTGAAATGGCAGAACTATTGCTAGCACGACCGCGAAAGCGAGAAGGACAGTGAACGCCATCAATCCCAAGACAAAGCGTTCAGTTGCGGTTCTGTTTGGGGGCCGCTCGGGGGAACATCAAGTCAGCTGCGTGACTGCTGGCGGTGTTTTAGGGGCTTTAGATGCGCAGCGTTATGACGTTTACGCCATCGGCGTTACTCCTACCGGGCGCTGGGTATTGACATCTTCTGACCCTCAAGACTGGCAAATTGAGGACGACGAGTTGCCCAGCGTTCCAGAACACGGCACCGAGGTGCTTCTTCCCGCTCGCGTAGGGGACCGCATGTGGCGGGTTGTGGGCGATGACGGTCAGGTGCGTGATTTGGAGGAAATTGACGTAGTTTTCCCGCTTCTGCACGGGCCATATGGTGAAGATGGCACGCTGCAGGGGGAATTGGAATTGCTTGATATTCCCTACGTTGGCTCTGGCGTGCTGGCTTCGGCTGCGTGCATGGATAAACAGATGATGAAGACGGTCCTTGCGGGCGCTGGGCTGCCCATGGTGCGGCATTGCACGATCGCTCCGGGGGAGTGGGACCGTGATGAGGCTGGCTGCCGGGAACGCATTAAAGAATTGACGTTCCCGATCTTTGTGAAACCGGCGCGGGCTGGCTCAAGTCTGGGAATCACCCGAGTGAGCAATATTGACCAGTTGCCGGAAGCGATCGCTGAGGCGCGTCGCCACGATCCGAAACTCGTGATTGAAGAGGGCATCGTGGGTCGCGAGATTGAATGCGCGGTCCTGGATGCTGCCAATGGCAAAGAGCCGGCGACCTCGCTTCCGGGTGAAATTGTGGTCGCGGAGGGTAATTTTTATGATTACGAATCCAAGTATGTTGATACCTCCGGCATTGAACTGAAGGCACCTGCTGACCTTCCCGACGATGTGGTGGCCCGGGTGCGTAAAATCGCGGCTCGCGCTTTCCGAGCTTTTGACGCTGAGGGGCTCGCTCGTGTTGATTTCTTCGTTACTGAGGGTGGCGAAGTATTGATTAACGAATTGAACACTATGCCGGGTTTCACGCCGTATTCAATGTATCCGAAACTGTGGAACGTCACCGGAATTAGCTACGGGGAACTGGTCGACGAACTGGTGGAATTGGCGGTGAACCGTCCCACGGGCCTGCGCTAATTGCAGGCGTGGCGTGCTTTTAATCGTCGCTGATAATACCTATAGGCAGGTGCGAACTGATTCACCAAGATTGGCGATTCGCGATAGGTCTGACAGGAGCGCGGTGGGTTGATCTCCCGGGAAGGCGTGCGGTACCTGTAGTTCGAGACCGGGCACGCGACCGTAGGTGGTGAATACCCACTGGTCTTCTTCATTGCTGATCACCCAGTCCACGTCGTCTTCGCCGCGGTTGGCTTCGACGCCAATACATTCATCGGTCGTGGGTTCTAACTCCTCCACGCCGCAGCGCAACACGATCGCTTCCATGGGGTCATCTCCCCACGCGGTAGTGGCTTGAGCAGTAGTTTTGAGTGTTTCGAAGCCACCCAGTTCGGTGGGTGCGCCCAGGATCATTTCAGCGCACACCGGGTCATCTGCTTCGGGCGCGGGCTCTGTGATGGCTTTTCCAGCGCACGCACTAAGCAGTGTCGCGCCGGCGGCAAGTAGGGCATAAAAACGAACTTTTGTGCGCACAACGCTCACCGTAGTCTGCTGAATCTTGACAAACGCGCTAGGGTCTCGCCTGTGGATCAAAGTGCTCGTGCCAGTGACTTTAATGAAACTGAGTTGATTGCTCGGTTTTCTACTCACCTGTCTTCAACTGAAGAGGTGGTGTTGGGACCTGGAGATGACGCGGCGATAGTGCGCGCTGTCGATGGAAACGTTGTGGTCTCAACGGATGTGTTGGTAGAAAACCAGCATTTTCACCGGGAATGGATCGCTGCGGAAGCTCTCGGACATCGCAGTATTGCCCAGAACGTTGCCGATATCGCAGCGATGGGCGCTCGCCCGACGGCCGTTGTTGTCGCTCTGGTGCTTCCAGCCGATGTGTTGGTGGAATGGATTGATGATCTAGCGCGCGGCATGGGTGATGCTTGTCGAGCTGCCGGAGCCAGTGTTGTGGGCGGGGATTTGAGCGCAGGAGAAAGAATCTCCATTTCAGTCACGGTTTTGGGTTCTTTAGATGGAGCACGGGCTGTGTTGCGCTCCGGAGCACGTGCCGGTGATGTGGTGGCGTTGGCGGGAAATTGCGGGTGGTCTGCGGCAGGATATGCCGTGTTGGAAACAGCGCAGGAAAATGAAGACGCTATTCCGGCGCACATGCGCAAATTTGTCGACCGACATTTCGTACCAGAACCGCCGTTAGCCGCCGGGATAGTGGCCAATAAGGCGGGTGCCACAGCGATGTTAGACGTCAGCGACGGCGTGGTGCGTGACGCGGAAAGAATCGCTCACGCTTCGGGAGTCACCATCAATATTGATGGCACCGTGGTGCGGCATTTGGCCCGGCCTTTAGCTGCTGCTGGACAGTACACCGGATACGAGCCGGAGAACTGGGTGTTAGGTGGCGGAGAAGACCACGGCATGCTGGCAACTTTTCCCGCATCGGTCGTACTTCCACCCGGTTTTGTCGCGATCGGTCGGGTTGAGGCGCCTGGGCAAGAACTGGTGTTAGTGGACGAAGCGATCCCAACCGAAGATGTTGGCTGGGACCACTTCGAAACTGAATGAACAGAAAGTTGCCGGTTAATTACTTACGCGTTGACCGTTTGGTTTCGCGCGTCCTTCTTAGCTTTCCTGCGCTCTTTACCTCGTTCGACCAGCAGGTATAAGACGGGAACGAGAACCAGAGTCAGGACAGTTGAACTCACTAGACCACCAATGACCACGATGGCTAGTGGCTGTGAGATGAACACGCTTCCGCCGGTGACTCCGAACGCCATTGGGGTCAAAGCGCCGATCGTGGCAAGTGCCGTCATCAAAATGGGACGCAAGCGGTGTCGTGCGCCTTCAACCACAGCGTCATAAACGGGAAGTCCGCGTCGGCGGTACTGGTTGACGAGGTCAATTAATACGATGGCGTTGGTTACTACGATGCCGACCAGCATCAATAAACCAATCATCGAGGCCACACCCAGTGGTACGCCTGTGACGAGTAGCAGACCCAAAGCGCCGGTGGCCGCAAACGGCACTGAAACCAGCAAGATCAGTGGCTGCAACAAACTGCGGAATGTGGCAACCATGATGAGGTAAACCACTGCAATCGCTACGAGTAGCGCCAAACCGAGGTCCGCGAACGCTTCTTCTTGTTCGGCGCTGACACCGCCGATTTCGGCTGTGGCATCGCCTGGAAGGTCAAGCTCGTCGAGGTTTTCCTGCAGTTCAACTGTCGTAGCACCCAAGTCACTGGCGGTGGCTTTCGCCGTGACGGTGGCGCTGCGGTGCCCATCGATGCGGCTAATGGAAACCGGCTGGTCGATCTCTTCTACGTCAGCCAGGTCGCTGAGTTTTTGAACACCGGTTGCTGTAATGACTTCGAGATCTTCCAAATCTGAGACAGTTTCGGGTTCATCACCGGTGGAGAGAACGATGTCTAACGACTCATCGTCGTCTTCAAGTTCACCGCTGGGTATGCCGTTCATAAGTGTGGCAACGAATTGCCCAATTTGCTGCTCAGATGTACCCGCTTCAGCGGCGGCGTCTCGATCAACTGTCACATCTAGTGCCGGGATTTTTTCGGAGAAGTTGTTGGTCACATCTTCTGTGCCGTCGGTGGCAGATACTGCTTTTTCCACCTCGGCTGCCGCATCTTGGAGCGTGTCATCGTCACTGGCGCGAATGATGACTTCGAGCTGGCTGGCGCTGAAGCCCATGGAGCCAGACTCAATGGCGATGTCGCCAGTAATATCGCGGTCCGAGATCTTCTCGCGCAGTTCGTCTTCAAGGTCAACCGAATCGCGGTCGAGATCGACTGTTACGGCGATTGAAGACTGTGATTGTCCTCCGCCACCAAACATCGCGGCCATTTCATCCGCGCCAATGCTGACTTGATAGGTCTCGACCCCATTCAGTTCATCGATGGCGTCTTCGAGGGGCTCGATGGCTTCATCGGCTGCGGCGAGTGAAGTGCCAGCCGGAAGAGTTTGGGTGACTGTGAAGGTGTTTTCGCCCGCATCACCAATAAAGTCGGTTTCGATGCGATCTGCCAAACCGAAGGTTCCCACCAAAATCACCGCAGCCGCGACGAGGGTGATCACTGGGTGGCGCAAAGTACTCCTTAGAGAGGGGAGGAAGGCGCG
>Ga0079225_10001635_pt1 | contig 12688 bp, 10 predicted proteins | sample Poulit2012_FD_76344 | JGI IMG/M metagenome (GOLD analysis project Ga0079225, IMG submission 76344) | Agricultural soil microbial communities from Georgia to study Nitrogen management - Poultry litter 2012 | ecosystem: Environmental > Terrestrial > Soil > Agricultural land | place: USA: Georgia...
AATAAAGATGAATTATTTATTGCGCTAATAGGAGCTAACTTTAATGGAAACGAATACGCCAAAAGCGCCATTGAAAAAGGGGCGAAATTTGCTATTGTTGACGAAAAAGGATTCGAAAACAATGAAAACATATTTTATGTTGAAAATAGTCTCATTTTTTTACAGAAGTTAGCAGAGCACCACAGGCTTAAATTTAATATTCCATTTATTGGAATTACAGGAAGTAATGGTAAAACAACTACAAAAGAATTAGTCGCATCAGTACTGAAGCAAAAATATAAAGTGCATTTTACCTCAGGAAATTTAAACAATCATATCGGTGTACCACTCACGTTATTACAACTTAAAAAAGATTGTGAAATTGCAATTATCGAAATGGGTGCAAGCAAGCGTGGAGACATCAAAGAGCTAACAGATATTGCGCATCCAACCCATGGAATTATAACAAATATTGGAACAGCACACATTGAAGGTTTTGGCAGTACAGAAAATATCATCAAAACCAAGCTTGAATTATATCAATCTATAAAAGAAGTAAAAGGACATATTTTTTATTCTATAGAAGATGAAGTGTTAAGCAATAAAATTCCAAAAGAATGCTCTGTTTCTACCTACGGAATGTCGGATGAATCTGATGTTGTAGGAGAAATTATTGAAGCCAACCCTCAAGTAGTTTTTCAATGGAAGGATGAAGTGTACTCATCACCAAAAATCAAAACGAAAATTATTGGAGATTATAATCTATACAACTTACTAACCGCCATTTCGGTAGGGAAATATTTTGGGGTAAGCCCAGAACAAATCAATCATGCATTATCCACATACAGTCCGAGCAATAATCGTTCAGAACTGAAAATTACAACACGAAACAAATTAATATTGGATGCATACAATGCCAATCCAACCAGTGTACGTGTGGCGCTTAATAACTTCTCTTCTTTAGCAATAAAAAACAAGCTTTTTATAATTGGTGATATGCTTGAACTTGGGGAAGACACTTTAAAATATCATCAAGAAGTCATAGATTATACCAAAGAGCTTGATTTACAAGGAATATTTGTAGGAAATATATTCGAATCATTAGCCGAAAAAAATAATGTATTGGCTTTTAAAAACGTGGAAGAGACAAAAGCATTTTTAAATACCGCCCAACCTAACGACAATCTCATCTTATTAAAAGGTTCGAGAGGTATTGGCTTAGAAAAGCTTGTAGATAATCTATAAAATGGTATAAAATGAAAAATAAACTCACATATTTTTATGTTCTTCTGTTTCTTGCTTTTTCTTGTACAAACAAAGAGCGATTAACTGAACTTGAGATTTATACATTTCTGGAAATATGTTATGAAGATTATTATTTTAATTACGATCTAGAAATCACCCCTCTTTTAGAAGATTTTGAACAACAATTAATCAAGGAAGGTCATTTAAAAGACAGCACGGGAATTGCCTATAAAGAACTCTTAAAAAAATTAGAGTCGGAAACTTTCTTTTCTTTACCTCTTAATAAAGAAGGCTTTAATGAAGTTGCTCTTTATAAAAACCCATCCCAAATAATAGATTGTGCATACAATACTTTTTCGATAGATTCAGCTTTGGTGTTAAACACACGATTCTCACAAGTCAGCCACCGAATCAATCAAAAAATTGAAGAAGATGAAGAAATTTCAATTCACTATTTTTTTAATACCTATAGAAATCAGCTTTCGCCAAAAGAAATTAAAATGCCATACATTAAACAAACAATTTTACTAACCCTCTATCGATGGTATTATAAAAGTGCAATAGAACACGAATTGAAATCATCATCGAAATAATCCTATCACATAGTAAGAAGCTTAAACTTCATAAATAAAAATTATATTTGTATAAAATATTCTAAAAATATGAGACTCGCACAATTAGCAAGAAGATTAAAAGTAAAACCAACTGATATAATTAATTTTGTTTCAGATACATTCGACTATAAAGTGAACTCCACCCCTAATTCTATTATTCCCAAAGAATATTTGAGTGCAATTGTAGAGAATTTTGCTTTAGGCACACCTGTGAAGTCGGAAGCTAAGGAAAAAACGAACACATCTAATGTTGAGCCTGTTCGAGCGGAGAAAGTGATGATACCAGGTGTAAAAGTGGTGGGGAAAATTGATCTTCCAGAGCAACCAGAACCTAAAGAGAAAACGAAGGAAGAGACTAAGGAGGAAACTGAAGTAGTGCAGAAAAGTCAACACACTAAAGCTACTGTTTCAAGAAAGGCTTCAAGAAAGCCGAACAAACGCGCAAAAAAGGAAATCAGCTATGAAGAGCAAAAACAACTTGAACATAAGAAACACTTAGAAAACATAAAGCGTAAAAAAGAAAAGGAGAAAAAGAAAAGGAAAGCGCATTATGAAGCCATGATGAAAGAAAGGCAAGGCAATAAAAAATCTAAAAAGAAAGCAACAAAAGTTAAACAAGCTCAAATACAGCAAAAAGTTAAAGAAGAAGAGAATAAACCTACTTCATTATGGGGCAAGTTTATTTACTGGCTTAATAATTAAGTTAGCTGTAACCCGTGACGACCAACATCGCACATTTAGAAATCTAAAAAACGACAAACAAAATACAAGACAAATTGAACAGAAAACTAAAAAGCTATATTACTATCATCGCTTATTTAATTGTTGGATTTGTTGTAATGGGGACAGGCCAATTTTTAGCAACACCCGACTGGCTAAATTCCGCTTTTGTTATTTTGTTGCTGTTTATCGTTGTCAATATTTTGACAGCTAATTTTTTTCGACTTAAAAGCGAAATCCAAACTTTTTGGTCATTTAATAAAGTATATTTTTTGCCAATAGGCATCTTAATTGGCGGACTAATTGCGACAAGTCCTGTATTAGCTGGACTTGCTACGAGAATGACCACTACAAACGACCTGACACTAAACACAACTTTTACAGCTACTTCAATAGTCGTGACTTTAGCAATTGTAACGTGGGAAGAACTTTGGTTTCGTGGAATTTTCTTGAATTACTGTAACAAAAATTTATCTACAATTAATATTTCCTTGACCATCGGACTTTTGTTTATGTTAGTTCATTTACTTAATCCCGAAATCAATTTATTGAAAACTGGACTAACATTATTTTTTGCAGGGGCTTTTTTGACAATTGTATATTTCTATTTTAAAACAATCTGGTTGCCAATCGGACTACACTTCGGAAACAACTATCTGACAATTGACAGCAAACTTGAAAATCATTGGCTTTTAGGAAATGAAGGATATTTTGGGACAATTATTCTGGCAGGACTTTTTTTTATATTTGCTAAACTGACATTAAACAAAACGAACTGGACAAAATTAAACAACGAAAATAAGAAGGGCTACAGCTAGCAAACGGTTTGCCAAAAGCGGCAATAATTGCTTCTGTTTAAAGATTTATGTTAAATTTGTAATTCTTGCTTCGAGCTAAAATTTTACGTTAAAATGCCGCCTTCGGCAAGCCGTAAAACCGTTGAAGAATAACAGTACATTACGTTAAAATGCATTAACTCACAATATTTACAAAAGATTATGGCAATTCCAAAAGAAGAACTAGACTTCAATATGAATGAAGATGCGATGCGTCTCAAAATTAGTGAACTTGAAAGAGAACTTCAAAAAGTATACCTAGGAGGAGGTGAAAAAAGAATCAAAAAACATCACGAAAAAGGAAAGTTAACTGCTCGTGAGCGTATTGATTTACTTTTAGATAAAGACAGCTACAGTTTTGAAGTTGGAGCGTTTGTCGGTAAAGGTATGTACGAAGAATATGGAGGGTGTCCATCAGGAGGTGTGGTAATAAAAATAGGTTATGTTTCAGGCAGACAATGTATTATTGTGGCGAACGACGCGACAGTGAAAGCAGGTGCGTGGTTTCCAATTACCGCAAAAAAGAATTTAAGAGCCCAAGAAATTGCTATGGAAAACAGACTTCCTATAATCTATTTAGTGGATTCTGCGGGTGTATTCTTACCGTTACAAGATGAAATCTTTCCTGACAAGGAACATTTTGGACGAATTTTCAGAAACAATGCCATCATGAGTTCTATGGGAATTGTTCAGATTTCTGCAGTCATGGGAAGTTGTGTTGCTGGAGGAGCTTATTTACCAATCATGTCGGATGAAAGTCTTATTGTAAACAAGACAGGAACTATATTTCTTGCAGGTTCTTACCTTGTAAAAGCAGCAATTGGAGAGTCTATCGACAATGAAACGTTGGGAGGCGCAACAACGCATACTTCAATTTCTGGTGTGTGTGATTACAAATCAGAAAATGATGAAGAGTGTTTAGCTACTATCCGTGAGTTAATGAGTCAGATTGGAGAGCCTCAATCTGCAGGTTTTGATAAAATTGAATCGAAAGAACCAAAAGAAGATCCAAAAAAGATTTATGGAATATTGCCTAAAGATAGAACCAAGCCGTATGATGTACGTGAAATTATCAAGTGCATGGTAGATGATTCAAAGTTTACAGAATACAAAAAGGATTATGGGCAAACAATTATCACAGCGTATGCAAGAATTGATGGATGGAGCGTTGGAATTGTTGCAAATCAAAGATTAGTTGTAAAAAGTGGTAATGGAGAAATGCAAATGGGTGGAGTTATTTACTCTGATTCTGCTGACAAAGCATCTCGTTTTATCATGAATTGTAATCAAAAAAATATTCCTCTCCTATTCTTACAAGATGTGTCGGGTTTTATGGTGGGTTCCAAAAGTGAACACGGAGGAATCATAAAAGACGGTGCAAAAATGGTAAACGCAATGGCCAACTCAGTAGTTCCTAAATTTACTGTCATTATGGGGAATTCATATGGCGCTGGGAATTATGCTATGTGTGGAAAAGCCTACGATCCTCGACTTATTGTTTCATGGCCTACAGCTGAATTGGCAGTGATGAGTGGAGCGTCGGCAGCAAAAACATTGTTGCAAATTGAAATGGCTTCTCTTAAAGCTAAAGGAGAAGAAATTACTGAAGAAAGAGAAAAAGAATTATACGATAAAATCAAAAGTCGATATGATGAACAAATAAGTCCGTATTATTCTGCCTCTAGATTATGGATTGATGCAATTATTGATCCTGTAGAAACTCGAAAAGTAATTTCTTTAGGAATTGAAGCGGCCAATCAAAAACCTGCTGAAAAGCAATATAATGTAGGAGTTATTCAAGTTTAATAAAATAAAAATATGCTTAACTGGCAATTCAAACATTTCAACGACCTCTCATTAAATGAATTTCACGACATCATTGCGTTGAGAATTAAAGTCTTTATTATTGAACAAAACTGTCCTTACCAAGAGTTAGATGGAAGAGATAAGAAATCATACCATTTAATTTGTAGAGACGGAGAAGGTGAAGTAGTGGGTACAATGCGAATCATGCCAAAAGATGTGGCCTTTAAGGAAGTAGGTTTTGGACGAATTGTGCTAGATGAAAAACAACGTGGAGTTCACAACGGTCATCAGTTAATGAGTGAAGCTATGGCTTTTTGCAAAGCTGAGTTTGGAGATGTACCAGTTTATCTTTCTGCTCAAAAGTACTTAGAATCATTTTATAACAAACATAATTTCTTCTCCACGGGAAAAGAATATTTAGAAGATGGCATTCCGCATGTAGAAATGGCTTATGTCCCCAAAGAGAAATAATCTCTTGAAAACAAGAAATTTAAGCCCATGAAAAAGTTAATTGTTATAGCAGGTCCTACAGCAAGTGGAAAAACTTCTCTCGCTGTGGATTTAGCTAAACTTTTAAACGCTCCCATCATTTCTGCTGATAGTCGTCAGTTTTATAAAGAATTATCTATAGGTACTGCTAAACCAACGTCTAAAGAAATGAAAGGAGTACCTCATTACTTTATCGATTCTCATAGCGTAAAGGAACCGCTTTCTTCGGGTCAATTCGAAAAAGAGACCGTGGCTTTAATTGAAGAACTTTTTAAAACTACTGACTTCATTCTCATTGTGGGTGGGTCAGGAATGTTTATCGACGTAATCATTTATGGTTCAGACCAACTCCCCCACAACGCTGAAATAAGAACACATTGGAATCAGGTGCTAAAAGAAAACGGAATAGAGTTTTTACAAAATAAACTCAAAGAAGTTGATCCAGATTATTATCATCAAGTTGATTTACAAAATCCAGTTCGCATAATTAGAGCCTTAGAAATATACGATATTACCCAACAGCCCTACTCTACTTTGCGTAAAAAAACAAAAACTAAGCTAAGATATCCAACTTCTTATTTTGTGATTGACCATCCGCGAGATATTCTATACGAACGTATCAATCACAGGGTAGACATTATGGTTAAAGAAGGATTGTTTGAAGAAGCTAAAGAAAACATTAAATACAGAGAATTACAGCCTTTAAATACCGTGGGATATAAAGAGATTTTTAGCTATTTTGACGGAGATTTAAATCGTGAACAAGCAATAGCATTAATCAAGCAAAACACAAGAAGATACGCTAAACGTCAACTTACTTGGTTTAGAAAAGTGAAAAATGCCCATTGGTTAGCTGCAGAAAAAAACGAAATAATGATAAAAAAAATAAAATCATTTATTTAATTCTGTAATATATTATATGTTTGTAAAAAAAACGATGAGACTCTTCTTACTTTCTATACTACTTTTAGTTGTTGCCACAACAAGTTCTTGTAAAAAGAAAGAATTAAAATTTACTATCAAAGGGAATGTGAGTGCGCTAAACATTGGCGGTAATCTTGAAAATGTGAATATTAAAGTTTACACACAAAGTTTCAGCGATGCCTCTCCAAATTTAAGAGGTCAAACAAGCACAGATGCTTCAGGAAATTACGTACTAGACATTGAACGTGACAAATATGAAAAAATAATTATTCAACTAACTAAAACTAATTTCTTTACAATCAATAAAACCTATTCAATTGATGATTTCACTACAGCGAATGACAATGAGCTGAATTACAAAATGAGTCCTCAATCTTGGACAAAATTTGTGCTAAAGAATAACGCGCCGCTTCAAGATGACGAATTAAAAATTCAAAAAATCGGAGGAAAAACAGACTGTGAAGAATGTTGTGAGCATGGTTATTACTTTTTTTATGGTGATGTAGACACCAATTTTATTTGTGCAAACGATGGAGGAACATACATGAAATTCCATTATTGGATTAATGAGAACGACCATGTATTTGATAGCGTCTACAATGTCCCTTTTGAAACAATTACCTATACAATCTCGTATTAGAGTATTCTATAGCTTTATAAATAGAAATTATAGGAGTGTCGCATTGGAGACTTGAATCTGCCTTATGAAAAATTATTTGTTGGTTTGATTATTTTATTGTAAATTTGAAGTAACTCATTACTATTAGCTTAACAATAAATTTATGAAAACAACTATTAAAAACATCGTTTTACTATTGTATTCGCTCTTGCTATTACCTATATATCTTTTTTCACAAGGACAACCTTTTTTCTCGGAAAATTGGAATAAGCATGGAGGAGAAACAGCTATGTTCTATAGAAATGCAACAACAACAGACAACCAAAGAAATATTTATGTTGCTGGTGCCACTATAAATGGGAATGGAAACCATGATATATTAATACAAAAGTTGAATCCAAGAGGTGATTTAATTTGGGAAGCAACCTATAATGGATATGCCAACATGGATGACGCTTCCGCTGATATATTCGTTGATAATCAACTCAATGTATATGTTACTGGTACCACAATTAAAAATCCTACAAATGCCCAAGATTTAATTGTTCTAAAGTATGACAAAACTGGAACTTTAAAATGGGAGTACATTTATGATAACAATGGTAACTCCTATGGAATTGATGTTGGAACTGCCATAACCGGTGATAATGATGGTAGTTTATATGTAACAGGGAGCAGTTTTGGAACAAATACACAAGCTGATTATGTTACCTTACGACTAAATTCGGATAACGGGACTAAAATATGGGAACGCCGTTATGACTATCTAGGATTAAATGAAATTCCTGCTAAAATTGTAGTTAAAGGAGATGATTTATATGTTTCTGGAGCAAGCCAGGTATCTCAAAACACATGGGAATTAGCCACTCTATTTTATAAAGCGTCAGATGGTGTATTGTTAAGCTCTAGAAGAAGTGTCGGAAATGCGACTCATGGTGTTAATGAAATTACTGATATAACACTTGATAACGATGGAAACATTTATCTGTCTGGAGCAGTCCAAAACACCAATTCATATGATATTGCGGTTTACAAACTAGATGAAGAATTAAATATCCTTTGGGAAGTTCACTATGATGCATACGGAGAGGATGATAAAGGAAATGGAATAAAAGTTGACGGACAGGGTAACGTTTATATTGCTGGAACAATTTCAACCCCAAATGAAGGAAAGAACTTCGTGTTATTAAAATACAATTCTTCTGGAATTTTACAATGGGAAAGAGAATTTAACGGTAAAGAAAACGGAAATGATGAAGCTGCCCAATTAACTTTACACAACGATTACATTTATATCACAGGACTTGCAAAAAACTCTCCTCGATACTCATTTCAAACATTAGTGTACAAGTCTATTGGAGATTTATACACTCAAGCAGAATATACAAACGTAAATGAGAATGAAAAACCCACGGGAATAACCACGGATTTAAGTGGAGATATTATAATTGTAGGACAAACCGAACTTTCCAACGGAAACTACAGAGCACGAACTATTAAATACTCACTATATGAAAAACCATTTGAGCCTATTTTTGAAAATGGGGAGCCTAAATACAATGCCAACGAAGTAATTATACGATTTGATAGAAGTGCTGTAAACTATTCTGCAATTGATAGAAAAGGTTTTATCGCAGGACAATTAGATGATTTTGTAAAACCTAATGTTATTACCGAATTGAATAATAAGTTAGGGATGAACGTAGCACGATTTCCTACGTATAAAATCTTTAGACGAATGACAACAGATGATACGTTGTCAATAACTCGATTAGGCGATACTATTAAAGTAGATGATTTTTGGGCTACATTATCGGTGATATTTCCTAAAAACATTGAGATAAAAGAGGTTATTGATAGTTTAAAAACCATTGATTATTCTATATTACATTATGCTCATACGAATAGGATTATAGAACAAGCTAGTGTGGAACCAAAAGATGAATATTACCTTTCACAATTTAGTCTTTTTTCTGAAGGAACAGACAATCATATAAATATTGAACAAGCATGGGAGATTGAAGTAGGGCAGCCTTACGTTAAAGTAGGAGTATTTGATGATCCAGTTAACTGGCGACATTTAGATTTTGGGGATGGAACTTTCCATGGGAGTAAAATTAAAGGAGGGTGGAATTACAAACAGAATACTCCATTGGATGCAATCCCATCTTCAATGCCAAATAATCATGGGACTGCAGTTGCAGGCATAATAGGAGCTTTAAGAAACAATGTTTACCCTGAAGTACCAGAAATAGGTATTGGTATTGCAGGAATCGCAGGTGGAGACGGGTTAAATCAGAATACAGGAGTGGATTTGTATTCTGCGGGTATTTTTTATACTAAACATTTTAGCACTATTGCAGACGCATCAGAAGCTATTGTTGAAGGTTCGATAGAAAGTGCAGACCCAAACACAAAAATGGGTTTTGGCCTACATCTTCAAAATCATTCATGGGGCTACAGGAAGGACTCATTATTGTTAGATTCAATTAATGTGTTAAGAGACGCTGTTACTGAAGCATGGCGTAATCACAGTATATTTATAGCTTGTAGGCATAATCACGGACATTCAGGTAATCCCATAGTGTATCCTGCATGTTATCAAGATGAAATGGTAATTAATGTTGGTGCAAGCGGAGTTGATGGTAGATATAAAAGCATTGGTAATGGTGATTTATGGAATGCTCATGATAAACGTTGGGCATCTGGTTATGGTGAAGATGTCGATTTAATTGCTCCAGGAGTAACGGATATAGTTCTAACCACGGTGTATGTTGATGATCCTGCTCCTAAACCTTTAGTTTACGAAGATTGTTTTGCATATCCCGCATACTCTACCTCCAAATACCAATGTTTCAATGGTACCTCTGCGTCTGCTCCGCACGTAACAGGTGTTGCTGCATTAATGTATAGCAGACATAATTTATTAAGCACGCCTGCAGCTCCTAATAATTTGACTACCGAAGATATTGAAAACATTATAGAAAAAACAGCTAAAGATATTACCGGCGGACCATTTAACTACCAACCGGGGTATGATGAATTTAACGGACATGGCTTACTTGATGCAGGAGAAGCTGTACATCAAATTGACTATCCAAAATATTACGTCAAACATTCTGATATTAATACTGCACCGACAGTAACATTGGCGCAAAGTGATTTGAATGTTGAGTTAATGCAGGAGATAAATGGTATGAGTCCCGGAAACTACATTGCGGATTTGTATAAATACGAATGGAACTACCAAAATGACGTATTAAACCCCTCCGGAGAGAAAATCATAGATTGGTGGCCTGTCTTGGCAGGAACTTATAAAGGAGTGAACACCAGCACGAATATTACTGGTGACCCATTTATGGATATAACACCATCTGTAAACATTAATGGGACTACGGCTAATGTTAGTGTGGTTACGTATGCGTGGTTTGTTAAGGAAACTGGTACTGTAGTCGGTCAAGGAGTAGCTGTGGATAAATGGATAACAGGTGAGGCTCATAATCACGACCCTTCTAATCTTAAGTTTATGTATTCTATTCATGTGAAAAATGAAAGTTTACTTTCTGTAGGTGAAGAGAAAATAGAACCCGAAGTTACTTTATATCCTAATCCAACAGATGAAGCCTTAACAGTTTCATATAATAGTGTTTTTAACAAACCTAAAATAGAAATTTACAATTTAGAGGGCAGGTTAATTGAAATTGTAGAAACAAAATCAGCCAACTCAGATGTGACAATTGATGTTTCCAGCTTTTCTCATGGGGTTTACTTGTTAAGGGTGAATGATAAGGAACGGTCGATTACGAAGAAGTTTATAAAACAATAAGTTGATGAAGAAGATTTTTGTTCTGATATTTTTGATTTATAATTGTTGGGTGTTTTCTCAAAACCAGTATCCAAAACTATCTTATAGTATTAGTTATAATAATCAGCATGTAAGTATGGAAAATTATAATAATTATCTTGACAATATCACATCTGACTTAATTAAGATAGATCAACGTTTAAAACGAGTAAATAAATATGATATTCGCTTTCAGATTGAACCAAATAAATGGTATAGTATAGGCTTGTATTTAGAGTATAGTACGGGAAAATTATCTTTCAATCCATCTTTTAAAATCTTAAATCCTGATTTATCAGTGACTTTAGTAGAAGGGTTTAGTAAAAATAGAATTACTTCAACAAATATTGGATTATCAGGCTCATTATTTTTAAATTCTATTGTGGAAAGTAAAAGTACTTTTATTAGAAATTTAAATTATGGAGTTAATATAGAAATGGGTTACGGTTTTGTTGAATATCTATCAGAAACATATAATCCTTCTTTTTCTGAATATAGTGTGACATCTTTTATAAGAAACGGTAATGGATTACGATTAAACACAGGTGTATTTATTGAGTATCCGTTAACGAAAAAACCGTTTGAAATTTTGGTGGGTTTCATTTCTGGCTATCAATATTATAAAACTTTCGTCCTTAAAGGACCTGAAGGAATAGAGTGGGGGGATCCAGAATATTATGTAACACCAGGTTTAATAAATTTAAATTTTTCAGGAATTAGCTTGGGTGCTTATTTCAAAATAAGAAAATAATGAGAAAAATATCTTTCATGCTATTTTTGATATTAACAAACATAGTGTCAGGTCAAGAAAAGAAAACTATTTCATTTGATTTTGGATATGGTATTCATCAGTATAATATGAATTCGGTCAACGAGTTTTATATCGATTCTTTTTTAGCTACTCCAGATGAAGACTTATTAAGAGAATACATTAAAAAAGGATATTCATTTAGATTGGGGGTTAATTATTCTCCATTTACTTGGATAGAAATTGGTTTAAATGGAGACTACCAAACTTCCGCCTTACGTTCTTATAAATGGTATGAATATACGGAGAGTGGTTCTGGTGAGACTAAATACACAAAAGAACATTTGGAGTTAGAAACCAAAGTTTTTACGATGGGTATTGGTACTACTTTTTATGGAAGTGAGCTTATTAATAATAAAACAGTTTTCCAAAAGTTAAGATTTGGACTTGAAGTATACGGTGGTATTAGCTTTATGAAGATTGTGCCAAACCATTGGATACACACTTTTTATACGTATGAATATACACAAGAATATTCTCCCAAAAATCAATTTTCAGGCCAACTTGGCTTAAAATTAGAATACGATTTCACTCAAACCCCAATATATACAACTTTAGGTCTGCGGGCTGGTTATCAGTTTTTAAAATCCGGTGTTGTACGAGATGCCGCAGGACAAGATTGGCTTGTGAATGATAAACATCCTATTTCTTTAGATTTCTCAGGTTTCTATTTTGGGGTGTATTTAAAGATAGGAAAATAAAAACAAGTGATTATGAAGAACAGTAAGTATTTAATTTTAGTAATGGCATTTATAGTTAGCAGTTTTATGAATCTTTCAGCACAAAGCGTGTCGATTGAGATAA
>Ga0079225_10001636_pt1 | contig 12683 bp, 11 predicted proteins | sample Poulit2012_FD_76344 | JGI IMG/M metagenome (GOLD analysis project Ga0079225, IMG submission 76344) | Agricultural soil microbial communities from Georgia to study Nitrogen management - Poultry litter 2012 | ecosystem: Environmental > Terrestrial > Soil > Agricultural land | place: USA: Georgia...
GTCTGATTAAATTGATCTAAATCTAAAATTGTATTTTCGGGTAATAAAAAGTTATTTCTCACGTATTTAACCGTAGAAAATTAAGCTTCAAATAACCCAGACCAGAATGATAGGTGTGGGTTAATATTTGAGACTTACTTTAATTAAGGCTAAGAATTCCATCTTGATCAGTTTTGGCTTCGTTAATTATCATCACACATTGCAATGTCCGACTATATTGTTCTTTTAAAATATGGAAGGAAATGCTCAGTTTAAGTGCATATCTATTTTTAAAGTACACAATGGATTGAGCATCTTTTGTTCTTTCTCGTGCTGGTATTTTCCCAATGGATAAAATATGATGAAAGGCAATCCAAATATTATCCATGTTGTTTGGTGAATGTGTCGGGAAAAAGTAAATGCCTTGATGTATATCAATTGGAATAGGCGTTTTTTGCTTGAAATTTGTCTGTTGAATCACTGCATCTCGTCTACCTTCATATGTAGTCCAGTCCCTCTTTAGACAAGCTTCATTTATGATATTAAATGCTGTTTGTCGGACATATTCTGTTTTATTTTCTTCGATCACGATTGTGTCATAATCTATATCTCTTGCCGGAAGTAATGCCACTGTTTGGAGGCTAATATCGTATGAAGTAGTAACCAAGCTCATAAATGTCTCCTTTATATAGAGTGAACGATGGGCTAGCTTGTTTATTATTGCTATTCGGTTAGATTCTTCCTCTATGTATCTAGCATTATTTTTTAGTTATCGCCACATTTCTCCTTTTCTGCTTGTCTCATCGAACACACCTTTTTACTCTCATTATAATAGTTCTTAATACCTATTACATGCTAAGGGCATTATTTTTAATTTATGGGCTTATTTTGGTGTTTTGCTTGATTTTTGATTTTCTCGGTAAATTTAGGGATCAAAATTTAGTTTTGGCATTTTTAAAATATGTAAAAACGAATTTTGAGTTAATTTTGCAAAATACGTCAAGAGGAAAATTACGCAAATCCCTCCTATGATGATGTTACAGCTGCAGCGGTAATAAAACGTAGGAGGCAATAAAGTGAAAGTAGATTTTAATGAATTTTTCCAAACGCATGAAAGACGGATTTATTTTCAAATACAACGTCTAAGGATTCCAAGGGATTTATATGATGAATTTTACGCAGAAGGAATTCTAGCATTATGGCAAGCATATAAGAGATATGATGCGGAAAAAGGTGAAATCGGTACATTTATTAACTATCAAATTCGTTTTAGACTAATAGATTTGATCAGAAAGAGAACGCGCGAGCAGGAAGTCTTAGAAGCAGCGGTCCAAGAAGGAATCATTCAGATTGATGATGGTAATCGTCAAAGCGAGACAGGGCTACCGATCGTAAACAAATGTGGAATTACTTTAGAAAATGAAGCATTTTGGGAAGAAGTGCGCAAGGGACTCACACCAAAACAATGGAAATGGGTTCACTACTTTGTCATTGCCAATTTGTCGATCAAGGAAATTATGGAAATCGAAAACGTTTCAGCAGATGCGGTGAAGAGCTGGGCAAGGGAAGCGAGGAAGAAACTGAGAGATGAAGAAGTGAGGGAGAGGTTGGAGGAGTTGATGTGATAAGAGAAAAACTGCCATTTTAGTTTGGCAGTTTTTCTTGTTGGGAAATCGTAGTGGTACTCCCGGTAACGTGATTACCATTTTCATATAAAGATAGGATGGGAGCCCAAATAAACAACAACTAATAATAGGTATGATTTACTTGGCGCTAACATTATGAATAAAAATAAAGTGAACTTTTAGTTTTGGTAATTATTCTTAAAGTTAAAAAGATTACGGCGATATGTGGAAGAGTTCTCATTAAAGAAGATTATCAACTTATCTTCTTTGATATAATAAACATAGTATTCATTAATAACTCGATCAGAATAACGTTCTATGTATACATGAATGTGTTTGCTAATTGCCTGGAAAAAGTATTTATTTTCTAAAGCTTCATTAACTTCATTGTGGCTTAGGACCTTAACTCTAAATTTGGATGAGTATTTTTCTTTAAATATATAATTTGTAAATGTAATTAATAGCCAGGTTAGTATGATGTAAAAAAGTGTTAGGCTTATGTATCCTGGTTCGAAGATGAATTGAATGTAATTGTCCGCACTGGAAAATATAAATATATGTGTAGCTAAAATCAGGAATATATAAGATGAAAACAAGATAACTATTAATCGCCTATATGTTCTTTTAAAGAAATGTAAAATAAAGATTAGTGCAAACATAAAAATAGATGCCCACAATAAAATATGTATTAACAGAAGGATAAATTCTTTATTTGCAAAAGCGCCTAAAGAATACCCGAAAAAATTAAAGTACAGGATGATAATAAGAGAAATATATATTCTTCCTAATATATTATTAATAGTCTTTTCTTCTCTTGGAGTTAATACATGATCCATATATGATGTGAAGCTTTTAATTTGTTTAGAGATTTAACATAAATTATCTGACACCCCTATGTCTAAGGACATAGGGGTCTTTGGGTTAGTGGGTATTGTCAGCTAAAACTATTTCAATTATATCTTATAATCTAATTGACGAGAACGCAGTAACATGATAATATAACCTTAGTAACAAAGAATGTGAATTAGTGAGCAATGATTGAATCTTTACTAAAATATTGATTGGTGGAGGTACTTTATGGAAATTTTAAAACAAAGTCAAATTGGAAAAATGAAATTGCGCAACAAGATGTTTATGGCTCCCATGGGCACATCAACTGAGCCGGATGGGTCGTTTTCTGACCGTTCAATACGCTATTATGAAGAGCGTGCAAAAGGTGGATTTGGTTTAATTATCACCGGAGCAAATCAAGTTACGATGGAATATGAAGCGAAAGCATGTAATGTATTGGGAACACCAAAATCGTTTGAACAGCTAAACTTTCTAGCTCGTAGAATACACAATCAAGGTGCAAAACTTTGCATTCAGCTAACACCAGGATTGGGTCGTATGCAATTTACTACTGCTGGTGTTAGACCATACTCTTGTAGTGAAACTGATTCTTTTTGGTACCCAGATGTAACTTGCAAGGAATTCACAGTTGAAGATATAAAGTTCCTTGTTAAAAAAATGGGTGAAGGAGCTGCGATTGCTAAGAATGCAGAAGTGGATGCTGTCGAGTTACATGGATATGGCGGATACCTTATGGACCAATTTCAGTCAGAGCTTTGGAATAAGAGAACAGATGAATATGGTGGTAGTTTAGAAAATAGGATGCGTTTTTCAGTGGAATGTATCCAAGCAGTTCGAGCAGCAGTAGGACCTGACTTCCCGATTTTATACAAATTCACCCCATATCATGGCGTGCCAGGTGGTAGGGAAATTGAAGAAGGAGTTGCCATGGCTAAAATTCTTGAAGAAGCAGGAGTTGACGCACTTCATGTAGACGTAGGCTGTTATGAAGCGTGGTATAAAGCAATCAATACTGTTTATGAACCACCTGCAGTGCAATTAGATGTTGCAGCCGAGATCAAAAAGCATGTACATGTTCCCGTTATGTCACAAGGGAAAATGCAGAATCCAACTGTTGCTGAAGCGGCAGTACAAGATAAGAAAGCCGACTTTATTGGATTGGGTCATATGTCAATTAGTGATCCATACTGGGTGAAGAAAGTAGAAAGAAATGAAACTTATGATATTGTTCCGTGTATTGGATGTAATGAATGTCTATTTGCGGGATTTTCCGGAAAAATGCTACAGTGTGCAGTAAATCCACGTGCATTTGCGGAAGATTATTATCCTGTAGTTCCTGGTGATCCAAATAAGCGTGTACTCGTTGTGGGAGCAGGACCAGGTGGTATTATAGCAGCACTTACAGCAGAAGAAAGAGGAATGCAAGTTGAGCTCTGGGAGAAGAGCAATGAACTTGGAGGATTGCTGTTAGCGGCGGGAGGACCACGTTTTAAAAAAGATGTAGATGATTATGTAACATACTTAGTTGGAAAGTTAAATCGAAGCAATGTTAAGGTATCCTTGTTGAAAGAAGGAACTGCTGAAGAAATTATTGCTGGAAAATATGACAAGGTTATTGTTGCGACAGGAGCGGAACCAATTATGCCACCTATTAATGGTATCAATGAGGACTTTGTAGTTGGCGCAAATGATTTATTAACCAATAAAAAATCGTACGGTAAGAAAGTTGTTGTTGTTGGTGCTGGTTTGGTTGGTTGTGAGACAGCTTGTCATTGTGCAGAAAAAGCAGAGGAAGTAACAATTATTGAAAGATTCCCTGAAATATTGATGAATACAGTGCACAGTAAAAACAATGATCAGTCACTTCGACAACTCATGGTGGATTGTGATATTAAAGAGATTACAAATGCTAATGTTGTTTCATTTAAAAATAATACTGTAGTTTATGAAGTTGATGGAGAAGAAAAAATCATCGAAGCCGATACTGTAGCTATTGCTTCAGGGTATCGTTCATCATCCTCATTATATGATCAGTTAAATGGAAAGGTAGATTGTGATATTGTTGGTGATGCTGAGGCACCAGATAATATATTAAAAGCTGTTCACCGTGGATTTAATTCTACCCGAACAATATAATGGTTGATTTAAAATCAGTTGGCAGATATGTTATTTGCCAACTGATTAATTTATTTAGAGTGTACAGTGAAGACTAAAAGAATTTGATCTAGCATAAAAGACGTGATGTTTTTTAAAAATAAAAATCATACCAAAAGGAATATTATTTATTTTCATTACTATATTTTCGTAAACTAGGATCAATATCTAATAAGTTTTCAAGAGAATTGTAAAAAAGTTTTCTCCAAGGGAGATTCCCTTTTTTAACACACCACATGAACTCATATCCAGTAAACATATATGCAACAGAACGAAAGAGATCTGATGCATTATTGAGGTTTCGGATTTGTTTGTTAGACTGTCCATTCTTAATGATTTTCACAGCTATATCTGCTAAATGATCTCTAATTTCGAAGGTATTTTTATTATCTTGTAAATTTATTGTAAGTAGTTGGCTATTAATATCTGGACCTAATTCTTCCATATTATCTATTAAATTATCGAAGATCAAAATGAGTTGGTCCCAGCTGCTATCAGTATGTAGCATCTGTATTAAAGGTGGAGTAATGTTATCAATGATATGGTCGTAGTAATGAAATAGGATATCACCTTTAGATTTAAGATGATAATAGAATGTGCGTTTCGATATATCACAAGCTTCACAAATATCTTCTACTGTTACATTGTTATATTCTCTTTCTTTAAATAAGGAAGTAGCAACTCTAAAAATTTTATCTTGCGTATTTTCTTTTTCCAAAGGTATTTCCCTCGCTATTAGTTTATACGTTTATATTAAATAATCTCTGATTCAATATATCACTATCTATACTAGAGTACAAGCAATTTTAGAAGGGCATAGAGCGATTATAAATATTTGGTACATTATGATGAAGATGACGTATTTACGGATTCTGGATTTTGCCGATCGCCAATTATTTTTAAATTTTGTAGGGAAAATGAATATATATTATAAGTACTACTAGAACTGGTGTGGCATTAATTGCGCATTATGGCTAGTAGTTTTGTTTTATTAAAAGAATTTATGATGATTTTTGAATGTATCTCATGTGATTTGGTAGTAAGTTACTTCAACAGATAGGATAAAAAGTGTGGAGATGGAGTAATGTTATCTCTCTGGATATCTTTGCATATAAATATTATAGCTATGTCAACTTAAAAAAAATGAAACACCAAATTTATGGATCAGATTCTATAAGTATCGGTTATTGCCATTTATTCGGATTAAAGAGTTGATAAAGAGCATACAAGTTACCTGGAGATCATTTTAGTTGCTAAAATGAAATCCGGATAGAAGTAAAAAGTATTTTTATTTTTACTATTATAAGCGCTGTATTTATGTGTTATGATACCGATATAGTAAAGTTTTAGTAAAAAATATCGATTTCTATGATGCTATTAAACTTTAATGTTAGGAGTCTTTTAGCGGTTGTTTAGCAACGGTGCTACATATATGTCTTATATGGCCAAGAAGAAATTAAAGAAGGTTAAGTGTTTGATTTAATTTATCTTCGTTCGTTGGTGTGTTTTTAGTAAAGTTTAGTAAAGGGAGCTGTAAAAATTGGCTACATTGAAGGATATAGCAAAAAAAGCTAATGTATCTATATCGACCGTTTCTAGAATTTTAAATAATGATCAATCGCTCTCCGTGAAGGATGAAACAAGGGAGCGCGTTTATCAAATTAAAAAAGAACTGAATTACCAGTTTATAAAAAGAGGCCGATATGAAAAAAAGCAAGTAAAAGATAATGATGTATGTCATATTGGAATAATTCTTTGTCAAACATTAGAAGAAGAAATGGCAGACACATACTTTCTTTCAATTAGACAGGGAATCGAAAAAGAATGCAAAGAGCATGATTTTATTAAATCCCGTATTCATCGGTGGAAGGATATCCGCTTGGAAAATACATTAAATAATTATGACGGTTTAATAATTGTAGGTGGGTTAACAGCTAAAGCGTTAGGATTGATGAGTGACCATCAAGATAATGTTGTATTTATTAATCATCAGCCCGAGGATGAATACGATTCGGTTGTTGTGGACTTTTCAAAAGCTACAGAAACTGCTTTGTATCATTTAATTAATAAAGGTAAAAAACAGATTGGTTATATTGGGGGAACTGAGAAAAAGCATCATAAAGAAGGACTAATAGAGATAGTGGATCAAAGATTAGCAACATATAAAAAAGTGATGAAGCAAGAAGGATTATATTATAAAGACTCATACTATGTAGGAGAATATACATTGTCGGACGGGTATGAATTAATGAAAAAAGCAATTTTAAGCGGTAATCTACCAGAGGCATTTTTTATCGCAAGTGACCCAATGGCGATAGGTGCAATGCACGCATTAAATGAGTATGGTATTCGTATACCTCATGATGTGGCAATTGTAAGTTTTAATGACGTTGATCTAGCGAAATTTTCCAGTCCACCATTAACTTCAGTAAAAGTTCACACAAATGAAATGGGAAGGACTGGGGTTAAGTTATTAATTGATCGCTTAAAAGGACGAACAATGCCTTTAAAAGTAGTAGTTCCAACAGAACTATCAATTCGTAAAAGTTGTGGGGGAAAGTAATTCAAAAGTTGGAGAGGAGGGTGTAAATAAATAATATTTAGGGAGGTGATGTAAGCGATTACCTAAAAGCGTAGTTATTACAAACTTCGAATAAATTGCCTATTAGACAAGTCAATAGTAAGCGTGTAAGTGAATGGGAAGAAATTTCACCATATAACGGGAGGTTTTATTAGTGAAAAGAAAATCAATGATTATAAAACTAATGACGCTCATACTAGTATCAATGCTTGTTATTTCAGGATGTAGTTCGGATAAAAATGATAAAAGTAAAGGATCATCTGGTGATAAAAAAGTAAAACTTACAATGTCTGCATGGGGGAATCCAGAAGAAATTAAAGGTTACCAACGTGCACTTGATGCATATAAGGAAGAAAGTCCACATGTTGAAATAGACCTTATTCCAGTTCCAAGTGACAGCTATGAACAAAAATTATTTACACAGCTTTCAGGTGGATCAGCCCCCGATATCTTTTATGCAGGTGATGGTTATATTTCCAAACTCATTGAAACTGGAAAAATTGAAGATTTAACAGATTTTATTGAAAGTTCAGAAAGTTATGTGAAATCTGATGAGTTTGCTGATGGTTTATGGGGTGGAGCTAGAAAAGATGGCAGAATTTATGGAGTATCGGTAGATAATAATCCCTTCCTCATGTACTATAATAAAAATGTTTTAGAAGAGGCAGGTATTGAAAAAAGCCCACAAGAACATTTTGAAGAGGGAACATGGAATTGGGACACATTCGAAGAGATGACTGGGCAAATTGTTGAGGCAGGAAAAAAGGGATATGTTGGAGAGAGTTCAGGTGTTCATACTTTCTCTTGGGTTTGGTCAAATGGTGGAGAATTGTATGATGATGATGGAAATATTGTTTTAGAAAGTAATGAAAAGGCAAAAGAAGCATTTAAATATTTAGAGCAATTAATTGATGGTGGAAACATTACTTATGCTGGTTCATTACCAGATGGGCAGGGTGCAGATGCTATGTTTATGTCCAATCAAGTTGGATTTGTTGCAGCTGGTCGTTGGTTAACACCAATGTTTAGTGAAAACGAAAATCTTGAATTTGATTATATACCTTGGCCTACAAATACTGGGAATAAAATGGAGCCTGCTGCGATTGCAATTGCTTTTCTGTCTGCCGCATCAGATTCAGAAAACCTAGATGAAGCTTTGAAGTTTTTATCGTTTTACACATCTACTATAGGTCAGGAAGCCCGTTTGGTTGGAAATGGTAATGCAGTTCCGTCTGTTGATGGAATTGACGAAATTATTACTGAGGACAGTATTCCAGAGCATGCATCATATTTAATTGATGCACGAGAAATTGGAATTGTTGATGATAAACAAATGACAATTCCTGGGTTGGAAAAGGAACTTCAGGACATTATGGATCTTATGTATCTGGGACAGCAAGATGCTGAGACTACCATAGAGAAATTTCACAACAAGGCAAAGGAAATGATTGAAGAAAATAAATAAAGCAATTGATTCATCATAAATGTTGAAATACAGGAGATTGCTTTCTGTATTTCAACTGATTAAGAAGGGTGATATTGTGAGAAAAAATAGAACATTATGGGGCTATTTCTTTCTGGCGCCACAATTAATTGGTCTTTTAGCATTTTCACTAATCCCACTCGCTTTTGCTTTTGTGTTAAGTTTCATGGAATGGGATGGCTTTGGTACACAAAGTTTTGTTGGAATCCAAAACTTTATTGGTCAATTCCAAAATGATGTTTTTTGGAAGTCATTGTATAATACTGCACTTTACACAGTGTTATATATTCCAATTGGCGTATCTATATCCCTACTTCTTGCTCTTGCTTTGAATAAGATTAAGGGTAAAAATATTTACAGAATATTCTACTTTATGCCTGTGGTCACTAGTTCTGTATCTGTCGGAGTTATTTGGATGTGGATTTTAAATGGGGATTTTGGGATCCTCAATCAAATACTTGAGCTGATAGGAATTAATGGCCCGCAATGGCTCACAAATACAAACTTAGTGATGATCTCCATTGTCATATTAAGTATTTGGTGGCAAGTAGGCTTTAATATGATAATATTTCTTGCAGGTCTACAAGGGATATCGAATAGTTACTATGAGGCTGCTGAAATCGATGGTGCCACAGGATTTCAAAAGTTTCGTCATATCACGCTACCAATGTTATCGCCAACTACATTCTTTGTCGCAATTATGGCCGTCATTTCATCGTTTCAAGTCTTTGACCAGGCATTTGTAATGACAAGTGGTGGACCGGCCAAGGCGAGTTATACACTTGTTTATCATATATATGATTTGGCATTTGATAGGTTTAGAATGGGTGAGGCTTCTTCAGTAGCGATTATCTTATTTGTAATTATTATGATCTTCACGCTTATCCAATTTAAAGGGTCTAAAAGGTGGGTTCATTATGAAGAATAATACACTTGTAGCAAATAAAGAAAGTTATATAGGGGGAAAAGGTCCAAGGAAATGGAAGGCTTCAACAGTTATTCTTCATATAGTTCTTATTATTGGAGCTTTTGTTATGGTATTCCCCTTTTTATGGACAATATCAAGTTCTTTAAAGAGTGTTTCACAAATCTTTATTATACCGCCTGAGTTTATTCCAAACCCTTTTGTTTGGTCTAACTACTCGGATTCTTTTGTAGCGATGCCTTTTGATCGAGCCTATTGGAACAGTTTTTATATAACAGTTCTTATTGTAGGTATTCAGCTAATAACAGCTTCTATGGCTGCTTATGCGTTTGCGAAAATTCGTTTCCCAGGAGTTAACTTTATATTTATTTTCTTTTTGGCAACAATGATGATTCCAAAACAAGTAACAATGATTCCAACTTATATGATTATGGGCAAAATAGGGTGGTTGGATACACACCTATCATTAATTGTACCTGGTGCTTTGTTTAACGCATTTTCCGTTTTCTTACTCAGACAATTTATTATGGGTATTCCAAACGACTTGGAGGAAGCAGCTGTTGTCGACGGAGCAAATCCTTTGAAAATATATTGGAGTGTTATTTTGCCATTAATACGCCCAGCATTAGCTGCAGTAGGAATATTTAGCTTTATGAATACGTGGAATAACTTTTTAGAACCACTTATTTACCTAAGTACACCTGATCTTTTCACAGTCCCGTTGCTCCTAAACTATTTTAAGGGGCTACATGCTACAGACTGGGGGCTTATGATGGCTGGTTCAACAATTTCCATCATACCAGTGTTAGTTATTTATATTATTGCACAAAGACAAATCATTGAGGGTGTCGCTTTAACAGGTATTAAAGGATAATGAAGCTTTAGCATAGAGAAATTGAATTCAGTGGAGATTTTCACAACCCTAATCGTTTTCTCCACTGAATATATCTTCAACCTTATATGGTTATTTTTAAATAATTTGAGGGTTAGCGGACAGTATATCTTCAGCAGTTTCTCTAAGTTTAGGGATAAACTGCAAAGTAGCTTGGGAACGAGTAATCAGATCATTTGTAGAGTATATACCAATGTCTGCCAGTATTTTATCAAAGGAAGCTATATAAGAGTGCTGCACACTTTGTGATGCGTCAGCCGCTAAAATCATGTGACACCGTGCAAAAGTTGCAATAATCCAAAAAATTGCTTCACGGTGATTTCCAGATTGAATGAGTTCTCGACTGCCATCAAGTGCAATGGGCCTTGCTGAATCGGTGATATCAGAACTGAAAAAAAACGGTGTTTTACTTACGGATACAGCCTTATCAAATACTGGAGCTAGTGAACTTAGGTGAAACTCAACACGTTTAGGTGTTAAATGGGCGCAGCCAAGTAATTCAAGAAGATCATGATAAACATCAAGATGTCCGTATGCTTTCAAGACTTCACGTGTAGCAAGGTAACGAAGTCGTATAGTCGGGTTTTTAAGTGCCGCTACAAGCGGAACGTGTGCTGTTACACCAGTAGGGAACAGCCACCACATCACTTGATCATGTAAGGGAGCAGAACTATCTAAGGCATTTAAACCGTTGTTGATTTTTTCTGTTGCATTTTCATATCTTTGACGTACCCAGAATTTCTCTGCAAAATGTTGTGATATATATGTTTGTAATTTATTTAATTGTCCAGTAGGATCCGCAATGATTGTATTGACTCGAAAACTTCCAGCCAGATGGTAAGATCTTAAAACATGATCAAATGATCTGAGATGAGACCATGATAAGTGTGTTACTTCTAAAAGTAATCCTTGATAAATGAATTTGCCTAACTTGACTGGAGATTCCTCTTTATCAATAACAATAACTATATCTACATCGGAGGATTCAGGTAAGTCTTCAGTGTCCGACAATTCTATCGTTGAGCCACTGAAATAAGCACCATAAAATCTTTCTTCTTGTATAGCGTAACGCATGACCCATTGAATTGCTAGATTACGAGCATAACCAACTTTCACTTTTATCATCACCCGCTTTTGAAGTATTTGATGCTGATTAAAACTGTTGTTTTGTTATATCTCACCAATTAATTATACGTTGTCACATTCGTAATATCTATGTTTTTTTCTTTTAGTAATGAGGAATTTTGATTCATACTAAAATTTATATAACGGATGGGGGACCTTACATGTTTAGGATAGATGGGGTTTTGTATCGTATGTTAGATAAAGCTGTCGACTTTTTCTTTTTGAATGTAATATGGATTCTACTCTGTATCCCGATAATAACTATATTCCCTGCTACTGTAGCAATGTTTGGTGTGATAAGACAATGGGTAAGAAAGGAGGATGTACCTGTTTTTAACAGCTTTTTTAAGCTTTTTAAGGAGAACTTTAAAAAAGGCTTTATGGCAGGAATTATTTGGTTCGGTTTAGCATATTTGCTGTATTTTAATATAACAGTTAGTTTACAGATGGAAGGGATTTTAAAGTTATTTATGTTGTCTATTCTAATTTCCTTTTGTATATTATTTATCTTACTCTCTATATTTCTTTTACCAGTAATCGTTCAATATGAAATGCGTTTAGGTTCACTAATTAAGAACTCATTATTGCTTTCTGTTAGCCAATTAAAGGTTTCATTGCTATCCCTCATGATAATATTGACAGCTCTATCCATTACTTATTTGATCCCGGTCATGATTGTCTTTATTTGGAGTATATCTGCTTATGGTATCTATAGTTTATGTGATCAAGCATTTAAAAAAGTTGAACTAATGGCAAATCTTTAATAGCGGAAGAGAATTTCAAAAATGATATAGGTGAAGTGGTGTTGTTATACACAAATATCTTGATTGTAATGGAGGTGATGTGATGAATTATATTATAAAATATGGTAGAAATTTTATGTCAGTTTCAAATGATATAGAAGCAGAATACCATAAGCATTGGATGTTGCAGATGTTCCTGAGTCAGGACGTAACAAATATTAAAATTAATGGGAAGCGCATCTCATGTAGTGCTATTATTGTAAACATGAATACAACTCATGCATTTAATTCAGATTGTGAGTTTCATTTTACTGTATTAATGGA
>Ga0079225_10001638_pt1 | contig 12676 bp, 12 predicted proteins | sample Poulit2012_FD_76344 | JGI IMG/M metagenome (GOLD analysis project Ga0079225, IMG submission 76344) | Agricultural soil microbial communities from Georgia to study Nitrogen management - Poultry litter 2012 | ecosystem: Environmental > Terrestrial > Soil > Agricultural land | place: USA: Georgia...
CGAGAGCCCGGTCAGCGCGTTGAGCAGCGCGATCACCACCGGCATGTCGGCGCCCCCGATCGGCAGCACCACCATCAGGCCCAGCACCGCGGAGACGGCCAGCAGCCCCACCATCCACCACACACTCAGCCCGCCGTCGGACGCGCCGATGCCGATGTAGACCGCGATCGCGACCGAACCGGCGGCCAGCAGCAGGTTCAGCGGCTGCTGGGCGCGGCCCACCCCGATCGGTTTGCCGTCGATGAGCTCCTGCAGTTTGGCGAACGCGATCACCGAGCCCCAGAACGAGATCGACCCGATCACCGCGGCCAGCAGCGAGGCCACCATGATGTGCGCCGTCGGCCCGGAGTCGTGGCCGAACACCGTGAAGCCCTGGGTCTCGATGAACTCGCTGAGCGCGATCAACGCGACCGTGCCACCCCCGACACCGTTGAAGAACGCCACCAGCTGGGGCATCGCGGTCATCTTGGTGAACTTCGCCGGCGGCACCCCCAGGGCGACACCGACGACGAGCCCGGCGACGATCAGCAGCCAATTGTGCCCGACGTTGAGCAGCGTGGTGCCCACCGCCAACGCCATACCGACCGCGGCGATCTGGTTGCCCCGCACCGCGGTTTTCGGTCCGGTCAGGCCCATCAAGCCGTAGATGAACAGCGAGAACGAGACGATGTAGAGGATCGTGATCAGATTGTTCATCGGGCGGCCCCCGCATCCGCGGCGTCACTGCCGCTGGGCTTTTTGGTCTTGAACATGCCCAGCATCCGGTCGGTGACGATGAACCCGCCGATGACGTTGAGCGTGCCGAACACCACCGCGACGAACAGGATGATCTGCTGGGCCACGGTGGGGTTCTCCACCCGGCCGAGCACCACCAGCGCGCCGAGCACCACGATCCCGTGGATGGCGTTGGTCCCCGACATCAGCGGGGTGTGCAACGTGTTGGGCACCTTGGAGATGACCGCGAACCCCACGAACCCGGAGAGCACCAGGATCGCGATGTTCGCGAGGAGTTCGTCGTACATCTAGCCGTCCTCTCGGGTCACGCAGGAATCCGCCAGCACCTCGTCGTCGAAGTCGGGGGCCAGCACGGCCCCGTCGTCGGAGCGGGTGATCAACAGATCCAGCAGCGCGGTGATGTTTTTGCTGTACAGCTCGCTGGCGTGCTCGGGCATGGTGGCCGGCAGGTTCAGCGGCGAGGCGATCGTCACGTCGTGGTGGACCACGGTCTGCCCCGGCTCGGTGAGCTCACAGTTGCCCCCGGTCTCCCCGGCCAGGTCGACGACCACGCTGCCCGGCCGCATGCCCGCCACCGCGGCGGCGGTGACCAGCCTCGGCGCCGGGCGCCCCGGCACCAGCGCGGTGGTGATCACCACGTCGAAGCCGGTGATGGCCTCCTCGAGCTTCTGCTGCTGGGCGGCGCGTTCCTCCTCGGTGAGCTCACGGGCGTAGCCGCCCTCCCCGGCCGCGTCGATCCCCAGGTCCAGCCACTGGGCGCCGACCGAGCGGACCTGGTCGGCCACCTCCGGGCGCACGTCGTAGCCGGTGGTGCGCCCGCCGAGGCGTTTGGCGGTGGCCAGCGCCTGCAGCCCGGCCACCCCGACGCCGAGCACCAGCACCGTCGCCGGTTTCACGGTGCCGGCCGCGGTGGTCAGCATCGGGAAGAACCGGGTGGACTCCATCGCGGCGACCAGCACCGCCTTGTAGCCGGAGACGTTGCCCTGACTCGACAACGCGTCCATCACCTGGGCGCGCGAGATCCGCGGGATCGCCTCCAACGCGAACGCCTGCACCCCGGCGCTCTTCAGCGCGGCGATCTGGTTGGTCTCGTTGCGCGGGGCGAGGAACCCGACCAGCGTCTGGCCGGAGCGCAGCTTGGCGACCTCCTCGGCGCTCGGCGGGGCCACCTTGACCACGATGTCGGCGGCCCAGGCGTCGCCGAGGGCGGCGCCGGCCTCGGTGTACAGGTCGTCGGGCAGCAGGGCCCGCTCACCGGCACCGGACTCGACCACCACGCCGACGCCCGATTTGACCAGCGGGGCCACCGCCTTGGGCACCAGCGCGACCCGGCGTTCGTCGGCACCGGATTCGGCGACGACGCCGACCGTCAGGGACGCAGTCTGCGTATCTGTCATGGCGCGTGTGTCTACTTTCCGTTGCGTCGTTCCGCTACGTTCGGGCGCATGCGGACCGCCCCGGGACGACCGCGTGCCCAGACACCCTAACCGGTGCTGGGACGATGCTGGGAATCTGCCGGTGGTGGGGCACTACAGTGCGGATATGACCGTCGACCGGCTGCTGCCCAGCTCGGAGGCCGAAGACCTGCTGGCGTTGACCCGCGATATCGCCGACAAGGTGCTCGCCCCGATCGTCGACGCCCACGAGAAATCCGAGACCTACCCCGACGGGGTGTTCGCCCAGCTGGGGGCGGCCGGGCTGCTCAGCCTGCCGCAGCCGGTCGAGTGGGGCGGCGCCGGCCAGCCCTACCAGGTGTATCTGCAGGTACTCGAGGAGATCGCCGCACGCTGGGCGGCGGTGGCGGTGGCCGTCAGCGTCAACAGCCTGGCGTGCCACCCGCTGCTGGAGTTCGGCACCGACGCCCAGCGGCGGCGCTGGCTGCCCGAGATGCTCTCCGGCACCCTGATCGGCGCCTACAGCCTGTCGGAACCGCAGGCCGGCTCGGACGCCGCGGCGCTGCGCTGCGCGGCGGTGCGCGACGGCGACGGCTACCGGATCACCGGCTCGAAATCCTGGGTCACCCACGGCGGGGTGGCCGACTTCTACACGCTGTTCGCCCGCACCGGGCAGGGCTCCCGGGGCATCTCGTGTTTCCTGGTGCCCGCCGACCTCGAGGGGCTCAGCTTCGGTGCGCCGGAGGACAAGATGGGCCTCGCCGCGGTGCCGACCACCTCGGCGTTCTACGACGGCGCCCGCATCGACGCCGACCGGCTGATCGGCGCGGAGGGCCAGGGCCTGGCGATCGCGTTCTCCGCGCTGGACTCCGGGCGCCTCGGGATCGCCGCGGTGGCGGTCGGCATCGCCCAGGCGGCGCTGGAGGAGGCCACCGCCTACGCCAACGAGCGCACCACGTTCGGCCGCGCGATCATCGACCACCAGGGGCTGGGGTTTCTGCTGGCCGACATGGCCGCCGCGGTGGCCGGCGCCCGGGCGACCTACCTCGACGCCGCGCGGCGCCGCGACGCCGGCCGGCCGTACTCGCAGCACGCCAGTGTGGCCAAGCTCGTCGCCACCGACGCGGCGATGAAGGTGACCACCGACGCGGTGCAGGTTCTCGGCGGGGTCGGCTACACCCGCGACTACCGGGTGGAGCGCTACATGCGGGAAGCCAAGATCACCCAGATCTTCGAGGGCACCAACCAGATCCAGCGTCTGGTCATCGCCCGGGGGCTGACCAACCGGTAGGTGGATTCCGCTCGGCGCGGTGTCCTATCGTTGCGGCATGGATTTCGCGATGTCGGCCCGGGGCGCCGACTACCACCGGCGGCTCACCGACTTCATGGTCGAGCAGGTGATCCCCGCCGAGGCCGACTACGAGCGGTACCGCCGCGAAGCCGGCCCGGACGACTTCACCGTGCCGCCGGTCATCGAGGAACTGAAGGCCGAGGCCAAAAAGCTCGGGCTGTGGAATCTGTTCCTGCCGGCCGAGTCCGGGTTGACCAACCTGGAGTACGCCCCGCTGGCCGAGCTCTCCGGGTGGAGCATGGACCTCGGGCCCGAGGCGCTCAACTGCGCGGCGCCGGACACCGGCAACATGGAGACCCTGCACCTGTTCGCCACCGCCGAGCAGCGCGCGGCCTGGCTGCAGCCGCTGCTCGACGGCGAGATCCGCAGCGCGTTCTCGATGACCGAACCGGCGGTCGCCTCCAGCGATGCGCGCAACATCGAGACCACCATGCTGCGCGACGGCGACGAGTACGTCATCAACGGCCGCAAGTGGTGGACCTCGGGGGCGGCCGACCCGCGCTGCGCGATCCTCATCGTGATGGGCCGCACCGACCCTGAGGCCGCCCCGCACCAGCAGCAGTCGATGATCCTGGTGCCGACCGACACCCCCGGGGTGACGATCGTGCGCTCCACCCCGGTGTTCGGCTGGCAGGACCAGCACGGCCACTGCGAGATCGTCTACGACGACGTGCGGGTGCCGGCGACCAACCTGCTCGGCGAGCAGGGGTCGGGCTTCGCGATCGCCCAGGCCCGGCTCGGCCCCGGGCGCATCCACCACTGCATGCGCGCGATCGGGGTCGCCGAGCGGGCGTTGGCGCTGATGAGCGAACGGGCCCGCACCCGGATCGCGTTCGGTAAACCGCTGGCCGAGCAGGGGGTGGTGCAGCAGCAGATCGCGGTGTCGCGCAACGAGATCGACCAGGCCCGGCTGCTGTGCGAGAAGGCGGCCTGGACGATCGACCGGCACGGCAACAAGGAGGCCCGCGTCCTGGTCGCCCAGATCAAGGCGGTCGCCCCCCAGATGGCCTGCAACGTGCTCGACCGCGCCATCCAGGTGCACGGGGCCGCAGGGGTCAGCGACGACTTCCCGCTGGCCCGGCTCTACGGCTGGCATCGGGCGATGCGACTGTTCGACGGCCCCGACGAGGTCCACCTGCGCTCGATCGCGCGCGCCGAACTCGGCGCCGACAAGAGCGCCCTCGCGGCCGCGGTGACCTAGTGGCGCCCCCGCCGCGCCGGCTCGACGGTGCCTGGAACTTCCGCGACGTCGCCGACGTCGTCACCGAGCTGCGGCCGGGCCGGCTGCTGCGCTCCGGGGAACTGAGCCGGCTGCAGGAGGGCGGGCGCGCCGAGCTGCGCCGGCTGGCGGTCACCGACGTCGCCGATTTGCGCTCCCCCCGCGAGGTGGCCCGCCGCGGGCCGGGCCGGGTGCCCGCCGGGGTGGACATCCACCTGCTGCCGTTCCCCGATCTGGGCGCCGGGGACCACAGCGACGGCGCGAACGCCGAGGCCCCGCACGAGCAGGCGTGGCAGCAGATGCTGGCCCGCAAACCCGACGACGAACCGGTCGCCGTGGCCGCCTCGCGCTACATGACCGCCGAGTACCGCGGATTCCCGGTGCTCGGCGGGGCGCGGCGCGCGGTGCGGCAGGTGATCACCCTGCTGGGGGCGGGCCAGACCGTGCTGGCGCACTGTTTCGCCGGCAAGGACCGCACCGGGTTCACCGTGGCGGTGACGCTGCGCGCGGTCGGGGTGGACCGCGACGCGGTGCTGGCCGACTACGTGGCCAGCAACACCGCGGTGCCGCAGCTGCGCGCCGCGATCCAGGAGATGATCGCCGCGCGCGCCGAGGCGGGGCTCACCGAAGAGGTCGAGACGTTCACCGAGGCCCGCCTCACCGACGAGGTGCTCGGCGTGCGCGAAGAGTATCTGGCGGCGGCGCTGACCACCATCGACACCGAGTACGGCTCGCTTCAGGGCTTTCTGCGCGCCGCGCAGGTCACCGACGCCGACGTGGAGCGCCTGCGCGCCGCCCTGCTGCGCTGACTCGCCGCGCAGCGCCGCCCTGGGGCCTTGCGCGCCTCGCGGGTCTTGCGCGCCTTGCGGGTCTTGCGCGCCTTGCGGCCCTCGAGCCGCACGTTTGCGTCGCTTTCACCGCCGAAAACGCACGCAAACGTGCGGCTCGGCGCTGGGGCGGGGATTGCTAGCGCTGGAGCGGGGATCGCTAGCGCCGGATCAGCGCCGGGGCGGGGATTGCAACGCCGGAGCGGCGGCCGCGACGTCGCCACCGGCCCGGTTCGACACGCCCCCTGCGTGTTTTCCTGATATTTCGCCAAGAACAAGCGTAGATTCTCACATCTAGGCTTTTCGTTCCGGTCGCCGCCCCGGGGAGGTCGCCATGATGGGTCGTCGAATCCGATCACTGGGCACGGTGCTGCTCGCCCTGCTGGGCGCCGCACTGCTCGGCGGGGCGAGCGCGCAGGCCGCACCGGTCGCCGCGGCGCCGCGCCCGGTCGGGGCCGAGGTGCTGCTGGCGGCACTCGGCGATCCGGGGCCCGTCCTGGGCAACACCGACGTCAGCTACGCCGAGGTGATGGCCGGCAGCGGCACCCCGATCCCGTGGCTGGGCAACGATGGCCAGTACATGCAGATGGTGTTCGGCAACTACCTGAAGCCCAGCTTCACCAACCTCACGGCGCCGACCACCCCGTGCGACTCCACCTGCAACGTCGACGCCCTGGTCACCCCCGAGGGGCTGTATCCGATGACCGGGATCAAGGATCTGCCGTTGAACACCTCGGTGGAGCGCGGCGTGGAGATCCTGCACAACCAGATCCTCACCGACCTGGCATCGAACGGGCCCGTCGGCGACGACGGCGCCCTCGGTGTGCTGGGGTATTCGCAGAGTTCGGTCATCGCCTCGCTGGAGATGCAGAACCTGGCGGCGATGAGCGACGCCCCGGGCGCCGACGAGCTGAACTTCGTCCTGCTGGGCAACCCGATGAACCCCAACGGGGGGCTGCTCAGCCGCTTCGCCGGTCTGACCGTCCCGAGCATGGGCCTGAACTTCTACGGCGCCACCCCCGCGGACACCCTCTACCCCACCGACATCTACACGATCCAGTACGACGGGTTCGCCCACTTCCCCAAGTACCCGCTCAACGTGCTCGCCGACCTCAACGCCTTCGCCGGGATCTACTACGTGCACGGCACCTACCCGGAGCAAGCGGCCTCGGAGTTCACCCAGCTCGCCACCTCCGACGGCTACGCCGGGGTCACGAACTACTTCATGATGCCCACCGCGGACCTGCCGCTGCTGGAGCCGGTGCGCGCCATCCCGCTGGTCGGCGACCCGATCGCCGAGCTGCTGCAGCCCGATCTGACGGTCCTCGTCGACCTCGGCTACGACGACCCGTTCGCCGCCACCACCTTCGCCGACGTGGCGAGCCCGTTCGGGCTCTTCCCGCAGTGGAGCGCGATCGAGGCGCTGCCCGGCCAGCTGGTCGACGGCACCAAGGAGGGGCTGGAGAACTTCGTGAACAGCCTCGGCGGCGTCTCGCTGGCCGACCTCAACCCGCTGGATCTGCTCAGCGGCGCCGGCGCCGCCGGCGCCGACCCGCTCGACAGCGTCGCCGACTTCCTGCCCACCGCGCTCAACGCGCTCTCCGACGCGGCGGCCCACGCCTACGCGACACTGCTGCCCACCGCCGACATCGCCAACGCGGTGCTCACCTCGATGCCCGCCTACCTGCTGGACCTGTCGCTGGACAACCTGCTGGACGGCGATCTGCTCAACGCCGCCGGGCTGCCGCTGGCCGGCGCGGTGGGGCTGGCCACCATGGCCGGCGGCTTCGAGTTCCTCGTCCTCGCCGACGCCGCGCAGGCCGTGCTCGCCGACCTGACCGGGCTGATCGGGTTCTGAGAGTCCCGCGCCCCCGACCCTACAGCGAGAACGACGCCCGTTTGGCCGCCGACAGGTCGGTGATCTGCTCCCACGCGGCGGCGACGTCGTCGACCGACGGCGGGTCGGTGAACACGGCGCCCTCGTTGCCGAACAGCGCCACCCGCTGCACCTTGCCGCCGCCGACGATGAACACCGACGCGGTGTCGTCGACCTCCTCGGTGCACAGGTAGGCCACCACCGGGGCGACGTACTCGGGGGTGAGCTTCGCGAACACCTCCGGCGGCAGGATGTCCTGGGTCATCCGGGTGGCCGCGACCGGGGCGATCGCGTTGGTCTTGATGTTGTACTTGGCGCCCTCCTGGGCCAGGGTGTTGATCATCCCGACCAGGCCGAGTTTGGCGGCGCCGTAGTTGGCCTGCCCGAAGTTGCCGAACAGCCCCGAGGTGGAGGTCGCCACCACCACCCGGCCGAAGCTCTGCTCCCGGAAGTGCGGCCAGGCGGCGCGCACCACGTTGTAGCCGCCGTAGAGGTGCACCTTGAGCACCGCGTCCCAGTTGTCGAACGTCATCTTGTGGAAGGTGCCGTCGCGCAGGATGCCGGCGTTGGACACCACCGCGTCGACCTTGCCGAACTCCTCGAGCGCGGTCGCGATGATCGCCGCCGCGCCCTCCTCGGTGGCCACACTGTCGTAGTTGGCCACCGCCCGGCCGCCGGCCCCGGTGATCTCCGCGACCACCTCGTCGGCCATGTTGTGGCCGGCGCCGGTGCCGTCGCGCGCGCCCCCGAGGTCGTTGACCACCACGGCCGCCCCCTCGCGGGCCAGGGTCAACGCGTAGTCGCGGCCCAACCCGCCGCCGGCCCCGGTGACGACGACGACACGATCCTGCACTCCGGGCATGAGGTTCCTTTCTGCGCGTGGGCGCCCCGGCCGGTTCGCCGGGGCCCACCGAGTTGGCTGTCTTTGTCCTGTCTGCTCTGTATACGGCGCGCCGATTCCGCCGGGCCCGCCGGGTCGTTAGTTTACGGACGCGGCGCGGTGTCGCACACCGGTAACGCGGTGCCGCCGACCGCAACAGCGCCGTAACGCCGCGCTCATAGGCCGGACCCATCGGCGGAGTCCAATGGCCCCATGAGCACACTGTATGACCGCATCGGCGGCCACGAGACCATCGAGGCCGTGGTCCCGGAGTTCTACGACCGGGTGCTGGCCGACGACGCCCTGGCGGGGTTTTTCGCCGGGGTGAACATGCGGCGCCAGATCAGCAAGCAGATCGAGTTCCTCGCCGCCGCGATGGGCGGCCCGCTGCCCTACCGGGGGCCCTCGATCCGCCAGGCCCACCGGGGGCGCGGCATCTCGATCGACCACTTCAACCGGGTCACGCTGCACCTGATCACCGCGTTTCAGGACGCCGGGGCCACGTCGGCGCAGATCTCCGACATCGTCGCGCTGCTCAGCCCGCTGGCCGCCGACATCGCCACCGACGCCCCGTCGGCGCTGACCGGTCAGCGCTGACGGGTCGCGGTGACGAACTGGGAGAACGCGTCGGTGTGCGGGTCGTCCAGCGGCGAGTCGACCCAGCGGCCGAGTCGCCGCATCTCCTGCGTGGAGCTGTGCGCGGCGGCGTCCCAGCCGTGGCGGTCCAGCCAGCCGGCCAGCTCGGCGCGGTCCGGGTCGTTGTAGGTCAGGTCGGCGAAGTCCACCGGGGTGGCCATGCCCATCTTCTCCGCCGCGGCGCGGAACCGCAGCCGCATCTGTTCGCGGCGTTCCTCGGGCTGGTGGGCGGCGGTCTCGGCGGCGAGGCGGCTGCCCGGCGCGCTGAGGTCGCTGATCTGGGTGAACAGCCGGTCCTGGGCGTCGGCGGGCAGATACATCAACAGCCCCTCGGCCAGCCACGCGGTCGGCGCGCCGGCGGCGAAGCCCGCCGCGGTGAGCGCACCCGGCCAGTCCTGGCGCAGGTCGCAGGCGACGGCGCGGCGCTCGGCGGCCGGGCTCACCCCGGCGTCGGCGAGCGTGGCGGCCTTGTACTCGAGCACCTTGGGCTGGTCGATCTCGTAGACGACGGTGCCGGCCGGCCAGTCCAGCCGGTAGGCCCGCGAGTCCAGCCCGGAGGCCAAGATGACGATCTGGCGGATGCCGGCGGCGGCGGCGTCGGTGAAGTACGCGTCGAAGAAGCGGGTGCGCACCGCCTGGTAGCCGCGCATCCGGTGGAAGATCGCGGCGGTCTCGGGGTCGACGGCGGCCAGCTTGGCCTCCACCGTGTCGTCGAGCAGCATCTCCCACACCCCGGTGCCGGCGCCGCTCACCAGCAGCTTGGCGTAGGGGTCGGTGATCAGCGGCGCGTCGGCGTCGGTCTCCACCGCGCGGGCGGCGGCCACCATCACCGCGGTGGTGCCCACGCTGGTGGCGATGTCCCAGGTGTCGTCGTGGCTACGCAGTGCACCCATCGGGGTTACCTCGATTCTCAAAAGGGGGTTCTCGGCACGGGTCGGGGGTCAGCGCCGCGCGATCAGCAGCGCGATGCTGCTGGTGTGAGCGGCCAGGTCGTCGGGCACCGGCCGGCCCAGCCGGGCCAGTTCGTCGTGGCTGTCGACCGACTGCACCCGCCAGCCGTGCCGGTCGAGCAAATCGGCCGCCTCGGCGCGGTCGGGTTCGCGGTAGGTCAACGTGGCGATGTCCACCCCGATGCCGAGGCGCTCGCGGATGCGGGCGGCGCGCTCCCGAAACGCGGTGCGGCTCTCGTCGTCGACGCCGGGACGCAACGTCTGGAACGCCTCGACCGCGAACCGGCTTCCCGGCGCGCTCAACGCGGTCACCTCGGCGAACAGCCGGTCCTGGGCGTCGGACGGCAGATACGGCAGCAGCCCCTCGGCCAACCACGCGGTGGGCCGGGCGGGGTCGAACCCGGCGGCGGTGAGCGCCGCCGGCCACGCGTCGCGCAGGTCGACGCCGACCGCGCGACGCGTCGCGGTGGGCACCGCGCCGTGCGCCTCGAGGGTGGCGCGTTTGAAGTGCAGCACCGCGGGCTGGTCGATCTCGTAGACGACGGTGCCGGCCGACCAGTCCAGCCGGTAGGCCCGCGCGTCCAGCCCGGCGGCCAGCAGCACCACCTGGGTGATCCCGGCGGCGCCGCGGAAGTAGGCGTCGAAGAAGTGGGTGCGGGTGGCCTGGTAGTTGCGGGCCAGCGCGTTGACGCGGTGACCGTACTCGTCGTCGGGATCGAGCCAGTCGGCCTCGGCGGTGGTCAGCCGCGCCCACTCCGCGCCGGCCGCGGCCACCAGCACGGCGGCGAACTCGTCGCGGATCAGCGGGTCGGGCTGCGCGGTCTCGGCGGCCCGGCCGGCGGCGACCGCCAGCGCCGTGGATCCCACGCTCTCGGTGATGTCCCAGCTGTCGCCGTCCCGGCGAATCGAGGGTGCCTCGTCAGTCATACCGCGGCCATCCTACCCAATAGTTAGGTGAGCTATACGCCGATGTGAGCCGGGTCACCCGTCGGCGCCGGGGGTGCCGCGCAGCCGCCACAGCCGGTTGGCGAACAGGGCCTCCAGGTGGGCGTTGACGGTGTCCAGCTCCGCCGGCGTGCCGATGAACCCGCCGTAGAACGCCAGCCCCCAGTTCGTGGCGACCAGCAGCTCGACCAGCTCGGCCGGGTCGGCCTCGGTGATCAGCTCCCCCTGCGCGATCGCGTCGGTGACCGCCGCGGTCAGGAACGTCCGCGCCTGCCACAGCGGGTTGTCCTCACGCGGCATCAGGCCGGGATGGCGCTGGCCCTCGAGCATCGCGGTGACGATGAACGCCCCCATGGACGGGTCGTCGCGCACGATCTGCACCGCCCCGCCGGTGAAGACCGACAGCTTGTCCAGCAGCGCGGCCTGCTCGGCGGCGTGCGCGGCGCCGACGGCGACGAGTTTGTCGTTGGCCCGGGTGAGCACCTCGCGGAACAGCGCCCGCTTGCTGGTGAAGTAGTGGTTGATCGCCGAGCGGGTCAGATCCGCGCGGGTGGCGATCGCCTGGAAGGTGGCCGCGTCGTAGCCGAGTTCGCCGAAGACCGCCTGGGCGACCTCGACGATGCGTTGACGCGTTTCAGCGCCATCGGCAGCGGGGGGACGACCGGGACCGCGACGACCGGCAGGCACCGGCCCATCCTAGCCACGCCGGCTGTGCTTCTGCTGACAAGCAATACCGGCGCCGGCACGAACTGCCTATATTGTCAGTGGGGACAATATAGGCTTCCGGCCATGATGACGATCGTCTCCCGGGCGGCGTACTTCGAGACCGGCATCGAGGTGCTCTCCGACCTGGGCTACAGCGGGCTCAAACTGGCCGAGGTCTGCCGCCGGCTCGGTGTGACCAGCGGATCGTTCTACCACTACTTCACCAAGTGGTCGGACTACACCGCGGAGCTGCTGGCGTACTGGGCCAGCGAACGGGCCCATCACCGCGCCGCGGTGACCCAGTCCTATCCCGACCCCCGGGAGCGCCTGGAGGTCATGTTGGCGGCGGCGCTGGACTTCGAGCACGGCGCGGAGGCCGCGATCCGGGTGTGGAGTGCGCTCGATCCCCGGGTCAAAGAGATCCAGAGCAGCATCGACCGGGGCCGGTTCGAGGCGCTCTACGAGGCCGCCGTGGCGATACTCGGCGACCCGGAGCGGGCGCGGATGTTCGCCGGGTGGGCGCTGTACACGCTGATCGGCTACGAACAGGCGACCCTGCCCCGCGACAACGCCGCGCTGGCCTGGGTCAACCGTCGGATGCTCAGCGCCTTGGACGCCGGCGCCTAACCGGGTGCACCCGCACCCCAGAGCGCGGCGAACCAGTCCGTCAGCTGCGCGGTGACGATCTCGAGCTGGCGGTGGCTGGCGACGAACCCGCCGTAGAAGGTCATCCCGCAGAACACCATCACCAACTGCTCGACCGCCGCCCCGACGTCGGTGCCGCGGGGCAGCTCCCCGGAGTCGGCCGCCTCGGCGACCGCCTGGGTGACGAACCAGCGGAACAGCTGCAGCAGATCGCCCTCGGCGGGCAGCAGATCGGGGGTGTGGCGCGCCGCCATCATCGTCAGCACCATGAAGCCGGGGGTGGCCGGTTCGCGCTCGTGCATCCGCAGGGCGAACTCCAGGAACGACGTCACCTTGCCCAACAGCGTCGGTTCGGCCATGTCGCGTTCGCCGCCGACCGCGACGAACATGGCGTTGGTCGCACTCGCCACCTCCTGGAACAGCGCCTTTTTGCTGGGGAAGTAGTGGTTGATCGCCGAGCGGGTCAGATCCGCCCGATCGGCGACCTCCTGGAACGTGGCGGCCCGGTAGCCG
>Ga0079225_10001639_pt1 | contig 12676 bp, 12 predicted proteins | sample Poulit2012_FD_76344 | JGI IMG/M metagenome (GOLD analysis project Ga0079225, IMG submission 76344) | Agricultural soil microbial communities from Georgia to study Nitrogen management - Poultry litter 2012 | ecosystem: Environmental > Terrestrial > Soil > Agricultural land | place: USA: Georgia...
CCGACGAGTCGATGGTCAAGGGCGTCGATGTGCTGACCGCTGTCGCGTACGAGCTCGTCGACGGAGCGCTGACCGGCGAGGGGTCCACGTGACCGACCTGCACCATCTCGACGCGTCTGCGGCGCTTCGCCTGTTCCTCAGCAGGCAGCTGTCGCCGGTCGAGTTGATGCGCGCGGTGATCGAGCGGCACTCCGCGGTGGGCGAGCGGATCAATGCGTTCACCGAGACGATGTTCGAGGCCGCCGTCGACGAGGCTCGTGATGCCGAGAAGCGTTACCAGCAAGGCGTTGAACGACCCGGCCTGCTCGGTCTGCCCGTCGCGACCAAGGAGAAACACATGATCGCCGGGCGCCGGCTCTCACAAGGGCTGAGCTTCCGGCGTGACGAGACCAGCGACCTGAGCCATCCGATCGTCGAGCGCATCCGACGAGCCGGGGGGATCGTGCACGCGCGGTCGACCTCGCCGGAGTTCAGCTGCGCGACGGTCACCCACAGCCCGTTGTGGGGTGTGACCCGTAACCCGTGGAATCTCAGCTTCTCTCCAGGAGGCTCCTCTGGCGGATCGGGCGCCGCCCTCGCAGCAGGACTGGCGCCGTTGGCGACGGCATCGGACATCGCCGGATCCACCCGCGTCCCGGCGGCTTTCACCGGCACGGTCGGGTACAAGGCCCCGTACGGTCGGATCCCGGGTGTGCCGCCGCTGTCGGCAGATCCGTATCGCGGCGACGGCCCGATGGCGCGCACGGTGGCCGACACCGCACTGCTCGCGAATGTCATGACGGGCCGGCATCCGCGCGATCACGCCTCGCTCTGGCCCGCGATGACCGTTCCCGTAGACGATGAGAGCGTCGCCGGACGGCGTATCGCACTGTGCATGCGGCTCGGCGACTACCCCGTGACCGAGGAGACGGAGCAGAACACCCGCGCGGTCGCGGATGCCCTCGCCGACGCCGGGGCGATCGTCGACGAGGTCACCCTGCCCTGGAGCACCCGTGAGATCACCGACACGATCTTCACCCACTTCGGCTACATCCTCGGCCCCGCAATGGGCGACGACATCGCCGGACACGAAGACGAGGTCGCCGCGTACACGCGACAGTTCATGGCCGACGCGCGGGCCGCGGCCGAACGCAATCGCTACGTCGACGGACTCGAGATCGAGACGCGTCTGCAGCTCGAGCTCGCGGAGGCGATGGGCGGTCACGACGCGCTGGTCTGCCCGACGACGTGTACGGCGCTCGACGCGGACGGCGACTACCTCGATGGCATCGACGTCGCCGGCACGCATCTGCAGCACTACTGGGAGTCGCACCTGACGGCGCCGTTCAACATAGCCAACCGCTGTCCCGTTCTCGCCGTGCCGAGTGGGCTGTCGGCGAGCGGCGTACCGACCGGCGTTCAGATCGTCGGGCACCCGTACGACGACGCGATGGTGTTTCGTGTCGGTGCCGCCGTCGAGCGGGCACGACCGTGGGGGAACCGCCATCCCGACATCGAACCGACGAGGTGAGCCGATGCGTCAGAAATCGTTCCAGACACTGTTCGTGGTGGTGTTCGTGGCCGCTTTCATACCGGTGATGTTCCCGGTGTTCGAGCTGGCCAACAGTGGCACACCCGTCGTCGCGGGTCTGCCGTTCGGCTTCTTCTGGGTCGTCCTGTGGGTCCTGATCGTGGCGATCTGCCTGGCGGTGCTGTACCGCATCGACCCCGACAACGCGCGCGACCAGGAGGAGTGACCATGGCCGACTGGCAGTTCGCGATGACTATCATGATCGCGTACCTCGCGATCGCCCTCGTCATCGGCGTGATGGCCGGCAAGGGTCGCGGCGGCTCACTGTCGGAGTTCGTCGTCGCCGACCGGTCCCTCGGCTTTGTCGTGACGGCGTTCCTGATGGGCGGCGCCGTCTTCAGTGCGTTCTCGTTCCTCGGCGCACCCGGGTGGGCGTACTCACAGGGCGCGCCCGCGTACTACATCATCGTGTACACGGCGTTCGGCATCCTGCCGTGGTACATCATCGGCCCGAAGATCGGGAAGATCGGGCGAAAGCTCAACCTGTACACGATGTCGGAGTTCTTCTTCGCGCGGTACCCGAGCAAGACGGTGCCGGTGTTGGTCGCGGTCATCGCACTTCTGGGCTTCATCCAGTACCTCGCAACGCAGATGAAGGGCATGGCCTTCATCTTCGAGATCATGACCGACGATGCCGTGCCGTTCGAGCTCGGTGCACTGATCGCGTACGGGATCGTGGTGATCTACGTCGCGACGGGTGGCTTGCGGGCGGCAGCGTGGTCTGACGTGTTCCAGGGCGCGTTGATGGTCGTCGTCGCGTGGGTCGTCGGCATCGCGGTCGTGCGCGAGCTGCACGACGGCACCACGTCGATGTTCGAAGCCATCAGCGACAGCAAGCCGGGCTTCTTGGAGATCGGCCACGACGGGTCCTCGATGTCCGCGGTCGATTACACGACCACGATCCTGGTATCGCTGATCGGTCTGCTGATGTGGCCCCACCTGTTCTCGAAGTCGTACTCATCCAAGCCGCGTACGATCAAGCAGACGGTACTGGTCTACCCGATCTTCGCGTTGTTCCTCGTGCCGCTGCTGTTGTCGGGGTTTGCCGCCGTCGGCGTCGTCGAGCCCGACACCGTGCTGCCCGACGAGATCGTGCCGTACCTGATCACGGCCGTGCTCGACATGCCGGGATGGTTGTACGGCCTGGTCGGAGCAGGCGCGTTGGCGGCGGCGATGTCGTCTGCCGACGCGATCACCCACAGCGCCGCGCTGGAGTTCACCGACGGCCTGGTACGCAAGGTGAAGGACGACATCTCCGAGCAGACCACCCTGGTGATCATGCGTTCGGCCGTCGTCGTCATCGGTGCCGCCGCGTACCTCATCACGATCTTCGGCGGCCAGGGTCTGATCGACCTGCTGCTGGGGGCGTACGGATCCATTGTGCAGTTCGCACCCGGCGTCTACTGCGCGCTGTACTGGCGACGCGCGACGGCGGCCGGTGTGACCGCGGGACTGCTCGTCGGTGCGGCGCTGAACTACTTCTTCCAGTACGGGCCCGACACGACGCCGTTCGACATCCACCCCGGCATCATCGGCCTGATCGCCAACACGGTGGTGATGGTCGTCGTGTCGTACGCGACGCGTGCGCATGACCCGGAGAAGGTGGAGGAGTACGTGGGCGCGCGCTGACGATCACGAGTCGCCGTACAACTGCCGGCACACTTCCTCGAACGCGAGTGAGCGCTGGGTGGGCCGTATGTCGCTCGGGCGTACGAGCATCAGGTCGATCGGCGGAAGGTCGTCGGCGAGCGGTATCGGCACGACACTGTCACCGGTGTAGGTGAGGTCGTGCGGGAGCCGCTGGTTGAGAAGCGCGTACCCGTGCCCGCGTGCGACGAACGAGCGTACCGTCTCGTAGCCGACGAGGCGATGGCGCACGTTCGGCGTGACGCCTGCGAGCCGGAACAGGCTCTCGTAGTACTCCCGGCTGTGCGGGAGGTCGAGCAGGATCAGCGGGTCGTCCTGGAGCTCGCGCAGCGCGGTGGGACGTTCGGGGTCGCGGGCCAGCGGATGGTCGCGTGAGACGATCACGTGTGGCGGGATGCGCTGCAGCACGTGCGCGGTGAAGCCGCGAGCCAGGCCGAGACCGTACGTGAGCGCGATCTCGCACTGCCCGGACCGCAGTGCTTCTTGCTGGTCTGCCAGATCGGACTCGTGGATGGTGACCTCGAGGCCGGGGTAGCGGCGCTCGAGCTCGTCGAGGATGAGCGGAATGCGGACGGACGCCAACGGGCCGAACACACCGACGGCCAAGACCCCGACCGGGGACTTGGCCAGACCCTGAGCGGCCTCATACAGCGAATCGGCGTGTTCGAGGAACACGGTGAGGTCACGCGAGAACTGGCGTCCCGCCGCGGTGAGTCGCAACGCGCGGGTGCTCTGCCGCATGAACAGCTGCACGCCGAGCGCGCGCTCGAGCTGTGACATCGCCGTCGACAGCGCCGACTGGGTGATCATCAGCTCCCGTGCGGCTGCGGTCATGCTGTCCGCGTCCGCCACGGCGGCGAAGTAACGCAGCTGGGTCAGGGTGAACGGCGTTGACGTCGACATGGCCCGACGATATGCGCTGTGGCGTCGTGCCGGTCAGTCCAGCGTGAGGAGCGACAAAAGTCGCTCGACCTCGGCCGCGACGGCATCGCGCCCGGGACCGAGATACTTGCGAGGGTCGACGACACCGTCGTCGGCGAGCGCGGCGCGTACCGCGGCAGTCAGCTGCTTGTTCAGCTGGGTGGCGATGTTGATCTTGCGCATGCCGTGACGCACGGCCGACGCCAGCCGCTCGTCGGACACGCCGGACGATCCGTGTAGCACGAGAGGCACGTCGACCGCCGTGGCGATCCGTGCGATCAGTTCGTCGTCGAGCACGGCGTCGCGGGTCAGCATCGCATGCGAGGAACCGACCGCGACCGCGAGCGCATCGACACCGGTCGCTTCGACGTACGCTGCGGCCTGGTCGGGGTCGGTGCGTACGCCCGGTGCGTGCACGCCGTCCTTGCCTCCGACCTCGCCGAGCTCGGCTTCGACCCAGACTCCCTTGTGTTGACAGCGGTCGACGACCTGCCGCGTCGCGGCGACGTTCTCGTCATGCGGCATCGCGGACGCGTCGAACATCACCGACGCGATACCGAGGCCGATTGCCTGCTCGACGAGGTCGGCTGACGTCGCATGATCGAGATGCACGGTGCACAGCGCGCTGCTGGCGTCGGCGAGCGCCAGGCACGCGGAAGCCAGCGGCGCCAGCCCGCCGTGGAACCGGGCCGTGTTCTCCGATATCTGCAGCACCACGGGTCGCTGCACGACTTCCGCGCCGGCGATGATGCCTTCGGCATGCTCGAGCTGGATCACGTTGAACGCGCCGAGCCCGCCCGGGCTGGCCGCGGCGTCGAGTTCGGCCATCGATACCAACGTCATGGGTGCAGCTCCTCGTCGCGTCGGACGGTCACGTACGGCCGTAGCCGCTCGCGTGTTGCGTGGTCGATCTCGCCGGCGGCGGGCATGGTCACCGCCGCGCCGGAGGTCGCGACGGCCTCGGCGAGCAGCGCCGGCCAGTCGGGGTGCCCACCTGACAGGTGGGCGATCGTCGCGGCGGCGGCGGCGTCTCCGGCGCCGGTCGGGTTGCCGGCAATGCGCTCGGGTGGGGAGGCGTGCCATGAAGCGTCTTGTGCGACGGCGGACATGCCGTCGGCTCCGTGGGTTGCGACGACGGCGCGTACCCCGGCCGCGACGAGCGAGTCGCATGCGGTCTTCCAGTCGTCGGCATCCGTGGCCAGATCTGCCAGTTCGTCTGTGTTGGGCATGAGTACGACACCGGGGACCTGAGCCGCGCGGCGCAACGGCTCGCCGTGGGTGTCGACGACGACCGGCACGCCGGCGGCGACGGCGAGACGCGCCAACCGAGCGGGTAAGCCGGGATCGGCGCCCGACGGAAGGCTCCCGGACACGACCACGCCCCGTGCGTCGGTGAGTCGTTCCTCCACCCGTCGGCAGAGTTCGTCTTCGGCGCCGTCGGCAAGCGTGGCGCCCGGCTCCCAGAACGACGTGGTGTCCTCCGCCCGCACCACCAGGGTGCGGCGTACGCGGGGAAGCGCTTCGACCAGGTCGTGGTCGATGCCGTCGTCACGCAAAGCCATCGCGAACGCGTTGTCGCCGAAGCCGAGGGCGTGTGCGCGAACACCCAGCTGACCGAGAACCCGTGCGACGTTGATGCCTTTACCGCCCGCTCGCTCGCGTACCTCTGCGACACGATGCACAGCCCCCAGATCGATACGTGGCACGACGTAGGTGACGTCGTACGCGGGGTTGGGCGTGACGGTCAGGATCGGGTGGCGGTTCTCGGTGAGCACTACAGCCACGTTCCTCGGCGCATCACGCTCGTCGGCGCGAGTCGTTCGTCGGTGACGACCACGTCGGCGTAGCGTCCGGGGAGCAGAGCGCCGCACGCATCGTCGATGCCCATGGCTCGGGCAGGCGCGATGCTGGCCGCGCGAACCGCGTCGAGCAGCGGTATGTCGTAGTCGTTGACGCACCGTGCGACGTTCTCGATCAGGTGGCTGGTGCCGCCGGCGATCGACCCGAACTCGCCGTCGCCGTCCAACAGCCGGGCAAGGCCGTTGCGTACACCGACTCGCTGTCCGCCGAGGTCGTACTCGCCGTCGGCCATTCCGGCCGCCGACATCGCGTCCGTCACGAGGATGATCTGCCCGGCAGCGGCGGTGAACGCGAGTCGGACGAAACCGGCGTCGACGTGCTGACCGTCGGCGATCAGCTCGAGCACCGCTTCGCTGCGTGCACCCGCGACCAGGGAAGCACCGACCGGTCCGCCCGCGCGATGATGAAACGGAGGCATGCCGTTGGCGAGATGGGTGACGATGCCGGAGCCGTCGAGATCGACGAGGGCGGTTGCGAACGTGTCGTAGTCCGCATCGCTGTGACCCAATGCAACCGCGACACCGCGGTCGTGGAGGACCTTTGCGGTCGGCTCGTATCCGGGTCGTTCCGGTGCGATCGTCATCATCGAGACCGTGCCGGCGGCGGCGTCGAGAATCCGCACCGTCGTCTCGGGGTCGGGGTCGACGATCAGTGCGGGATCCTGTGCGCCGCACCGAGCCGTCGCGAGGAACGGGCCCTCCAGGTGGACGCCCACGATGTCGCCGTCGCGAACCAGTGGGGCGAGAGTGCGTACCTGAGCCATGAGGTCATCTGCCCCGGCTGTGACCAGGCTCGCCATCACACTGGTCGTGCCGTGTCGGTGATGGTGCTCCGCGGCCGCGACGGCTTCGTCCGGGTCGGTCGTGGTGAACGCGGCTCCGCCGCCTCCGTGGCAGTGGATGTCGACCATGCCCGGTAGCAGCGTTCCCTGCGGTTCGGGAAGATCGTCTCCGCGCCACTCGTCGGCCGTCGACACCTTCGCGATCGTGGTGCCGTCGACCGCGACCACGCCGTCGTCGATGACCTCGTCGGGCGTCACGACCCGTCCGCGCAGCAGGCTGAGACTACTCATACTGCATTCTCTGTCGAACCGAGCCGCGCGAGCAGCGCGACCCCGACGATGCCGGCTCGTGCGCCGAACACGCCCGTGACCACCTCGGGTACGCCGACGACCGTGCTTCTGCGTTCGAGCCCTTCGCGTACGCCGGAGGTCAGCGCGTCGCCTGCGCCGGCGAGACCGCCGCCGAGTACGACCCGGCTCGGGCTGACCGTGTGCGAAACGTGCGCCAGACCTTCGGCGAGCGCATCGACGGCGGTGGACCACACCTGCGCCGCGACCGGGTCGTCCTTGCGGCGCGCGATGACCTCCTCGGCGGGTACGTGACCCGTTCCTGCGCGCTCGGCGTAGAGCTGTTCGATGGCCGATGCGGATGCGACCGACTCGAGGCACCCACGAGCCCCGCAGCCGCACATGCGATCGCTCGCAGGGTTCGGGGCGTGGCCGAATTCGCCGGCTTGACTCGTGCCGCCGCGTACGAGCATGCCTCCGACCACGAAGGTGGCCGCGATGCCCGTGCCGAGCGAGACGAAGCAGACATCGTCGACGCCGCGGCCAGCGCCACGTTGCCACTCGGCCCATCCGGCCAGTGTCACGTCGTGGTCGACGACGACGGGCAGGTCCCAGGCGGTACGCAAGGGCTCGGCGATCTGCAGATCGCGCCAGCCGATGTTGCCCGACAGCACGCCGACGCCGCCGACTCGGTCGACGATGCCCGGAAGACCGACCGCCGCGCGGGTCACGCGCGCACGCTCGGCCTCGGGAAGCGACGCGATCAGGCCGCCACCGGCGTCGGAGATCGCATCGAGGGCCGCCACACCATGGGGTGTCGGCACGCGCGACGCGGCAACGATCTGGTCGTCGGACGCGACGATCTCCGACTTGATCGTGGTGCCGCCGACATCGATCGCCAGGACCAGATCGGCGGCAGATCGTCGAGTCACGGCTCGAGGATGATCGAGCGACTCAGGTTGCGGGGCCGATCGGGGTCGAGGCCGGCGTCGGTGGCGCGTGCCACGCAGAGGCGCTGCAGGCGTACGAGATCGGCCATCGGGTCGACGTCGCAGTGTTCGAGGTGTGCACCCGTAGCGGCGACGTCGCGGGCGAAGTTGGGAACGAGCGGACCGAGCGCCCAAACAACCCGTCCGGGTGCGCTGATGCTGATCGGGCCGTGGCGATACTCCGTCGCGTGGTACGCCTCGGTCCATGCCTGGCATGACTCGCGCATCTTCAACGCACACTCGTGGGCGATCGCGGCTCCGAGCCCCATGCCGACGAACGTGAACTGCTCGGCCGTGCGCAGAGTCGCCGGAGCGGGATCGGTGTTGAGCGCATTCTCCGCCTGCGCGATGACCGGTGTGAGGTCTTCGCCCAACTGCCAGCGCAGGATCGCGAGCGTCGTCGTCGCGAACCGGGTCTGCACGACGGAACGCTCGTCGACACCGTCGATCAGGATGGGATCGGCGAGGTCGAGCACGGGGGTGCCCGGACTCGAGCTGAACACGGCACTCGGTGCGTCACCCTCGTACGCACCGAGCGCATCGATCACCTCGGTCGTCGTGCCCGATCGCGTGATCGCGACGATCCGGTCGTAACCGCGCTCGAGCCTCGCCTCGCTGGCCGGCCACGCGTCGGTGACACCGTGGCCCCGCGACTCGCGCAGGCTGGCGTACGCCTGCGCCATGTACAGCGACGTACCGCAGCCGAGCACCGCGACGCGTTCGCCCTGCCGCGGCAGCTTGTCCGCATGATCGTCTGCGATGTCGCCAGCGCGGCGCCAGTCGTCGGGCTGAGTGGCGATCTCGGCTTCGAGGTAGGTCTCAGGCACGGGGCAACTTTGCGGCAAGATGACTGAACCTGTCAACACAGGGGTCAAACCGCGCAGACTCGCTCAATTGGGTGGTCTAGCGGTTTTGAATCTATCCCACATAGCTTCAATAGGTTCGTATCTGTGAATGATCGATACAAGCAGGAGCGGTGCGGCCCGGTGAGGCGTTTCGCGAGCGGTGTTCCGATCGGAAATTGGTCTACGTACGAGCCCGAAACGATTGCGTAACAGCCTCTTGACGTACCCGGTCGACCCGAGCACAATCCTGCCCAGCCTGCGAGATTGTGCTCGTATGAGCGGAGATTCGATCGAACTCGCGCAACCGCGCGCGCGGCGGAAGGAAGAGCACGTGACCCGAAACATCAAGCGCTTCGTAGCAGGGGGGCTCGCCCTGACGCTGGCGATGGCCGGCTGCGGGTTCGGCGGCGATGACGGAGGCAGTGACGACTCGGGCGACGGCACCACCATCTCGTTCCTCGCACCGTCGTACACCGACGACGCCACCACCAAGAAGCTGTGGACGAAGATCATCGACGACTTCGAGAGCGAGAACCCCGACATCACCGTCGATCTACAGATGGAGTCGTGGGAGAACATCAACGACGTCGTTCGTACACGACTACAGTCCCAGGACGCACCCGACATCTTGAACATCGACGCTTACGCCAGCTTCGCAGAGGACGACTTGCTCTATGAGGCCGAGGACGTCCTGTCGTCCGAGACCGTCGACGACATCGAGTCGAGATTCGCAGAGAACGCTTCCATGGACGACACGATGTACGGGATGCCGTTGTTCGCATCGACCCGCGCGCTCTTCTACAACAAGGACCTGCTGAAGAAGGCAGGGGTCAAGAACCCGCCGAAGACGTGGGACGAGCTGATGGCCGCCAGCGAGAAGGTGTCCAAGCTCGACGGAGTCAAGGGCGGATACGGGATGCCGCTCGGCGCCGAGGAGGCGCAAGCCGAGACGTCGATCTGGACCTTCGGGGCCGGAGGGTCCTGGGGCGACACCGACGAGCTCACTGTGTCGACCCCGGAGAACGTCGAAGGCATCGAGCAGATGAAGAAGATGATCGACGCAGGTGTCACTCAGGACAACCCTGGCTCGACGAACCGCACCCCGCTGATCAACGTCTTCAAGCAGGGCAAGATCGGCATGATCGAAGCGTTGCCGCAGACAGTCGGCGAGATCGAGGAGGACTTCCCGAACCTCAACTACGGCATCACGCCGACACCGACCAAGTCCGGTGACCCGGTCACGCTCGGCGTCGCCGATCACCTGATGGCGTTCAAGAACGACGACACGAAAGGGGAAGCGATCGGAAAGTTCCTCGACTACTTCTACTCGCCGGACGCGTACGCCAACTTCGTGAAGACGCTCGGCTTCATTCCGATCACCAAGTCCGCCGGCGAGAAGCTGTCGTCCGACCCGGCACTGAAACCGTTCATCGAGACTCTTCCGACGGCCGAGTTCTACCCGAGTACCAACTCGGCATGGCCCGCGGCGCAGGGCGCGATGCAGCAGCAGGTCGGCACGATCGGCCAGGGCGCCGATCCCGCCGACGTACTCGACCAGATCGCCAACGAGGCAAAGAGCGGCTCGTAGGACCACCTCGTCAGTACCGAGAGCATCCGAGGAGGTGGCCATGGCGCGCCGCCCTAAGGGCCGGCTCCAGGGCAGTGTCGCCGCGCTGCCCTGGATCGGCCCGGCGACCCTGCTGATCGCCGCGATCGTGCTCTTCCCCGCAGGGTTCATGATCTGGACCTCGACGCGCGATCTGTCCCCGTACGGGGTCGATCGCGGGCCCGCAGGGCTCGACAACTACGCGAACCTGTTCTCACAGGACGCGCTCGTGCGGGTCCTTGCCAACACCGGTATCTGGGTCGGCGGGGTCGTTGCGCTCACGGTCGTGCTGTCGATGGGGCTCGCGCAGTTCCTGAACAAGGAGTTCCCCTACCGGCGGGCCATCCGGTTGGCGGTGCTCGTGCCGTGGGCCGCGTCGGTCGTGATGACGTCGACCGTCATCTACTACATGCTCGATCCGAACGTCGGTATCGTCAACCGGTTCCTCACCGACGTCGGCATCCTCGATGGGGCGTACGGCTTCACTCGCGAGCCGGTACCGGCGTTCCTGGTCTCGATCGGGGTCGCGGTCTTCGTGTCGATCCCGTTCACCACCTACACACTGCTCGCCGGGCTCCAAGGCATACCGAGCGAGGTCGTCGACGCCGCCGACATCGACGGTGCGAGCGCCTGGCAGCGGTATCGGGACGTCATCCTGCCGCAACTGCGGCCGGCTCTCGCCGTCGCCGTCATCATCAACCTGATCAACGTGTTCAACTCGCTGCCGATTCTGTGGGTGATCACCAACGGGGTCGCCGGGCACGACGCCGACACGACGACCACGCTGACCTTCAAGCTGATTCGGCAGAACCAGCAGGTCGACACCGCGGCCGCGATGAGCGTGTTCAACTTCGCGCTCATCATCGTGATCATCGCGATCTACCTGAGGTTTGCGCGTCCCATGAGGGAGGACTGATGGCGGCCACGTCGACCAGGCCGGCACCCGATGTCGAGGCCTCCGCACCTGCGCCGGTGATGCCACGTCCGCAGCGCCGGCGCTGGGGGCTCACGGCGATCGGCACCGTGCTCGCGCTCGTGTTCCTGGTGCCTTACATCGTGATGGTCATCGGTTCGTTCAAGAGCCAGACGGAGATCCTGCGGGTACCGGCGACATATCTCCCGCAGGAGTGGCATCCGGGGAACTACATCGACATGTGGTCGACTCCGGAGACGCCGCTGCCGTACAACCTCGTCAGCACGATCGTCATCACCGTGTGCGCGACGCTGCTGGTGCTGGCTGTCGCGATCCCGGCGGCGTACCACACGGCACGCCGACGCTTCCCGGGGCGGGTGGCGTTCCTGCTGCTCGTACTCGCGACCCAGATGCTGCAGCCGACCGTGCTGGCGGCTGGCCTGCTGCGGGAGTTTCTCGAGCTCGGCATCCACGACACGTGGCTAGCGATGATCCTGGTCAATGGTGCCTTCAACTTGTCGTTCGCGACGTGGATCATGCACAGCTTCTTCGCGTCCGTGCCCGAAGAGATCGAGGAGGCTGCCGCTCTCGATGGGCTCAGCCGGCTGCAGACCCTGCGCAAGGTCACGCTTCCGTTGGTCTGGCCGGGCATCGTGACGGCAACGATCTTCACCGTCGTCGCCTGCTGGAACGAGTTCGCCGCGAGTTTGGTCATCCTGACGACGGCTGAGAACCAGCCGTTGTCGGTCGCGCTGACGAAGTTCATCGGGCAGTACGCAACCGCCTGGCAGAACGTGTTCGCGGTGTCGATCGTGAGTATCGTGCCCGTCGTGATCCTGTTCGCCCTGATCGAGCGTCGCTTGATCGCGGGCCTCACCGCCGGGAGCGTCAAGTGAGCGCACCATGACCGAGCCCGAGGGCGTCAGCCGTGCCGACCGGTGGCGACGGCTGCTCGACCTCGTCGCCGAGCGTGGACGCCTGGGCGTCGAGGAGGCCGCGCGTGAGTTGGGGGTGTCGGCGGCGACGATCCGGCGCGACTTCGCGGCCCTGGCCGAACAACAGCTCGCCACCCGTACGCACGGCGGCATCGTGGCGACGTCGGTCGCGTACGACCTGCCGGCCAGGTATCGCGCGGACTCGACACCGGCGCACAAGCATCGAGTCGCCGACGCGGCGGCCGAGCTCGTCGTGCCCAGAAGTGTCGTCGCACTCAACGGGGGTACGACGACCACCGCTGTGGCGCGGGCGCTGTCGGC
>Ga0079225_10001640_pt1 | contig 12672 bp, 10 predicted proteins | sample Poulit2012_FD_76344 | JGI IMG/M metagenome (GOLD analysis project Ga0079225, IMG submission 76344) | Agricultural soil microbial communities from Georgia to study Nitrogen management - Poultry litter 2012 | ecosystem: Environmental > Terrestrial > Soil > Agricultural land | place: USA: Georgia...
AGTTTCTTATTGTTTTTCTACCCCCCTGTTAGAAACGGGGGGTAAAGCGTGGCTGTCGCCACGCAGGCTTTGCCCAGCACAGCGGCTTACGCTTCGCACGCCGCCGCACTGGGCAGCCTTCATGGAGCTAGTTTCTCTATCTCTTTTAAAAAGTCATGATCCTTTGGTACAAGTGGTGTATAAAATTCGGTAATGACATTATCTCCTTTATCGACGTATCCCCGTCCTTTGATCTGTCTTAAGAAAAATTGTTTTTGCACGTCACTACCGAACATCATGCCATATCCTAATTCAGACATCCTTCCTAGAGCAACCCGGAAATTAAATTGATCACGAATCCCATCCCCTAAATATTTTGCATCTGGTCGCTGACACGCGAGAATAAGAAAGAATCCAGCTTGACGTCCTAACATGACAATCTGTTTTAGCTTCGTTAATACAGCCGTACTTTCTTTAGAGGCAAGCATTTCCATAAAAGCGACGTATTCGTCAAAAACTAAAAAATGAGGAGCTAAGCCCAAATAAGCATAGTTTTCTCCTGTTTTATATCCTTTCATCTGTTTCATTTCTTCACTTCGAGCCATCATATCTTCATAAAATTGATCAATACTTGCCATCATGTCTTCCTTTTTATAATAGACATCAGGCATGACGGTACTTAAATCGGCTAAATCTGCATTTTTCGGATCTAAAATATATAACTTCGCATTGGTTTTTAACAGTGCTTCAATCAACGTAAGAATAAAATACGTTTTTCCACCACCTGTTCCGCCGGCAATCAACATATGTGGCAGCTGATTATATTCCCATTCCATTGCCTTCATGAGCTTTAAGCTACCGTTTTGCGCAATGACTTCCTCAATCGAAATTCGGTTCGCAATCATATCATAGAACAGGACATACTCAACATAGGAATCATGTAATTCTTTTGACACTAATTCACAATACAAGCCACTTTCTAATTTCTTTTCTAAATTTAAAAGTGGCTCTTGATATTTACCAAGTGTTATTTCTACTTGAATATGAATCATGCCTTTTTCATACCGATAATATACCTTTGGAAAATGAGTCATTTTTTCCTTCGTCTTACTAGATGGGATATCTTTGAAAAACCCTTCATTCGTCACTTGTTTTGTTTCATACCATTGATTTTCCAAAATCATCTTTGCGAGTTTTTGACGATGCATCAACTGTTTTAGATGGTTATAACGATACCGATAATAAACAAATGCACAGATTGCCACCAATATCAAACTAATGATTAGTGAAGTTAATCCATACCTACTTACAAAGTGAGTTTGAAATGGATTAACTTCCCACGTTGTCGAAAGTAAAAAATTTACATGAAAAGGGATAAAGAAAACGAGCCATACACCAAACAATCCAAAAAAGATAAATTGAAAAAAGAGAGAGGCGTCACTTGGTCGAATTCGCTTCCCTCTTTTTAGGAAAAATTTCATTACTTATCTTTGGGTAGAGTGGATTTTTGAGTATTAGTGCCTGGCGACGCTGTTTTACCTTTTAAAATTAAATCATCTGCCTTTATATACCAATCCACATCCGCACCACGAAAAGTTGCATTTGCGACTGTATCTGCGACAGGATCAATGAGTTCCACTTCCGCATTGTAATCAAAATCTTTTAAAGGAACAGAAGCAGGAATGCTTACTTGGATCATACGTCCTTGTTCACGAGACTTTAAATCATATGTGCGTTCTTTTACTTCCGTTGATACTGTACCATCTTCATTTTGTAGAAACACTTCCCGACGTAATGAAGAAAACTTTAATAATCCAAATGTCTTTTCTTTATCAATGACAATTCCTTCTGCTAATCTCATGTTTTATCCTCCTTATGCTTTGACCATATCGTCAGCATGTAAAATGTATTTTGTGAAACCACGTTCACCAATTTTATAACCTTCTGCGGTAATCCTAGCATTAACTAACTTTACTTGTTCCTCATGTTCAAAGAATTTCTCTCCAGCTTCTTGTGGCAAGATTACCTCAATATCATCCGCACGTTGAATATCGGAATACAAATTATAACTACGTGCAAGTGTTGTCATGCGCCCATTAATACGACGTTGTTCTACCTTACCTTCACCAGCATATTCTAAATTTCCAAACGTTTTTTCCATATTTGGAATGACATGTTTTAATTCCACAATACATACCTCTTTTCTTAACTTTAGTTTTATTTATGCGTAAAGATAACACACTAAAAAATAAGGCGGAGAACGAGAGTTATTCATTTAAAACCACACTCCTTACATTTCTTGAAAACGATAATCCACACGTAAATAAATCACACACCAAAAAACAACCATGCTTTCTCCGTTTTTATCACGTATCAATTTCCCATGAGGAAAAAACGGAAAGTCTTCAATCTCTATCTCATTTAAAACAAAATGATCTTCAATCCAATCCATTACTTTTGCTTTATTTTCTCCCCTAAAACCATACTCCTTTGATTTAGACAATTAAAAAAGACGCTCAATACTGAACGTCTTTACCAACTATGAAACTATATTTGTATATCATTTTTTATCAGGTTATAAAATTTCAATCTCCTCTTCTGAGAACCATTTGTTGGCAATAGCTGTGTTTTTTACATTTTCTTTATTTTCTGTATACGCTACAACTGCTAAACTTTTTTCCGCCCTTGTACATGCTACATAAAACAATCGTGTAGTTCGCAAAATTCCCGTATCTTTTCCTTCACGCTCATTTCTAATATCTGTATCAGTTTTAGCTTTAGCTCCAAAAAGTTTCTCGTAACTAAATAAAAACCCCCTAGCTTCGGAATCATCCATAATAACCATAACTCTAGGATACTCTAAACCTTTTACACCTTGATGTGTAGCAAATTGGGTGCCCCCAGACACATAGGCGGAATAACGCTCTAATTCATCAAAGGAAACTGAAAGTGCTTCTCTCAATGCACTAATCTTTATATCCTCATTTGTTATAGCAGGTGATAAAATTTCATCGATACGTGAATTAAGCGTGAAAAGTTTATTTTCATTAATATTTCTCAATATCTCTATACAAGTAGGTATGCGGTTATCCTTCCAAAGTTCTAGTAATTTTTCAACTGAATTTTCAACAGTTTCCAATACCTTTTTTTGATTCTCATAATTTTGGCTGAAATTTTCTTTGCTTAACAAGGGTGAATGTTTTCGTATGATTTTGGATATTTCGAAATTATCATTTTCCTGATAAGCTTTTACTAATGGATATACAACATTATATAAAAATGATAATTCAGATATCGACCCATCTCTGAGGGAAGTATCAAAAGCTTTGGATTCGTTGAGTGGCGTGTATAATTTAGTAAATCCAAACCGACTCGCAGCCATATGATGTTCTAAGATTAAACTTTTGTATTCTGACGGGATAAGCCACTTATTATCATTTGCTTTTTCAGACATAATTTTCGCAATTGAATGTTCTATACTTTCTTTATTGGCCGAAGCATCTGCAATAAATAAACGTACTGTTCCAATTTCAGCATCAGAACGTGGACATTGTTGTTGCTCATCAACAGTATTTCGAATAGTGTTCGCTAACTGCACTATTCGTTTTGCACTTCGGTGATTCATAATTTTTCGTGGTTTACTCCAATCATCTGGTATCCAATTAGATAAATCCTCCTTTCCATCCATATAAATCCTTTGCATAGTATCGCCAAACATACCAATAGTAAAATTATCTTTATACTTTCCATAGACAATTAATAATGCATCTATAAGTTCTTTTTTTGTATCTTGACTTTCATCTATAAGAAGAATGGGGTATTTTCCGAATAAAATTTTTTGCATTGTTTCTTCTTCAATAATAAATTGGGATCCCATTTTAATCACTTCACTATGGTTTAATGAGTCATACCCCACATTATCACCATTAGGATTATATGAAAACCTAGTTATTGTTTGAATCTTCTTAAGACGTTCTGTTTTCTTCTCAATATCTTTTTGTCTCTTTATTGCCGCATTACCACCACGTCCAGTAGATTGTTTTTCAACTAGTATAGAAATTTCTTCTTTAATTGATTCGATAACCCAGGATTTGATATCTGTTTGATAGTTCTTAATTAGATCCCAAAGAAAACTATGAATTGTAGATACCGCAAAAATAGGTTTATATTGTAATCTTTGTGAAATCTCATCACAAGCAGCATTTGTATATGTGATAACTGCAATTTTCTTAGAATAAATTGAAAATTGCTCTCCAACTTCTTTATTTAAATATGATAAAGCATTAATTAAACTACGAGTTTTCCCTGAACCTGCCCCAGCAAAAACAAAAAAGCTTTTAGGACTATCCTTTGAAAAGCAAAGTTTGATTTCATTATCTACATGATCATCTCTTTGGTTATCTGATAATTCTTCACTATTAATATTTATATCTCCCATTAAATTTATCCCTCCAATGGACGTAGTAATGTTTGAAGCCACTCTAATCCTTCTTTAATATATAAAGGAATTGTGAGTTGACTAGGGTCAAAAGTATATATTAAATCTAATGCGAATTCAGCCTTCTGATTAGATTTTCCGTTTCGAAGTGTTTCATATATACTTTCATGCAGCTCATCAAAAGTACTTGATTCTTTTATTAAACAATTAACCTTTTTCATAAGGGAACCAACGCCCTCTTCTTGTAAATTTTCAAAGAGATTATAATTTGTGTAAACTAAACAATCTTCAAAAGTACTTGATAATGCTTCAACTGCCGAGTCTTTATAGCTAATTGTAACTGGAGTTTGGTAGGCAATACGAATAAAGTATTCAAATGGATTATTTCTTTTAAATACCTTTTGGTCTGTTGTCAATTTTAAAAGTTCATCCAAATTTTGTTCCTTGATAAGCCAATTGGTTATAGCAGAATTCCCACTTATTAATTCACTACCACGTATTGGTCGGGATGCTTTATGGTGACCTTCTTTTTCCGCCGAGTCTAAATCTGAAATTACAAGTGTTGGTAAACATAACTTGTGAATCAAAGGATCTAATCGTTGAGAATGTCGTCCATTGATACTTAATATTGTAATATATCTTTGGTGTAATTCAGGATAATGATCTCTTATAAAATGAGGTACTAACATGCCTTCAGCGGACCCTTCAACCAATATAGCTGCATCTGCAAAAAACAAATCACAATGAGTTGATTGTAGATATCGAGTTACAAATTTATCAGTTTTATCTTCTTTACCGAATACATCAGATAGATTAACAACTTGCGCTGTTCCAACATCCCATTCCTCGCACCCTGAGATACGTTTAAAATAACGTAAATTAGCAAAATCCGTTTCACGAGCAATATGGCTAGAATGAGTGCTGATTACCAGTTGTGTTGCAAAATCTTTATTATCCTTAAGTTTACTATGCTTTCGTAGTACGGAATAAGCCCTTCTTATAAAGACTTGTTGGACCTGCATATGCAAGTGTGCCTCAGGCTCTTCAACAAGAACCAAATGTAATGGTTCAATGAAATCTTGGGATAATTCCTGCTCTTGCCGAGCTTTTCCTACTCTCATCCAACTATCTCGAAAGCTCATAAGATCAAAAACCATTGAAATAAGATTTTGATAGCCTAGACCATTATATTTTTCAGGTAACTTGAGTGTCCCATCTTTTCTACTAAGCGAATATTGAATTGCCGAGTCATGATTTAAAGTCTCAGTCGTGTTTACTTTAGTTGTAATTGTGATTCTAGGATCAGACAACCCAGGATATCCCAAGTCTTCTAACTCTTTAATTGCTGGAGAAAATTTTTCAGATAGACTTTGATCAAAAACATTTCTTGCTTCTTCCGTCACCCTCAAAATCTCTATATCTTCTGGAGCTGGAAGTTTTTCAGGATCTAAATGTCTATCATAGTATTTTCTCATCTGGGTTGATAATTGATTTTTATACTTGATGTTTTCAGTATAAGTATCTGGGTCAGTAAAACCACGTTGAGCATCAATAATATCAATTCTTATAATTTCCCTTAAAGGATTACTAGTAAAACATTCCATCTCATACTGAGTTTGTTGCGGCGGAAAATCGGATATTTTACTTGGATCGAGAACATAGGATTTGATTGAAAAATATGTGTTCAGTTTCTTATTAAGAAACTCACATAAATTAGTTGGAAACAAATTTATCTTTGATGTTTCATCTTGATTTCCAATACCCTCGGTAGTTCGAGCCGCAAAATATGCTTCGCGGTAATCTAAAAATAGTTTAGATAATTCTTGAGGTTGAAAATTCAAACGAACTCCTAAATTACCTCCCCTCCATTTTAGTGTCGGAATAATATGAGTTACATAATGAATTTCCTTATCTGCAACTTCTATCCAAACATCCATTTTTGGTAAAATTGATTCCCACTCTTCCAGATTCTCCGGTATTTCACTATTCTCATCCACCCATCTTTCTCCAATTGAATTGATTAATGAGCGATTAGTAACGGTAAAATCATTGAAGGTAAAGTTTCTTCCAGCCAAAAACTTACTTAAAGCATCCATCGCAGTAGTTTTCCCACTATTATTTGCACCAACAAATAGTGTTGTGTCCTTACTAAAGTCTATTCGTGATAATTTTAATTTACGAAAATTCTGTATACAAACCGATGATATTTTCAATGCGTCTCCTCCTAAAGCCTTTACCTTAATTATACAAGCTTTTAAGGATACTAGATAGTTTTCACTAGATTTGTAAATCTACCAGGTCTAATTAATTACCTAGACTACTTTTTAATGTATCAAGTCTTCACAAATATACCTTTTTAGCACACGATAGTTTGTTACTTATAACACTTCCGCAATACCAGCCATAATATATTCCGCGCATGGTACAGCAATCGCATTTCCAATTGCTTTGTATCTAGCATAGTCACTTATCATTTCATCTTTATATCCATAGGCTTTCCACCCTTCTGGTAATCCCATCAATCGTTTACATTCTAATGGAGAGAGCTGACGAATAAACCCTTCCTTTTCTTCTCCTTCATACCAAAATGAAAAATAATTTACAGATCCTGCGAGTATAGTGGGAAAAGGATCTCCTGTTCTTCCGAAACTGCCGTGAAACCCTTTCTCATTTTTTTCTTTGTCTGTACTTCTCATACGTCTTTCTTGAAAGGGACGGACAATGGTATTCTCCCGCCTGCTTTTTGAGTAGATATTCTACTGGTAACGGCGGAGGACTGCCTGCTCTCTCTGCAAGACGTAAAAACCGATTGCAAATCACGGGCTTTAAATAATATTTCTGTAGCACGTCTTCCTCCAAAATCTAGATACGTCTTCTTCTTTGAGCGAGTGTCGGCCTTCCCCAATATTTGGCATCCAACAATCTCCAGGCGACATCAACATCATTCCCTCGGACCATTCCAGCGTTTGCCCAGACTTCAGAAGTAGGCATTGGAATTTCGGTATTTGTGAACGATTCAAGCACGGCCTTAAAATCCAACCTGTTATTTGATGAAAAAGCTCCCATGACGTTTTCCCAAACAGCGATAACTGGATATGTTCCATTCGTTGCACACCTCATTTCTTCAATAATTCGTATTGCATGGTAAAATAAACTAGATTGACTTCCAGTAACGCCTTCTCGTTTACCGATATTGGATAAGTTTTGACAAAGTGAACCAAATGTAACGATATGAACGGGTGACATTTCTCCACCATTTACTTTTGTAATATCTCCTAAATGATGTATGTTAGGAAAATGTCGTTTCGTAATAGATATGGGAGCTTTCTCAATTTCACTTGCCCATATTGGTGCAATTCCATAATGAGACGCCGCCAATGAAAATACACCGATACCATCAAATAAACTTCCCAAAGTTAATTCGACCATATTTCACCTCTACTTTTCGTTTTTAGACACAAAAAAAGACGCTCATTTGAATTGAACGTCAAAAATTATAATATCTATATAAGTTAATATTTTTATTCTATTGATTCCCACAAACCAGTTCAATTCCTATCGAAACCTTACTTTGATAAAAAGGTACCAATTTGCAAAAAGTAAGAATTTCTACATGATTTTCCGTTATTAGCACTATAAATTCCCTACTCAACCTGCTTGCTTCTGTATTGTATCAATACTATTGATTAAGCCATTGTGTAACTGATAAATTTGACCAACCTCCCATAGGTTGAGCAGGTCGAGCGGGTCTTGACGGACGAGCAGGCCTTGCTGGTCGGGCGGGTCTTGCTGATCTTGCAGCACGTGCAGGACGAACAGGTTTTGAGGTACCGCTAATATCTCCATCTGGATTCCATACAATAACTTTACCAGAAGTATCCAAACATACAATTCCATGAACTGGACCAAGCCAGTTACCAGTTTTAACAGACCAAGCATGTCCATTTGATAGATAAGCAACCCATTCCATATTTTGATTAAATATATGTTCATTGGGTTTTATCCACGCAACTAACTCACTATTGTTATTGAATAATGGTTTCAACATATACAATCTCCTATCATTATTAATTTTAATATATGCTACTATTTCCTTTGTTTTTCTTTAATTAGTGTTTCAACAAATCTTTCTTTTTTTGTTAAGTTCACGGGATTGTCTGAAGGAAGAATTGCTTGATGAAGGAAAAAATCCTTTTCATCAATTTCCGATACATCCTTCATTATGATACTTTTCATCTCTTTAGAAAATGCTAATTCACCCCTAAATTTTCGAGAACCCAAATCTTCGGTCAATAATGGTGTAAAAATAAAATTCTTGTATTCATTGATAACATGTTTTAGTAAATTAATTGTGTATTCATTTTTGGCTTCCATAGTGCGCACACGACTCGTTAAGCCAATTAGCTGAGGGCTTTCAGAGTCTGAATATTTTCGAGAAGATATATCTTCTCCTATTACAACCCTATACCAATAAGGATTCTCTTTATCTATCCCCGTAACGATTCCAATATTAATCCTATCTTGCTTATTTTCTTTTTTCCATTTTGAAAAAATACGTAACCCTTCTTCATTTTGAAAAACTAAACCAATATAAGGATTGTCTTTTACTGCTTCGGCTAGAATAACTGACAATCCACACCAAGAAGCTTTATCCCATAGGGGCAAATAAATTATGTCATTTGCTTCAATATCTTGATGCGTAACTTTTGAAAAGTCAAATTTCTCATGAGCATCATTTGTGTCGAGACTAGTAATTGCAATTGTATCTTGCTCTTTGATAGTATTTTCTTCAAAGATATCTGTATTTCGCTTTTTAGCATACTCCTTTCTATTTTTTGTTATTTTACTTAGAAAAGAACCATCTTCTGTATATACCATGAACGTATCCAATGTACTTGAAAAGTTAAAGCATCTAAACATCACGTTATCTTCTTCAACAAATTTTTTAAAATTTTGAAAATTCCTTTCCAAAGTAACCATTTGAGATATAAAAATAGCAACAATTGAATATATTCTTTCAAATACCATTTCTCTATTATTAAATTCAATTAAATCATTGATTTGAGATATTATTACCTTAACAGTATTATCACTTTGTTGAATATTGATATTAAAGGACTTATCAGTACCTTCCAATATTTCAACAGAAAACTCACCGAGCATTGGCATAATATTGTCTACAACAGATGTAGCAAATATATTCTCTAACATTGCTAACAGCGTTGCTCCAAATTCTTGTTTAACTCTTTCTTCTCCACATCTTACACTTACATTACAGCCTAAAATTTTAGTTTTTAGAATACCCACTTCAGAAAAATCATCAATATTTGATTTTCTTTGAAATTCTTTTGAAGCTGGTTGGTTAAATAAGTTTTTCATAAATTCATCAACATTCTCAGTGGTACCTAAAGCCTTTACGTGATCTTCATCATAATGACCTAGTTTATATTTTATTGCTGCCGAAGAAGTATTAAGCTCCATATCACTTAGATAATCTGGTAATGCATTCATTTTATGAGTTTTATCCAAAGGTAAATTTAGAAGGCAAATTGCAAGAAGCCCATCATAATATGAATACTTTTCAAATTCTTCTTCATCAATCTCATAAGGATAGAGGTTTAAACCTTGAATCTCTAATTCATTCATCTCAAGGGAAACACTAATTCTTCCTAGAGCTAATTCTAATTTTTTTAATAACCTCATTGGTAAAAATATCCCTGGAATTGCTTTACCTTCATCAAAGTAAAGATTAAAAGAATTCATAAATGCTTTTATATAATAACTTCTAGCGCTCCACACAAGCCCCACTTGTTCAAATGCTACCCCTAATTTCATAAGGGTTTTTACCAAATCAATTTTCGATTCTTCCTGATATAATCTAGATAATGCTCTGCTATAATATTTAATTGCGGTGTACACTTTACTATCTAAATAATCATCTCCTCTATTTATTAATAATTGACTAGAGGATACATTTTTAGATTGTTCTCCTAATAGAATAATTAGCCTTTCAAATAATTCATCATAATATTTACTCTCTTTTAGAATTGGTAATTCTAATATTCTTTTCAATTGAAACAAATCTATATCATTATTATAATTGATATCGTTTAATTTTTTTAAATACTCACTAACTACATCATCCCATAGTTCAGGATTTTGCAATCTTATCATTTGATAATCAAACTTGGCTAACATTCCTCTCTTAGGATTTTCCGTGTCATGTATGAATATGTCAAAGTATTTTTTTATAAGATCAGTATGAGCATCTATTCTATCAATGTTTTTTTTATTTTGGTTATGATTGGAATATAGAGAAATCCATAAGGTGGATAATCTTTTTAAAATTGTATAATTATCAGTATTTTCTTTAAATATATCTTCAATTTCTAAATACTTCTCATAATACATATCCCGATCTTCGTACCACCAAAGTATTGTCCAGCAATAATCATATAGTGCGTCAACATAATTTTGTAAATGTCCATACTTTTTAGTAAATCGAATATTCCGTTCCAATACATCAACGGCAGTCAATTTATCAACTTCAAGTTCTCTCAATATCTCAACTGATTCCTCAGACAATTTTATAATTCTTGCTGGTTTAAGAACTTCAATATTTGAAAGTTCACTGTTAATTTCCTTCAATCGCTTGTTTCGATCTCTATCCTTTGTACCTTCTTCAACAACATCCAATAACTCTTCTGACATATTAAAAGCTTCAATTGCTAGCATTTGATTATTATCTTTAAACGTATTTTCTAATAACCAAGTTCTATCTAAAATTCTAATATCTATTTTATACTCATTTCTGAGTTCATCCTCTGATTCAGCCCTCTTTTTATCAGACACAAATTGATTTGTAACAAAGAATATTTTCGTATAATTTCTTCCGTGCTCTTTATTTGTTCCAATAATCTTCTTTACATCAGACTTAAATTTGGATTTCCATTCTTTTTTTGCACTAATTGCAAAAGCCCATCTTTCAGTATGAGCCAAATCTCCATAGCCATGCAGCCATGATTCAGCAATAGTTTCTGAAACGGGAAATGTTTCAGAATCAACTTTACTATCCCCACCTCCAGTTGGACCTGTTTGCGGTAATAAATTAGGACAAATGGTTGCACCTATTATTTTTCTACAATAATTTTCAAATTCTTTTTCTTTACTTTGGCTTGTTAGAGATTCCAGATAATAGGAAAAATAATCTTCAGAAAGATTTCCTCTTTTTACTACTTTTGAATCCGAAAATAAATTTGGATGTATTTTTTTATAAAATGCTTTTTCGCTCATATATTGATACACCTCCTGAAAAGCCCAATATATACCAACATGTTCGCACATGGTAGTATTATTAAATTAAGTATATCAAGTAGTCTAACTGTACTCAACTAACCTATCAAACAACTTAAAACTTAAATAATCTCCTATAATTAGGTGAAGACGGTTCTTTTACAGAGATGTTGTATAAAACTAGTCTATTAGCCTTTTAAATCTTATATTCAACTTTCATTTACTGTGTTCCCGCATCCTAGGTCAATAACAACAAAGATTTTGATGTTATCTCTAATCTCCATATTTCTAATTTTATCTCGCTAGATTTGTAACACAACATGCTTGTGACAGTGCTTAAAACTAAGGTTTTCAATATAGATTTCTTTCTAGCAATAATACACATGAAGTTGGTTGCAAAGAATAGAATTATTTATTTTATATGTCTCATAAATTTCTTGCCATTCCTCATCCTTTATTTATCAATATTGTCATTGTGGGTCAACATAGATTATGTTTCTATTTCATTTTCTACCACTCCAAAGTCCAGTCACAACTAATAGAGTATCCTTTTGGCGGAGGAAAACTTTAAAAAGTAGATTAAATGTTCTAATAAATTTATTAATGTAATATTTCACTTCCTTATAACAAATCTGCAAAAAAGCTTATAAACATTGCTCTGAAAATATTTTAAAATAAAAAAGAGACATTGCTTTCACACAATATCCCTCATTTTCTTCAATTCCTCTGGCGGAATCTTGGCGGAGAACCGATTCATTTTTAATCATTTCATCCATTTTACGTACCATTGAAATGCAGTCAAATCAACGTTTTCACTTCAAATGCCCCTAATGAACTATTCCCACTCGATACTTGCAGGCGGTTTACTCGTAATATCATAAACAACGCGGTTAATATGATCGACTTCCTGAACTAATCTTGTTGATACTTTTTCTAAGACATCCCATGGAATGCGTGCCCAA
>Ga0079225_10001641_pt1 | contig 12672 bp, 10 predicted proteins | sample Poulit2012_FD_76344 | JGI IMG/M metagenome (GOLD analysis project Ga0079225, IMG submission 76344) | Agricultural soil microbial communities from Georgia to study Nitrogen management - Poultry litter 2012 | ecosystem: Environmental > Terrestrial > Soil > Agricultural land | place: USA: Georgia...
CGCGCCCAGTACCTCGACCGGATGGACATCGAGCGCGAGCGTGGCATCACGATCAAGAGCCAGGCAGTTCGGCTGCCGTTCGCCAAGCGCGCGCCCGACGGCACCGCCACCCAGTACGTGCTCAATCTGATCGACACCCCCGGACACGTCGACTTCACCTACGAGGTGAGCCGCAGCATGGCGGCCTGCGAGAGTGCCGTACTCCTCGTCGACGCCGCCCAGGGGATCGAGGCACAGACGCTTGCGAATCTCTACCTGGCCATCGAGGCCGATCTGCACATCATTCCGGTGCTGAACAAGATCGACCTGCCCAGCGGGCAGCCGGAGAAGTACGCCGCCGAGCTCGCACACATCATCGGCTGCGACGTCACCGATGTGCTCAAGGTGTCGGCCAAGACCGGCGACGGCGTCGAAGAGCTGCTCAACGAGGTCGTCGACCAGACACCGCCGCCGGTGGGGGACGCCGACGCGCCTCCGCGAGCGCTCATCTTCGACTCCATCTACGACACCTACCGCGGAGTGGTGACCTACGTTCGCGTCGTCGACGGCAAGCTGAGCCACCGCGACCGGATCCAGATGATGTCGACCGGCGCGGTGCACGAGATGCTCGAAGTGGGCGTCATCTCGCCCGATCCCTCGAAGGCCGACGAGATCGGGGTCGGCGAGGTCGGCTACCTGATCACCGGGGTCAAGGAAGTACGCCAGTCGCGGGTCGGTGACACGGTCACCTCCGCCAGCAAGGGAGCGGCCGAGCCGCTCGGCGGCTATCGACACCCGACGCCGATGGTCTTCGCCGGTCTCTACCCGATCGACGGCGACGACTACCCGACACTGCGAGACGCCCTCGACAAGCTGCAGCTCAACGACGCGGCCCTGCAGTACGAACCGGAGACCTCCGGTGCGCTCGGTTTCGGCTTCCGGTGCGGCTTCCTCGGGCTGTTGCACATGGAGATCACCCGGGCGCGGCTCGAGCGGGAGTTCGATCTCGAGCTCATCTCGACGAGCCCCAACGTCATCTACCGTGTCGACATGGAGGACGGCTCCGAGGAGATCGTCACCAATCCCAGCGAGTTCCCCGAGGGAAAGATCGCGACGGTTCACGAGCCGATCGTCCGTGCGACACTGCTGTCGCCCAGCGAGTTCATCGGCCCGATCATGGAGCTGTGCCAAGGTCGGCGCGGCCAGCTCGACGGCATGGACTACCTCTCGGAGGACCGCGTCGAGATGCGCTACACGCTGCCGCTGGCCGAGATCGTCTTCGACTTCTTCGACGCGCTGAAGAGCCGTACCAAGGGGTACGCGTCGTTCGACTACGAGCCGGTCGGCGAGCAGGAAGCCGACCTGGTCAAGGTCGACATCCTGCTCCAGGGTGAGGCCGTCGACGCGTTCAGCGCGATCGTCCACCGCGACGCCGCGTACCCGTACGGAGTCGCCCTGGCCGGAAAGCTCAAGGAGCTGATCCCCCGGCAGCAGTACGAGGTGCCGGTCCAAGCGGCCATCGGGTCGCGGATCATCGCTCGCGAGACCATCCGCGCGACCCGCAAGGACGTCCTCGCCAAGTGCTACGGCGGCGACATCAGCCGTAAGCGCAAGCTGCTGGAGAGGCAGAAGGAAGGCAAGAAGCGGATGAAGATGGTCGGACGCGTCGAAGTACCGCAGGAAGCCTTCGTCGCTGCCCTCTCGACGGGCGAGAGCAAGGAGAAACCCGGCAAGAAATGAGCGATCCGCGAGTCGAGTCCGTCAACGCCGGAAAAGCGCGTCCGGTTCCCTGGGGGTCCCTCGAGTACAGCGCGATCGACAAGCGTCCCGTCGACGGGCCCGTACGCGTCCGACCGCTCGGCCTCGAACCCGACGAGATCGCCGACACGAAACATCACGGTGGCCCGGACAAGGCCGTGTACGCGTTCGCCGCCGAAGACCTCGACTCGTGGGCGGTCGAGTTCGGCCGCGTGATTCCGGCCGGCGGTTTCGGCGAGAACCTCACCACCCGCGGAGTCGATCTGAACGAGACGCGCATAGGCGAACGCTGGCGGGTCGGATCGGTGCTGCTCGAGGCGGCCAACGTGCGCATTCCGTGCTCGGTCTTCGCGGGCTTAGTCGACCGGCCCGGTTGGGTCCGCCGCTTCACCGAGAGCGGGCGCCCGGGCGTCTACTTCCGAGTCATCGAGCCCGGGCTCCTGCAAACCGGCGATCCGATCGAAATGGTGGAGAACCGGTCACATAGCGTTACGATCGGGCTTATGTTTCGCGCGCTCACCACCGAGCGGGCACTGCTGCCTCGCCTGCTCGACGAGCCTCGCGTGGCGCCCGAGGCCAAGAAGCGCGCTGAGAGGTACGTCGCAAGGAACAGTTGATGTCAAACGGGGGAGAAGCGGGAACGGGGCGTTTCGGGGTGCCCCTCCTTCCCGAGGCGAGGGTCATGGCGTGGACGACTCTCGTCAACACGGTCGGCCATGGCATGTTCATGGTCACGTCGGTGCTGTTCTTCACCCGGATCCAGGGTTTTGCCGCGACCGACGTCGGCCTGGGACTCACGATCGCCGGGTTCGTCGGGCTCGTCGCGGGCATCCCGCTGGGACACCTCAGCGACCGCGTCGGTGCCCGCGAGCTGCTGATCGTGCTTCTCGCGCTCGCCGGCGTCGCCGGCCTCCTGGTGCCGTTCAGCTCGCGGTGGTGGATGTTCGTTGCGAGCGTGTCGCTGCTGATGGCCTTCGACCGCGGGTCGGCCGCCGTACGCAGTGCACTGATCGCGACGAGCGTCCGCGGCCCGGCGCGGCTGCGTACCCGAGCCTTCCTTCGTTCGATCAACTACATCGGTATCAGCATCGGCGCCGCCGGCGGCGCGGCCGCGCTGGTCCTCGACACCGCCGTGGCGTACCAGGTCGTACTCGCGTTCAACGGGATCAGCAGCTGGGTCGCCGCGCTCGTGATGCGTCGCTACCCGCACGTTCGTCCCGTTGCGCGCGCGTCCGCGCTGCCGATGGGGAGAGTGTTCCGCGACCGGCCGTACGTCCTGGTCACGCTGCTCCTCGCGTCGACGGGCGTGCAGTACGCGATCCTCGACGTCGGCATGCCGGTGTGGGTCAACGAGTTCACCGACGCTCCGACGTGGATCGTGTCGGTGCTGTTCGTCGTCAACACGGCGACCGTCGTACTCGGCCAGATCGCCATCAGCCGACGGATCGAGTCGGTACCTACCGCGGCTCGCGCTACGTCGCTCGCCGGATCGGGATTCTTCGTCGTGTGCGCGCTCATCTCGTTCACCGAGGACGGGTCGGCCGCGCAAGTGGTGCCGTTGCTCCTCGTGGCCGGTGCGATCCATGCGTTCGGTGAGATAACCCAGACGGCCGCGCAGTTCTGTCTCGGTCAGGATCTCGCACCCCACCATGCACAGGGGCAGTACCAGGGCATGGCGACGACCGGCTTCTCGCTGTCGACAATGCTCGGACCGGCGGCGATCACCGTCCTCCCGATCAGCCTCGGGGCTCCCGGCTGGTGGATCCTCGGCGGCGCGTTCCTCGTCCTCGCCGCCGTGATGCTGCCTGCGGTGCGGTGGTCGGTGCGGACGCGTCCCGCGTTCGGTGTCGAGCTCTCATGACCGGAAGCGCTCGCGGACCCTGTTCGTACGGCAGGCTACCGGCGAGTCACATACTTCCAGTACGGTGACAGGCACACCCCGAGTCCGAACGTGAGGACAACGCCATGGTCACGCCGGTCGAGCCGCCGATCGATACCGACAGCATCGAGAACCGCTTGCCGAGTATGGGGGCGGTCTTCCTCGCCCGCGTACGCGAGACTCCGAATGCCGAGGCGTACCGCTTTCCCGACGGATCCGGCGGATGGCAGAGCCGTACGTGGGCCCAGACCGGCGACGAGGTCAAGCGGATCGCAGCGGGCCTGATCTCCTTGGGTGTCGAGGCCGAGCAGCGCGTCGCGATCGCGTCGTCGACGCGATACGAGTGGATCGCGGCGGACCTCGCGATCGTCTCCGCGGGCGCGGCGACGACCACGGTCTACCCCTCGACGATGGCACACGACGTCGCCTACATCCTGTCCGACTCCGACAGTGTGGTCGTCTTCTGCGAAGACGATGCTCAGGTGGCAAAGCTACGCGAGAACCGCGACAAGCTGCCCGACGTCTCGACTGTCGTGACCTTCGACGGCACTCCGGACGACGGCGACGACCCGTGGGTGATCACGCTCGCGGCGCTGGAAGGGCTCGGCGAGAAGTACCTCGACGAGCATCCGTCCGCCGTCGAGGACCGCCTCGAGGCCATCACACCCGACCACCTCGCGACGCTGATCTACACCTCAGGCACGACCGGTCGGCCGAAGGGCGTACGCCTGACGAACTCCGCATGGACCTACGAGGGAGCGGCGACGACGGCGCAAAAGCAGCTCGACCGCAGCGATGTGCAGTTCTTGTGGCTCCCGCTCGCGCACTCGTTCGGCAAGGTGCTGCTCGCCTCGCAGCTCCAGGTCGGCTTCGTGACCGCGGTCGACGGCCGCATCGACAAGATCGTCGACAACATCGCCGAGATACGACCGACGTTCATGGGCGCCGCGCCGCGCATCTTCGAGAAGGCGTACGGGCGGATCGTCACGATGATGGCCGACGAGGGCGGTGTGAAGGCCAAGCTGTTCGACTGGGCGATCGGCGTCGGGCTCGAGGTGTCGCGGGCACGGCGTGACCGGGTGTCGATCTCGCCGCTGCTCAAGGCGAAACACGCGGTGGCCGACAAGCTCGTGTTGTCGAAGGTACGCGAACGCTTCGGCGGGAGGGTCAAGTTCTTCATCTCCGGGTCGGCGCCGCTGTCGTACGAGGTCGCCGAGTGGTTCGATGCGGTCGGCATCATCATCCTGGAGGGCTACGGGCTCACCGAGACCGCGGCCGGCTCCAGCCTGAACCGTCCGTGGAACTACAAGTTCGGCACCGTCGGACCGCCGTTCCCGGGCACCGAGTTCAAGATCGCCGACGACGGTGAGGTGCTCGTACGTGGGCCGGGTGTGATGGATGGCTACCACAACATGGAAGCCGAGACGTCCGCGACGTTGCTTGACGACGGGTGGCTTGCCACCGGCGACATCGGCGAGCTCGACGACGAGGGGTACCTGCGCATCACCGACCGCAAGAAGGACCTGTTCAAGACCTCGGGCGGCAAGTACGTCGCACCGGCGCACATCGAAGGCATCTTCAAGGGCGTGAGCCCGCTCGCGAGTCAGATGATCGTGCACGGCGACCAGCGCAACTACTGTTCGGCGATCATCACGCTCGACGCCGACGAGGTCGCCGAGTGGGCATCGAAGAACGCCATGGAAGGCAAGTCGTACGCCGAGGTGGTCTCCTCCGATGCGATGCGCGAGGTCGTCCAGGGTCATGTCGACGAGCTGAACTCGAAGCTGAACCGGTGGGAGACGATCAAGAAGTTCGTCATCCTCGACCACGACCTGAGCATCGAGCGCGACGAGCTCACGCCGAGCCTGAAGCTCAAGCGGCGCGTTGTCGAAGACAAGCACCGCGACAAGCTCGATGCGCTCTATGAGTAGGCTGGCTCGGGCTGGGTTTTACCACGATGTCGTGGGAAAACCCACCTAGCAAGGCTCGCGAGCCGTGCTAGGTGATGCTTTGCCTTGCCCAGTGTGGCGAGTACGACGGGTATGGCGGAGCTAATGCCGGATATGACTGAGAGAATCGAGGAGTGCCCTCCACCCTTCCCGACGGCGAGCCCGTCCCCGACGACGGCGCTCTGCCCGCGTCCGCGCTCGCGACGTTGGCCGACGAGCCGTTTGGCGTGTACGTGCACGTGCCGTTCTGCGCGACGCGCTGCGGGTACTGCGACTTCAACACGTACACGGCAACGGAGCTCGGATCGGGCGCATCGAGGGACTCCTACGCCGACACCGTCGCCGCCGAGATCGGCCTGGCCGGCCGCGTGCTCGGCTCCGCGGCGCCGGCGGTGTCGACGGTGTTCTTCGGTGGTGGTACGCCGACGCTGCTGCCCGACGGCGCGCTGCCGCGCATCCTGGAACGCATCGATGACACGTTCGGCCTGGTGGACGACCCCGAGGTCACGACCGAGGCGAACCCCGACAGCGTCGACGCCGCATCGCTCGCGCGCCTGCGCAAGGGCGGCATCAACCGCATCTCGTTCGGAGTTCAGTCCGCGGTGCCGCACGTGTTGGCGACGCTCGACCGTACGCACGACGCGGCGCGCGTACCCCACGTCGTCTCGGCCGCCCGCGACGCAGGGTTCGACCAGCTCTCCGTCGACCTGATCTACGGCACGCCGGGCGAGTCGCTGTCGGACTGGCAGACCAGCCTCGACTACGCCGTGAGGCTCGCTCCCGACCACATCAGCGCGTACGCACTGATCGTCGAAGAAGGCACCGCACTCGCCCGACAGGTGGCACGGGGTGCGGTCGCCGCACCGGACGACGACACGATGGCCGATATGTACCTTCTGGCCGAACAGGTGCTGAACGCCGCGGGTTTGCGCTGGTACGAGCTGTCGAACTGGGCACGTACGCCCGCCGCGCGATGCCGACACAACGAGCTGTACTGGACCGGCGCGAACTGGTGGGGGTTCGGCCCGGGCGCGCACAGCCACATCGGCGGCGTGCGCTGGTGGAACGTCAAACATCCCGCCGCGTACGCGGGCCGCCTCGCCGGCGACCGTACGCCCGCGTACGCCCGCGAGGTGCTCGAGGATGAGACGCGACGGATCGAGCAGGTGCTGCTCGAGTCGCGCCTCGCCGACGGGCTCGCACTCAACGTCCTCGACGACGGGGGAGCGGCCGCGGTCGAGGGCCTGGTCGCCGACGCGTTGGTCGAGGTGCGAGGCACCCGCCTGGTCCTCACACCACGCGGACGTCTGCTTGCCGACGCGGTCGTGCACCGGCTCACTCCGTGACACGACGCGTGTCGTCCACACGCACCGGCGTACGCTGCGTGACACTACGGACACCACTGCCCCGATTGAGGAGACCCCATGACTTCGTCCGCGCGACGGGTTCGCAGACTGATCGTGGCCGCGACGGCCCTGTTCGCCGTGCTCGGCGTGAGCGCATGCGGAGGCGACGACGACTGCGGGTCGGCCAAGGGCATCGACCTCGTCGGCGAGGGCAAGCTCTCCGTTTGCACGCACCTGCCGTACAAACCGTTCGAGTTCCGCGATGACAGCGGCGACGTCGTCGGCTTCGACGTCGACATGCTCGATCTGCTGGCCAAGGACCTCGACGTCGATATCGAGGTGGTCGACACGGCGTGGGCACAGATCATGTCGGGCGCGGTCTTCGCTTCGCAGAAGTGTGACGTCGGTATGGGCGCGATGTCGATCACCCCTGAACGCGACAAAGCGCTGTTGATCTCCGACCCGTACTTCGACGCCACCCAGGCGCTGCTCGTCCCCTCCGACAAGGCGTACGGCGACCTGAGCGACCTCGAGGGAAAGAAGCTGGGCGTGCAGACCGACACCACCGGTCAGGAGTACGCAGAGGCGCATGCAGATGAGTTCGGCTACGAGATGATCGTGTTCGACGACTCCCTCAGTGAGCTCAACGCGGTCAAGACCGGCAAGGTCGACGCGGCCATCAACGACAACGGCCCGCTGTACGACTTCTCCAAGCAGAACTCGGATACCGAGATCACGGCGGAGTTCGACACCGGTGAACAGTACGGGTTCCCCGCCAAGCCGGATGACGAGAACGCGAAGAAGCTCATCGACCGGTTGAACGAGCTGCTCGCGAAGGCGAAGAAGGACGGCACGTACGACAAGATCTACAAGAAGTGGTTCGGTACGGCTCCGGGCGCGAACAGCGATGGCTGATACCGCCACCGAACCGAAGCCGAGGTTGAGCCCGCGCAAGCGGGCACAACGCATCCTCATCGTCCAGTACGTCGTGCTGGTGGCGATCGTCTTGCTCGTCGCGTTCGCCGCGAACTGGGGCCAGATCTTCGATGTGTTCTTCAACCTCGACTACGCCAAGACGACGCTCCAGCAGGGCCTGTGGGACGCGCTGCTGAAGACGGTCGAGTATTCCGTCGGCGGCTTCGTGCTCGGGTTGGCCGGTGGGACCGTCCTCGCGCTGATGCGGCTGTCGTCGGTGGCCCCGTACCGCTGGATCTCGACGGCCTACATCGAGTTCTTCCGCGGCCTGCCGACGCTGATCGTCTTCTTGGTCCTGTCGTTGTTGGCGTTGGCCTTCAACGGGCTCACGATTCCGTTCGACCCGTACGGGACGGTGTGGCTCGCCCTCGGGATCGTCGGCAGCGCGTACATGGCCGAGATGATTCGTGCCGGCATCGAAGCCGTCCCGCGCGGGCAGACGGAGGCCGCCCGGACACTCGGTATGACGTCGGCGCAGGCGACGCGCAAGATCGTGCTGCCGCAGGCGTTCCGGACGATGCTGCCGCCGCTGACCAACGAGCTGATCTTGCTCGTCAAGGACTCATCGCTGGTGTACGTCATCGGTTTCGCCGCTGAGAACTACGACCTGACGAAGTACGGCCGCGAGCTCGCCAACACGAATCTGAACCTGACGCCGCTGATCGTGGCCGGTCTCGGGTACCTGCTCATCACCCTCCCGCTCTCGTACCTGGTACGTCGACTGGAGGCACGGACCGGAGGTGCGAATGTCCGCCGCTTCGACCACTGACGACGTCGTCGGGATATCCGACCTGCACAAGTCGTTCGGCGACAACCACGTGCTGCGCGGCATCGACTTCTCCGTACGTAGGGGCGAGGTCGTCTGCGTGATCGGCGCGTCGGGCTCCGGGAAGTCGACGTTTCTGCGGTGCATCAACCTGCTGGAGCAGCCGGAGTCGGGCACGGTACTCGTCCGCGGGACCGACATCACCGACCGCGACTGCGACATCGACGGGGCGAGACGCCATATCGGCATGGTGTTCCAGCAGTTCAACCTCTTCCCGCACAAACGGGTGCTCGCCAACTGCATGGTTGCGCAGGAGACGGTGCTGCGGCGGAAGTCGACCGACGCCGAGCGGATCGCACGGGAGAACCTCGAACGCGTCGGCTTGAGTGACAAGGTCGACCAGTACCCGTCGCAGCTGTCGGGCGGGCAGCAGCAGCGTGTCGCGATCGCGCGGGCGTTGTCGATGGAGCCCGAACTGATGTTGTTCGACGAGCCGACGTCGGCGCTCGATCCCGAGCTGGTAGGTGACGTGCTGACCGTGATGCGCCGGCTGGCCGAGGACGGCATGACGATGATCGTGGTCACGCACGAGATGGCGTTCGCACGCGAGGTCGCCGACCGTGTCGTGTTCATGGACGGCGGCGTGATCGTCGAGGAGGGGCCCCCGTCGCAGGTGATCGGCGACCCGCAGCAGGAGCGTACGAAGGAGTTCCTCCGGCGGGTCCTCAACCCCACCCACACCGACTAAACGCTGACACGCGGGAAATACCTCGGTGAGACGCGGATTTTGCCGAGCGATGGACACGTCTCAGCCGAGAACTTCTCGCGTGTCAGCGGGACATTTCTCGCGTGTCAGCGTTGGGTGGTGACGAAGTCGATGAGCTCCTCGACCCGGCCGAGTAGCGCGGGCTCGAGGTCGGCGTACGACTCGACGCGGCCCAGGATGCGCTTCCACGCATGCGCGATGTCGGCCTGCGTACGATGCGGCCAGCCGAGCGCCTGGCAGATCCCGTGCTTCCAGTCGACGTTGCGAGGAACCGTCGGCCAGCGTTCGAGCCCGAGTCGCTGCGGCTTGACTGCCTGCCAGATGTCGACGTACGGATGGCCGACGATCAACACATGCTTGCCGAGCGGGCTCTTGGCGACGTTCGCGGCGATCCGGCTCTCCTTCGAGCCGGGCACGAGGTGGTCGACGAGCACGCCGACCGTGCGTCCGGGCGCGGGACCGAAGGCGCGCAGATGCTCGTCCAGCTCGTCGACGCCTTCGAGGTACTCCACGGCGACGCCCTCGATGCGGAGGTCGTCGCCCCACACCTTCTCGACGAGCTCGGCGTCATGCCGCCCCTCGACGTAGATCCGGCTCGCCCGCGCGACCCGCGCCTTCGCGTCGTGCACGGCGACCGACCCCGATGCCGTACGCGTCGGGCGGTCAGGACCCTTGCGTACGGGAGCGTGCAGGATCACCGGTCGTCCCTCGAGCAGGAAGCCCGGGCCGAGCGGGAACGTGCGCCGCTTGCCCTTGCGGTCTTCCAACTCCACGGTGTCCAGGTCGCGGTCGACCCGCACGATCGCGCCGCAGAAGTCGGTCGTGACCTCCTCGACCACCAGATCGATCGCGGCCTCGGCGGGTTGTGCACGGCCGCCCTTGGGGGCTCGCCAGTCCCCGCTCAACACATCGGAGCCATACCTGTCGTACGTCACGACGCACGACCCTATTGCGCAGATAGGCCCAACTGCTCGAAGCCACGCCGGATCGCGAACGTCAACACCTGCGGGTCGAGCGGCCACTCGCGCTGCAGGGCCTCGTCGACGGACTCGCCAGCGGAAGCGGCGTCACGGATCTGGTTGGCGACGTCGAGGATCGTCTTGCGCTGTTCCTGGAGGAAGTCCCGGTCGACGGCGTCGCCGTGACCAGGCACGATCGTCGACTCCGGCTCGCACACTCCGACGACGAAGTCGAGCGCGTCGGCCCACTCCAGCGGGTACGAGTCGGTGCCGTACGACGGCGGGCCGGACTGTTCGGTGAGGTCGCCGACATAGGTCACGCGGTCCGGTGTGACTTTGACCACGACATCGCCGGCGGTGTGTGCGCGACCGGGGTGGACGACCTCGACCAGGCAGTCGCCGAGATCGGCCGACCACACTGACGACAGCGTCACGTCGGGTACGCGCGTGGGTGAGGAGATCAGAGCCCGGTCTGCCGGGCTGTCGGCACCCGACGACCGGGCATCGGCTCGGATCTCGTCCAGGTGCGCGCCGAGGGTCTCGGTCAGTGACTCGTGCCCGATCACCGCGATGTCGGGGAAGGCCGCGTTTCCGAGCGTGTGGTCGAAGTGCTGGTGGGTGTTGACGACGCCCCGGATGGGCTTGTCGCTCAGCGTGCCGACGTCGGCGCGCAACTGTTCGCCTTCGGCGACGCTTGCGCGGCTGTCGATCACGAGCACGGCATCGTCGCCGACGACGACCCCGATCGTGATGTCGAACGGCTCGTAACGCCGCGCGTACGAATGCGTGCCGAGCTGGGTCCAGCCGTGCGACGTGAGAGAGATGGCCACGAAGGCTAGACTGGCACTCAGGCGTAGTGAGTGCCAAACCGGCATCCCGGCTGGCCGAGAGAGGAGTGCGCATGCTCGACGAACGCAAGCTGTCGGTGCTGCGTGCCATCGTCGAGGACTACGTCTCCACCCAGGAGCCGGTGGGCTCGCGCGCACTGGTCGAACGCCACGGTCTCGGCGTGTCGCCGGCGACCGTACGCAATGACATGGCCTCCCTCGAGGAGGACGGCTTCATCGCACAGCCGCATACGAGCGCCGGTCGTATCCCCACCGACAAGGGCTACCGGCTGTTCGTCGACCGCCTTGCGGCCATACGCAGCCTCTCGGCGGCCGAACGCCGCGCCATCGAGACGTTCCTCGACGGCGCGGTCGATGTCGACGACGTCGTGCAGCGCACGGTGCGCATGCTGGCACAGCTCACGCATCAGATCGCCATCGTGCAGTACCCGTCGCTGACCCGCTCGACCGTACGGCACGTCGAGATCGTCGCCGTCGAGGGTCACCGGCTGCTGGTCGTGCTGATCACCAGCAGCGGGCGGGTCGACCAGCGCATCGTCGAACTCGAGTCCGAGGTCGACGAGGAGCTGCTGTCGACCTTGCGCACACGTGTCGGCGAGGCGACGATCGGGCAGCGCCTTCCGGAGGCGTCGGTACGCCTGCTCGGAATCGTCGAGCAGTTCGAGGCGCGCGACCACCCCGTCGTGACGTTGGTCGTGTCCACGCTCACCGAGGCGTTCAACGACGACCGCTCCGATGAGCGCATCGCGGTCGGCGGAACGGCCAACTTGGCCCGTTTCGGCGACGACTTCGACACCTCCATCCGACCGGTCCTGGAGGCGTTGGAGGAGCATGTCGTGCTGCTCAAGTTGCTGGGCGAGTCGACGTCGCCGAGCATGCTGACGGTACGCATCGGTTCCGAGGTACCGTACGAGGACCTCACGACCACCTCGGTCGTGGCGACCGGGTACGGTGCGACCGACGAGCCGCTCGCCAATCTGGGCATCATGGGCCCGACCCGGATGGACTATCCGGCCACGATCGCATCCGTGCGTGCGGTCGCGCGGTACGTGGGTCGTACCCTGAACGAGACGTGACTTCGTCACGCACACATCGATCCGTATCAGACAGGCAGGCATGAAACCGGATTACTACGAGCTCCTCGGTGTGTCCCGAGAGGCCTCCCCTGAGGAGATCAAGCGCGCGTACCGTCGTAAGGCCCGCGAGCTGCACCCCGACGTCAACCCCGACCCGGAGACGCAGGAGCAGTTCAAGGCCGTCACGAGTGCCTACGACGTGTTGTCCGACCCGGAGAAGCGCGCCATGTACGACCGTGGCGGCGATCCGCTCGCGGGCGCCGAGGGCGGCTTCGGCCAGGGCTTCTCGTTCAGCGACATCATGGACGCGTTCTTCGGCCAGTCCGGGCCACAGCGGGGTCCGCGCGCGCGTATGCGACGGGGCCAGGACG
>Ga0079225_10001642_pt1 | contig 12669 bp, 10 predicted proteins | sample Poulit2012_FD_76344 | JGI IMG/M metagenome (GOLD analysis project Ga0079225, IMG submission 76344) | Agricultural soil microbial communities from Georgia to study Nitrogen management - Poultry litter 2012 | ecosystem: Environmental > Terrestrial > Soil > Agricultural land | place: USA: Georgia...
CACAATAACCAAATACGTCATCGCTGGTTTAACAATTAAAAAATCTGCCCCTTCATGTACATCGCTATCAGCCTCACGAATCGCTTCTAATCGATTGCTTGGATCCATTTGATACGTTTTCCGATCCCCGAATTGAGGTGTACTTCCTGCCGCATCACGAAATGGACCGTAAAAGGCTGATGCATATTTAACTGCATACGACATGATTGGAATTTCTTCAAAGCCGTGTTCATCTAATCCTTTACGAATCTCTTGAACGAAGCCATCCATCATATTAGATGGTGCGATAATATCTGCTCCAGCCTTTGCTTGAGAAATAGCTGTTTTCACGTGAAGTGGTAAAGACGCATCGTTATCTACATAATTATCATGAATAACGCCACAATGACCGTGATCCGTATATTCACATAAACACGTATCTGCTACGACAATTAAATCCGAGTAATGTCGTTTAATTAGTCGGGTTGCTTGTTGGACAATTCCTTCATCATTATAAGCTTCTGAACCGACTGCATCCTTTTTCTTTGGGATGCCAAACAGTAAAACAGCACGAATACCTAAATCAACAACTTCTTTAATTTCATCTAATAAATAATCTAATGATAATTGATAAATACCTGGCATCGATGGCACTTCATTTTTTTGATTAGCTTCCTCAGTGACGAAGATGGGATAAATGAAATCTTCCTTTTGTAAGACTGTTTCCTTAACGAGTGCACGCATATTTTCAGATCTTCTTAATTTCCGATGACGATCAAACTGTAATTGACTCATACAATACCCCTTTCCGATGATTCTATTATTTTTTCTAAAAGACCATCTAGCGTATATTCATTCGGTATTAACGTGTGTTTAAAGCCGACTTCCTTAGCTTTAGCTTCCGTCGTTTCCCCAATGCAGAAACACGGTTTATTTAACTCATCCGCTATATTACCCTTTAGCTGAGTTGAGAAAGCATCAATGGATGAGGGTGAAGTAAAGCAATACAAGTCAATTGGATATTCCTTTAAAATTTGTACTAAATTGATTTTGTCATTAACGGCCGTTTTATAGACAAACATCGTATCAAAGGGTATGTTTTCCTTTGAAAATTCACGATCAATGACATCACGGGCTAAATTTCCTTTGACGAGTAATGGATAATTCGGTTTATATTTTTGTAAGTATTGTGATGAAAAATGATCAGCATCAAAGGTTGTCGGTACAAAGGAAGCATTGAAACCGTATTGCTTTAGCGCGAGCTCCGTTTTCGTACCAACTGTTCCGAACCGAAGTGCTTTATTTTGCTTTAAAATAGAAATCGTATAACCAAATTCCTTTAATGTTTGAAAGAAAAAATGAACGCCGTTAATACTCGTAAATATAATCCAATCATATTTTGAAATATGGTCAAGTAATGTTTTGTTTTCTTTTATCTTCCAATGTTCAAATGTAGTAAGGGGTACAGGAATAACATTTGCCCCTAAATTATCTAATTCATCAATAAAAAGTTTCGCTTTGTTTTTTTCCCTTGAAAGAAAAATTGTTTTATTTTTGAGTGAATCCATGATTACTCACCCATTTCATTAATTGCTTCAGCAACGAGATCTTGGGCACCTTGATTAATTAAATCAGCCGCAGCTAATTCACCCGCTTCAATAGGGTCCTTTGATTTTCTCGTCGTTTTTAAAATTGTTTTTCCATCACCTGAAGCAACTAACGCTGTTAAAACAACTTCATCTTCTTCAATAACAGCATATCCAGCAATCGGAACTTGACAGCTACCTTCTAATAAGTTTAGAAATTTACGTTCAGCTGAAACTGTTTTTGCCGTATATTCATCATTAATTAATGTTAATAGATTGAGTAAATCCTGATCCTCTTCCCGACATTCAATTGCCAACGCCCCTTGACCAACCGCTGGTAAACAAACCTCTGGCTCAATAAATTCCGAAATAATATCTTCATTCCAGCCTGATCGTTTAACACCCGCTGAAGCTAATAGGATCGCATCATAATCTTCTTCTTTTAACTTTCTTAAACGGGTATCGATATTTCCTCTAATCCATTTAATATTTAAATCTGGACGATAAGCGAGCAATTGGGCACTTCGTCTTAAACTACTCGTACCGATAATTGCCCCTTCTTTTAAATCATCTAGCTTCTCATTATTTTTAGAAATAAGAATATCTCGGTGATCCTCCCGCTTCGGAACTGAACCGATGACTAATCCTTCTGGCAGTACAGAAGGCATATCTTTCATGCTATGTACAGCCATATCAACTGTTTTATCGAACATTTCTTTTTCGATTTCTTTAACGAATAAGCCTTTTCCGCCAACCTTAGAAAGAGTCACATTTAAAATACGATCGCCTTTTGTGCTGATTTCTTTTATTTCAAACGTGTATTGATCCGTTACTTTTTTCAGTTGCTCAATGACCCATTTTGTTTGTGTTAATGCTAAATTACTTTTTCTTGAACCGACAATGATATGACGCATCGTTTTCCTCCTGTACAAATAAATATATAAAAAAATGGCTTGATTTGACCAAACCATTGGATAGAAGGCAAGCTCGCTTGCCTTCTAATGTTAATAATTATCTCAAAATGATCAAAATATGTTTGATCTTACTTCTTATGAATTTGAATAAAATAAGCTTGCAATCGGCAACATTCTTGTTACTGATTGATGACTTTGGTGCTTTTTACTCTGTTCTTCAAGCTCATGCTGAACCTCTTCCTCGATGCCAAACACGCGAATAAACAATTTTAACATATCCTCTGAATGTTCTTCGCCAGCCATTTCCTTCGCTTGCAAAATAGGTTCTTTTAACATTTGATTAATAATACTTTTCGTATGTTTACTTAGCACTTTTCGTTCACGGTCGGTTAAATCAGGCATTTTTCGTTCAATCGATGCCATCGTTTCCGCTTGAATTTTAAGTGCTTTCTTTCTTAAAGCTGATAGAATAGGCACAACTCCTAAAGTAACAAGCCAGTCATCAAATTCCTTAATTTCTTCAACAATTAATTTTTCAATTTGTTCAGCTGCTTTTTGACGTTCTTCTAAGTTATGATCAACGATATCTTGTAAATCATCAATATCGTACAACATCACATTTTCTAATTCACTAATATTAGGATCAATATTTCTTGGAACAGAAATATCAATTAAAACGAGTGGACGATTATCCCGTTTAGCAAATGCTTCTGAGACAATTTCCTTCGTTATTACGTAATCGTTCGCACCTGTTGACCCGATGACAATGTCTGCCTCTACTAAAGCATCTGATAATTGCTCAATTGATTTTGCTTTTCCAGAAACCTTCTGAGCAACAGTATCAGCAGTTTTTAACGTCCGGTTTGCAATCGTTATATTTTTAACGCCGCTACCGTGTAAATTTTGAGCAGCTAATTCACCCATCTCACCAGCACCAACAATGAGCGCATGTTTATCATTTATTTGACGAAAGAGTTTTTTCGATAGTTCTACTGCCGCATAACTAATTGAAACCGCATGTTCGCCGATTTCTGTTTCGTGATGCGCTCTTTTCGCATTTGTCAAAGCCATTTTGAATAATTGTTTAAAAATAAGTCCTGACGCATCATGCTTTTGAGCGATGTCGAATGCTGTTTTTACTTGGCCTAGAATTTGCGTTTCACCTAATACCATCGAATCAAGCCCAGCAGACAGTCGGAATAAATGTTCAATCGCTTCTTTATCTTCTTTAATCGATACGTAATCGTTAATTTCTTCTAATGGAAAGGAAAACCATTCAGAAATAAATCGTTTTGTATAATAACGACCCGTATGTGCTTGGTCAGCCACAACGTAAAGCTCGGTCCGGTTACATGTTGAAACGATGATGTTTTCTAGTATGCTTTTTTCTTTATTCAGAGCTGTCATTGCTTCCGCGACATGATCATCTGAAAAAGAAAGCCGTTCTCTAACCTCAATCGGGGCTGTCCGATAGTTCAAACTTACAACAATAATATGCATGACTTAAACTACACCCCTGTCTCATAATAATCGTTCTAATTCAAAGTATATCAGTTAATATCATCCAGTTAATTGCCTATTCATGAACTTATTATGAAAATTTGTATGAATATTAAATTAGAATGATTATAATTAACCATTAATTATCGTATCATAGTATGTTATAATCAATCAAGAAATCCGTCTAGAACTAGGAGTTGTCAAACGATGAAAAAACATTCAACGATTATTAGTCTTTTACTTATTGGAATCGGGATTTATTTTTTGTTACAACAATATTCTATTCCCTATTTATCTCAGTTTAGTACATGGCCAACCTTATTAATTATTTTTGGTGTTGCATTTTTATTTAATAGTTATAAAAATAAAGACCGTGATAGTTTATTTCCAGGAATCGTCCTACTCGGTTTAGGTATTCATTTTCATGCTTTAAACGATGTAGACTGGTGGACAAATCATTGGGGAATGTACACATTAATCGTCGGATTAGCTTATTTAATACATAGTTACAAATCTAAAAAGAGCTTAACGCCAGGGTTGTTATTAACAGTTATTTCGATAATCGTCTTAATGCCTGCGATTATTCCGAGCTGGTATACTACTTTTGATTTTGTTTATTCAAAAATTGAGCAGTTTTGGCCGTTTATATTAATTATTATTGGTAGCTTATTATTGTTTAAAAAATAAGAAACAGTCGTAGTTTTAACAAATGATGAAAACTTATCCAAAAAAAGATGGCCACACGTAAATAACTGTGGCCATCTTCTTATTTAGTTATTCATTAATGTATTGCATTAACACTTTCCACGCCTTATCTTTTCCTTCTCCTGTCATTGAAGAAAAAGGGATAATCGTATCTTCTGCTTCTAACTCAAGATGATCTTTAATCGTTTTTAAATGTTTTTCCTTTTTTGATTTAGGTACTTTATCCATTTTCGTCGCAATAACGACAACGGGAATTTGATAATGCTTCAAAAAGTCATACATAATCATATCATCTTCTGTTGGTGGATGACGTAAATCAACTAATAGCACAGTCGCTCGTAATGAATCTCGCGTTTGAAAATATTCCTCCATCATCCGCCCCCACGCTTCTCGTTCCTTTTTCGAAACTTTTGCATAGCCGTAACCTGGTACGTCAACAAAATAAAAGGAGTCATTAATTTTATAAAAATTGAGCGTTTGAGTTTTACCTGGTTTGGACGATGTCCGAGCTAAGCTTTTCCTATGAATCATCTTATTTATAAAAGAAGATTTTCCGACATTAGAACGACCAGCAAGAGCGATTTCGGGCAACAATTCTTGTGGATATTGCTTACTGCTAACAGCACTAATGACTAATTGTGCTTCATTCACGTTCATTTTTTTGACTCCTTCAATAAAGCGTGTTGTAACACTTCATCTAAATGATTCACTTTGATAAAGTTTAAATCTTTACGAACACTTTCTGGAATATCTTCTAAGTCTTTATCATTCTCTTCAGGTATAATAATCGTCGTTAAGCCCGCACGATGGGCACTTAAAGATTTTTCCTTTAAGCCACCAATCGGAAGCACCCGACCTCTTAAAGTGATTTCCCCAGTCATACCGACATCTTTTCTTACAGGGCGATTCGTTAATGCCGAAACTAAGGCGGTGGCAATTGTAATCCCTGCCGACGGGCCATCTTTCGGAACGGCGCCTTCAGGGACGTGGATATGAATATCGTGCTTTTCATGAAAGTCTGGTTTAATTTTTAGCTCATCCGCACGGGAACGAATATAACTGAAAGCTGCTTGGGCCGATTCCTTCATAACATCGCCAAGTTTTCCTGTTAACGTTAATTTTCCTTTACCTTTAGCAATCGACACTTCAATTGACAGCGTATCGCCACCTGCTTGAGTGTACGCTAATCCTGTTGCTGTCCCTACTTGATCGTCAGCTTCAGCTTGTCCATAACGGAAAAGCGGTTTACCTAATAGTTCTTCTACTTTGTTTTCGGTTATAATGACCTTCTTCATTTCACCGGAAACGATAATTTTAGCCGCTTTTCTACAAAGGGAAGCAATTTGTCTTTCTAAATTACGAACGCCCGCTTCTCTTGTATACATGCGGATCAATTTTAATATGGCAGCATCGCGAAATTGAACTTGAGATTTTTCAAGTCCATTTTCCTTCATTTGCTTTTTAATTAAATGCTCCTTTGAAATATGGAGCTTTTCAATTTCTGTATAGCCAGCAATCGAGATTACTTCCATGCGGTCTAACAATGGACCTGGTATCGACTGCAGATAGTTCGCTGTTGCAACGAACATAACCTTCGATAAATCATAAGCTTCTTCAATAAAATGATCACTAAAATTATGATTTTGTTCTGGATCGAGAACTTCAAGTAAAGCTGAAGCTGGATCCCCTCGAAAATCGCTCGCCATTTTATCGATTTCATCAAGTAAAAAGACAGGGTTAACCTTTTCCGCCTTTTTCATACCTTGAATGATCCGCCCTGGCATCGCGCCAACATAAGTTCTTCGATGTCCACGAATTTCCGCCTCATCCCTCACACCACCGAGAGAAATTCTAACAAATTTCCTTCCGACAGCACGGGCAATTGATTTCGCTAAGGACGTTTTACCGACTCCAGGTGGACCGACTAAACAGAGGATTGGACCTTTTAATGATTTCGTTAATCTTTGAACAGATAAATATTCTAACACCCGCTCTTTCACTTTTTCTAATCCATAATGGTCTTCGTTTAAAATTTTTTCAGCATGGTTTATGTCTAAATTGTCAATCGTCTCATCATTCCAAGGTAATGAAACGAGCCACTCAATGTAATTACGAATGACAGAGCTTTCAGCCGAGCTTTGGGGTACTTTCTCATAACGGTCTAATTCTTTCAAAGCGACAACTTCAACTCGCTCAGGCATGTCCGCTTCTTCAATCTTTTCTCTTAGCTGTTCGATTTCTCCGTTAATTCCATCTCTTTCGCCAAGTTCTTTTTGAATCGCTTTTAATTGTTCCCTTAAGTAATATTCTCTTTGGGTTCTTTCCATCGAGCGTTTTACCCGTTGACCAATTTTTCTTTCTAAGCTCAATACTTCTTTTTCATTTTGGATAAGATGAATTAAATAATCGAGCCGATCAGGTACGTAAGACGTTTCTAAAATTCTTTGCTTTTGCCCCACTTTTAATGTTAAATGAGATGCGACCATGTCTGCTAAGCGACCAGGGTCATCAATATCTCTAACCGTTTCAAACGTCTCTTTATTCAATCGTTTTGAGATTTTCGTATATTCTTTAAATTGTTTAATAAGCATACGCATTAGCGCTTGCTCTTCAACGTAATCTCCACGCTCATCCTCAAGCTCCTCATAAGAAGCAACAAAATATGGCTCTTGATTATTAATGGATGTAATTGTTGCTCGTTTTACCCCTTCGACTAATATCCGATTCGTCCCGTTAGGCAACTTTATCATTTGCTTTATATGACCAATCGTTCCCGTTGAATATAAATCATCAACTGTCGGATTGTCGTTTGCCGATTCTTTTTGAGAAACTAAAAGAATGTGATGATCATCAACCATACATTTTTCTAACGCCTTCACAGACTTTTCGCGACCTACATCTAAATGTAAAACCATAGATGGATAAACGACGACACCGCGTAACGGAAGGAGGGGAATTTCTTTAAGGTTTTCTTTTTCCAAGGAAGGACACCTCCAAATTTTCCACATAACATTATCATATAAAATTTAAAGATACGTGTAAATTGATATTGATTAACCTTTATTATGTTCTAAGTTTATCGAATATATTTTTCGATTAAACCAAAAGAAAAGGTACTCCATAACATGTTAGAGTACCTTTATTCGTTGTAATTAAGCACTTTCTTTCGGTTTTTTCTTATTTTGATCGATAACGGAGCCATCCTGCATAATGAGCTTCGGCTTTCCTTTTTCTTTTTCAATCGTATCTTTAGTGATAATACATTTTTCGATATCTTCTCTTGAAGGTAGCTCAAACATCATCTCAAGCATAACCCCTTCAATGATGGAGCGTAACCCACGGGCTCCTGTTTTACGTTCAATCGCTTTTTTCGCAATTGCAACTAATGCATCATCTTCAAATTCTAACTCAACATCATCCATTTGGAATAACTTTTCATATTGTTTAACTAACGCATTTTTCGGTTTCGTTAAAATTTGAACTAATGCATCTTCATCTAACTGCTCTAAGCTGCCGATGATTGGTAAACGTCCGATAAACTCTGGAATTAAACCGTAACGTAATAAGTCTTCTGGTAGCACTTTCGTTAAAAGCTCAGAATCCTTCACCTTCGCGTTTTTAGAGTTCGAACCAAAGCCAATTACTTTTTCACCAAGTCGACGTTTAACAATTTGATCAATACCGTCAAAGGCACCACCGACGATGAATAAAATATTCGTCGTATCAATTTGTATAAACTCTTGATGCGGATGCTTTCTTCCGCCTTGTGGTGGGACACTCGCTGTCGTTCCTTCTAATATTTTTAATAGAGCTTGTTGAACCCCTTCACCGGATACATCACGAGTAATTGATGGGTTTTCTGATTTTCTTGCTACTTTATCGATTTCGTCGATATAAATAATCCCTTTTTCGGCCTTTTCAACATCATAATCAGCCGCTTGAATTAATTTTAATAAAATATTTTCCACATCTTCACCGACATAGCCCGCTTCGGTTAATGATGTCGCATCTGCAATAGCAAAAGGTACGTTTAAAATTCGTGCTAACGTTTGAGCGAGTAGTGTTTTCCCACTACCTGTAGGGCCGAGTAGTAAAATATTACTTTTAGATAGCTCAACCTCTTCGCTTACGAAATTCGTCTTGATCCTTTTGTAATGGTTATATACGGCAACGGACAATGACTTTTTAGCTTGTTCTTGTCCGATGACATAATCGTCTAATATATCACAAATTTCCTTTGGCTTTGGAATATCATTTAATTCCTCTTGTTCCACTGAGCCAAGCTCTTCTTCTACAATCTCAGAACATAAATCGATACATTCATCACATATATATACACCTGGTCCCGCTACAAGCTTGCGGACTTGGTCTTGCGTCTTCCCACAAAAAGAACATTTTAATTGTCCTTTATCATCATTAAATTTCAACATGTTTTCACCCCGTATTTATCTATATTACACGCATAACATTTATCTTAAACAAATGAAAGGGAGTTATTCCGTAACATTATTATGTACCCGTTCAGTAAAATAGTCAAAAGAAAAAACTTACTATCATTTTACGCATATATTTATAAAAGTTACACTAAAAATTAAATTTACGCGCTTTATAATAATTATTTATGTATGTAAAATTTGAGTTAAAACAAGGCACGTATAAAACGCGCCTTGTCTTTATATGAGAATCAGATTATTTTGTTTCACTATGTTCAACTAAAAAGTCAATCGCTTTTTTAATTTTTAAATCGTCTTTTACTAAATCAGTGTTACCGCCTAGCATTTCAACGACATTTTCCACTTCTAAATTATACATCTTAGCCATTTCTTCCATATCTTTTTGTACATCTTCATCAGTTGCTTCTAAATTTTCTTCAATTGCAATCGCTTCTAATGTTAAGTTTGTACGGACGCGTTTTTCTGCGTCTTCTTTCATCTGTTCTCTTAGTGCGTTTTCATCTTGACCAGAGAATTGGAAGTAAATATCTAAAGTCATACCTTGCATTTGGAGTCGTTGTTCAAATTCTTGCATCATTCGGTCAAGCTCAGAATCGACCATCGCTTCAGGAACATCAATTTCCGCATTTTCCGTTGCTAGGTTAATTAAAGTTTCACGAAGCTCCGTATCTGCATCAGTTTCCTTCTGTTCTTCTAAACGTTTCTTCGTTTTTTCTTTTAATTGTTCTAACGATTCGACTTCTTCATCAACATCTTTAGCGAATTCATCATCTAGTTCAGGCACTTCTTTATATTTAATTTCGTGAATTTTCACTTTAAATACAGCTTCTTTACCTGCTAAATCTTCAGCATGATACTCTTCAGGGAATGTAACTTGAACTTCTACATCCTCTCCTGATTCATGCCCGATCAATTGCTCTTCAAAACCTGGAATGAATTGATTTGAACCAATTTCTAAAGAATGGTTTTCATCTTTTCCACCTTCAAATGGTTCCCCATCCTTAAAGCCTTCATAATCGATTACAACTGTATCGCCTTCTTCAACTTTACCTTCTTCTTTAACGACTAATTCAGCGTTTTGCTCTTGAAGAAGCTTTAACTCTTCTTCAATATCTTCATCCGTTACCGTCGTATCTATCTTCTCGACTTCTAGCCCTTTATATTCCCCTAATTTCACCTCAGGCTTTACTGTAACAGTAGCTGTGAAAATAACTGGTTTTCCTTTTTCAATTTGTTCAACATCCACTTCTGGACGATCGACAGGGAAAATACCTGTTTCATCAATTGCATTTGAATAAGCATTCGGTAACATTAAATCAATCGCATCTTGATATAATGATTCAACCCCAAAACGTTTTTCAAAAATTGGTCGTGGCATTTTACCTTTTCGGAAGCCTGGCACTTGCACTTCTTTTACTACTTTTTTGAAAGCTTGATCAAGCGCATTATCAAATTCTTCAACACTCACTTCGAATGTTAGTACGCCTTCATTGCCTTCTTTCTTTTCCCATTTTGCTGACATAAAAATCTTCCCTCCAAAATCTATTATTTCAATTAAAACCTTTCATTTTAAGGTGTAGCGAATGTTACACAAGTTTTGCAACCACTATATTATAACATAGATGACACGCCATTCAACAACTATGAATAAAAAGCTAAACTTCAATTTGCGAGAAATACTTTTTCTCTAATTGCTCAATTTTTTCAACCCAATTTAAAACGTTCGGAGCTATGTATTGATCCATTTTTTTCTCATCATCATATAAGTATTTTGTTGCTAAATAAGAAGCCGCTTTAGCAATCTCTTTTAACTCTTCGTCATTCGGTGTAAAAGGATAGTAAATATACAACAGCCGATACAAAATTTGCTTTATAAATATGAATAACGTTGGGTCAGATTGCTCAATGTCATCTAATTCGTATAAAATGGCAATCGCAAATTTTGTCTCGAAAACATCTTCAAGCTCATTCGGGTTAAATAATTGGTCTTGGCCGAACTTCTCAACTTCAATATGTTTATTCACATCATATTCCGTACACCATTGTAAAATCCCCGTTTTAATAATCGGATTTAAATTTGTATCTGCTAAATAAGGTGTCAGCCGTTTTAAATATGGCTGGATTGGCTGCTGCCGCAAAACGGATAGTAAGCCCCACTGTGTTTGCAGCTCATTTTTTTCTAGGGATTCAATAAACTGTTCAATTTGGTCATCCATTTGCTGATCTGGTGACGTTTCTAAAAATTGTTTACTCATGTTGTAAATTTGTAAATAAGACTGCTCGAACTCAAAAGGAACCTTTTCCGTTTCAAAAATTTCATCTAATAAACTTATCACTTCTTCATACCGGCTCGTTTGAAATAAAATAGACAAATAAATATGTAAGTATTTATAATATTGACTTTGATCGTTATACATTAATTTTTTACAAAGCTCCAACGCTTCGTCATAACGATTCAATTCAATTAAACAAATGACTTTTGCGGTTAATATTTCATTTGTAGCTTCTTGAAACGACTCTAATTTTTCAATATGTATGAGAGCTTCTTTAAAATTTTTATGTTTGACCGCATTTAAACTTTCATTCTCTAATTGCTTACGCCAGCCAGGAAACATAATAATATCTTCATGTTCATTATTCACCATAACATCATCCTGTCTAAAAAGTTTTATAACCATACTTTACCCAAAATATTAAAGTTGAAAACGTATCGAGCCAACCTTTTTATGTATACCTTCATACTATACTATTTAAACTTGATTGTAAAAATAGTAATATCCATGATGTACACTTAATTGTATGATTCCTTATTCAGATGTTATTTATTTTAGAATATAAGAAAAATCTCACTTATAGCAAGAAGTTCTTTTTTAATTTAAAAGGAATTTTAGTGTCCTTTATACAAAATATCGAGAAATTCATGTATAATCTATATGCGTATTTACATTTAGTAATCTTTTCATTCTCAATATTATTATGCGTGAACGACTTTCTTTAGTTAAAATCAAGCCTCTAAGTGGCGCACGAATCAGTGTGTCTTTATTATGTTTTTAACGGAGGTAAGGATATTGAGTGAATTACAATTTTCTAATACTCATAAAGAGTCTTATTTTGATGGTAAGCTACACCAATATGTTGGTTATTTAATTTTGTTTTTATTAATGGTCGTTTTAACCTTTGGATTAGCATATCCGTGGGCAATCACGATGATGCTTAAATGGAAAACTAGACATACAGTTATTGAAGGGAAAAGACTCCAGTTTAAAGGGACTGGCATCGGTCTATTTGGAAACTATATTAAATGGTGGTTACTCACAATTGTTACTTTAGGAATCTATTTATTTTGGTTAATTATTTCCGTAAATAAATGGAAGGTGAAACATACAGTATTTGACCAATAAAGATATAAAAGGATAAAATTGTTGATTATTAAGGGGGATTTAAATATGAGACGCGTGTTATTTTTAATTTCAATGACGATGATTGCATTATTTTTAGTCGCATGTGATGAGGCGGTCATTCAAAATGTAA
>Ga0079225_10001643_pt1 | contig 12668 bp, 10 predicted proteins | sample Poulit2012_FD_76344 | JGI IMG/M metagenome (GOLD analysis project Ga0079225, IMG submission 76344) | Agricultural soil microbial communities from Georgia to study Nitrogen management - Poultry litter 2012 | ecosystem: Environmental > Terrestrial > Soil > Agricultural land | place: USA: Georgia...
ACTGAATCTGATTCAGAGGAATCAACAGAAGAAAAATAAATCGGTTTGATGATCAATAGCTCTGCGGCTGACCGGCTGCAGAGCTATTGGTATCAATAACGGTGAGTTAATTCATTGATTTCAGCATCGACTTCTAGTATAGTTTACGACAATGATAAAAGAGGTGTTAATATGATTAAATTTAATGAAGATGACACAAACTTAACATGTTCCTTCTGCGGTAAAGATCAGGAACAGGTTAAAAAACTGATCGCAGGCAGCGGTGTGTACATTTGTAACGAATGTATCGAATTGTGTTATGAAATTATTGAAGAAGAACTGAAAACTGAACATAAAGCTATCTTTACTGAATTGCCAAAACCTCAGGAAATACTGGAATCACTGAATGATTATGTAATCGGACAGGATGATGCAAAACGTGCATTGAGTGTGGCAGTTTATAACCATTATAAACGTATCAACCAGGAAAGCAGCGATGACGATGTAGAGATTTCCAAAAGTAATATCGCTCTGATCGGTCCGACCGGCAGTGGTAAAACATTGCTCGCTCAGACTTTGGCAAGAACGCTTGACGTTCCATTTGCGATTGCGGATGCGACAAGTCTCACTGAGGCAGGCTATGTCGGAGATGATGTAGAAAACATTCTTCTGCGTCTGATCCAAGCTGCAGACTTTGATGTAGAGCGTGCGGAACAGGGAATCATCTACGTCGATGAGATTGATAAGATTGCACGTAAAAGCGAGAACACATCCATTACAAGAGATGTTTCAGGTGAAGGTGTACAGCAGGCGCTGCTCAAGATTTTGGAAGGCACGACTGCAAGTGTACCGCCACAGGGCGGCAGAAAACACCCTAACCAGGAGTCCATCCAAATAGATACGAAAAACATCCTCTTTGTACTCGGCGGAGCATTCGACGGTATGGATGAAATCATCAAGCGCAGAATCGGAGAGAAAATCATCGGCTTCGGCGGACCGGCAACATCAGTTGAAGATAAAGATGCACTTCTGTCAAAAGTACGCCCTGATGATCTTCAGAGCTACGGCCTGATCCCTGAGTTCATCGGACGTGTGCCGATCATCAGCCACCTGGGCGAACTGGATGTTGATGCGCTCAATTCCATTCTCACAGAACCTAAAAACGCTCTCGTCAAACAGTATCAGAAGATGCTGGCAATCGATGAGGTTGAATTGGAATTTGAAGAAGATGCATTGAACGCAATCAGTGAGCTGGCTATCGAAAGAAAAACCGGTGCCCGCGGTCTCCGTTCAATCATAGAAGAACGTATGGTGGACATCATGTTCAGTGTGCCTTCCAATGATGATATCAAGAAAGTCAGGATTACCAGAGAAACGATAGTGGATGAAAGTGAACCACTGCTTTACGATAAAGATGGTAAAGAAATCACTCTCAATCGTAAAAGTGCATAACCTATAAAGCTGTCTGGATCCAGACAGCTTTTTTTATAAGGAGTTATATAAGTATGAAATTGAAAATAAACCCCAATAACGTTGAATTCATGATTTCAGCGATGGATGTTTCCCAGTACCCTGGCGAAAATAAAAATGAAATTGCACTGAGCGGCCGTTCCAATGTCGGTAAATCGTCATTTATAAACGCGATTGTCGGCCGTAAAAATATTGCGAGAACATCATCAAAACCCGGTAAAACGGTAAATCTCAATTTTTATGATGTTGATGATCAGTTCATCATGGTGGACGTTCCAGGCTACGGCTATGCCAAGCAGTCTAAAAAAGACAGAGAGAAGTGGGGCGAACTGATTGAGTCCTACCTTGCTGAGCGGGAGGAATTACAGGTTGTCGTCCAGCTGATAGATCTTCGTCATAAACCGACACAGGATGACATTTTAATGTATGATTTCCTAAAGCATCTTGATCTGCCTGTAATCGTGATCTGTACCAAATCGGATAAGATTGCGAAGAGTAAAGTAGATAAACATTTGAAAATAGTCAGGGAAAGTCTGGAAGTCGAACCGGAAGATACTGTCATAGATTTCTCATCGGTGGACAGGAAGAATCTGCCGAAAGTGTATGCAGCACTAAGTAAATATGTCTAGGTTGGTACATTTTCGATTTCCGGCCGATTTCAACTGTGTTATATAGATATAGCATGGTTTTTTTGTTACAATTAGAATTATTATTAATAACGTTTAATTGCGGTAGGAGGAAATTTAATGCACGTAATTTCGCTTAGTTTAAATTACAGAAAAGCGACAGTCGAAGAGCGTGAAAAAGTACAGTTCAACGAAGTGGAGCTGACAGAAGCTCTACATAAATTAAGAACCGAGAAAAGTATTTTGGAGACAGTATTGCTGTCGACCTGCAACAGGACTGAAGTCTATATAGTGAGTGACCAGGTCCACACGGGTAAATACTATGCTCAAAGTTTTCTGGCTGACTGGTTCGATGTTGACCTGGAGACGATTAAGAAAATAATAGATGTAAAAGTCGGTGAGGAAGCGATTGAACATCTGTTTTACGTGACCGCAGGACTTGACTCCATGGTGCTTGGGGAAACTCAGATACTGGGACAGATCAGGGATGCATTTCTCAAAGCCCAGAATGAACATACAACAGGCACCATCTTTAACAAGCTGTTCAAAGAAGCGATTACGGTTGCTAAAAAAGGCCACAATGATACTGATATATCTAAAAATGCAATTTCCACTTCGTATGCAGCTGTACAGCTGGTCAATAAGATATTTGACGAGAGCAGAGCGACGAAAACTGTCGTCATCGGAGCCGGTGAAATGTCTGAGCAGTCAGTTCTGAACCTGACTTCAAACGGCATAACAGATGTTACGATCATCAACCGTTCGATTGACAATGCAAAAAAACTGGCAGATAAGTTCGGCTGCAGCTATCAGGCTATGGATGAACTGGAAGACTGCCTGCTGGAAACTGATCTCGTCATTTCAAGTACGTCTTCAAGAAATTATGTAATCACAGAAGAGATGCTGCAAAGCATTCAGGAGAAAAGAGCAGCACGTCCGTTGATCCTGATCGATATAGCAATGCCGCGGGATATAGAACCGAGCACTACACAATACGACGATGTATATATGTACAACGTCGATGATCTTCAAGGCCTGATCGACTCCAATCTTGAAACAAGGCAGCAGGAAGCTAAAAAAATCGAAGCAATGATCGTAAAAGCCCAGGATGACTTTGATACATGGGTGAACCAGCTTGGAGTGACACCGGTCATACAGGCTCTGAGAATGAAGGCATTGACCATACACGAAGAAACGTTCAAAAGTGTCGAACGTAAAATGCCTGATATGACTGAAAGAGAAAAGACAGTCATCAGCAAACACATGAAAAGCATCATCAACCAGATGCTGAAAGATCCGATTACTTATACAAAAGAAATCGGCAATGAAAAACACGCAATGAAAAAGCTTAAAGAAATAGAAACGCTATTTGGAATCGAAGAAGAAGTCGGGGAAGTCAAGAACAGAGAACGTGACAAACACCGCCAGACATTGATCAACAGAAAATCTGAAATTGCATTTGAATAAAATGGGTAGGGACTAATATGGATATTCTGTTCCGCATCAATGAATTTATCATGCTTTTATACTTTATTGGCCTTTCTGTGCTGGCGTACGATTTAGCTTTTAGAAATCGCCAAGCCAGAAAGGTTTCCTTTTATGTCATCATACTGGCGACAGCCTTGCATCTTTTGACTTATCTGAATGCTGTTTTCAGCCTTTCCCGGATACCGATGCTGACAACTTACGAGGGGATGTTCACACTTTCCTTAGTGTTATCAATTGTCGGCATTATGTATTATTATAAGAATGACAGTGAACAGGTGCTGTTCGGATTCATATTTTTAAGCTTTATATTCTTTTCGATGTTCACTTTCCAGCCTGAACCGTTATCACAGCAGGCGGAAGTGTCGGTCATCATGAATGAGCTGCTGGTCATCCATGTCGGTCTGGCCCTGCTCGCCTATGTGCTGTTTTTCGTTTCGGCACTGCATTCACTCATATACGTCATCCAATATACGAATTTAAAAAAGAAACGTTTCAACCGTACATTCTTTTCCTTATTCAGTATAGAAACGGCTCGCAAAGTGATGATGCGCAGTGTGGGCATCGGCCTGATGACCATGACGATCAGCATACTTCTTGGTTTTCACTGGGGTCTGCAGATCATCGGTACGGATATTGTAGTTGATATAAAGGTTTTAGGTACATCATTTATAGTTGTTTTATACATCATGCTGCTTTTTTACTTAAAAAAGATGCGTAATCTTTATGTTTTTGCTATTTTAAATATGGTGCTGTTCATAATCTGCATGATTAATTATTTATTCTTTTCACAGTTTTCAAATTTCCATATATGGACTTAAAGGAGCATTTTTATGAGAAAGTTTATCGTCGGATCCAGACGCAGTGGATTGGCCATGACACAATCAAAACAGTTTATCGCCTTACTTCAGGAACAATTTCCGGAAACAGAATTTGAAATAAAAGAAATCGTCACAAAAGGTGACCGCATCGTTGACGTTCAATTATCGAAAGTCGGCGGTAAAGGCCTCTTCGTCAAAGAGATTGAACAGGCTCTGGAAAACGAAGAAATCGATATGGCAATACACAGTTTAAAAGATGTTCCGAGCAAATTGCCGGATCAGTTTAAAATCGCATGTATTCCTGAAAGAGAAGATATGAGAGATGCATTTCTCTCGAACGATAAAGTGCTCTTCAAAGATCTGTCTTCTGGCAGCATCGTCGGCACAAGCAGCCTGAGACGTGCAGCACAGCTGAAATCCATCCGTGACGATATTACCGTCAACTGGGTGAGAGGAAATATCGACACACGTATCAAGAAGATGGAGTCCGGTGAGTATGATGCAATACTGCTTGCGGCTGCAGGACTTAAGAGAATGGGCTGGGGCGACAGCCGTGTGACAGAGTACTTTGACGCAGAAGAATTCATTCCTGCAATCGCACAGGGGGCACTCGGCATTGAAATCAGAAAGAATGACCATGAACTGGATGAGATGCTTCAGAAAGTGCACTCAGGCGATGATGCACTGTGTACGAGTGCAGAAAGGACTTTCCTGGGCCGCATGGACGGGAGTTGTCAGGTGCCGATCGGCGGATATGCAACACTTGAGGACGGCGAACTTTATTTGACCGGTCTGATCATGTCAGAAGATGGTGAAGAGAAGTATCTTGTTAAAAAATCCGCATCGGATCCATATGAGCTCGGCAACCTGGTTGCTGATGAGATGGAGAAAATCGGAGCGAAGGAAATCATTGATAAAATCAATGCAAACTTATAACCGCAACACAAAGAATGTTCTCGTAACCCAGACGAAACTAAATGCTGAGAGCGATGGATTTGATATCATTCATGCACCGCTCATCAAGATACAGCCACTGCCGTTCGATGAGGATTTTCTGGCTGAACATTACGACTGGGTCATTTTAACGAGTAAAAATGCTGTGAATCTGTTTTTACCTTATTTGGAAAAGACCCGGTTTGTGAAAATTGCCAGCATCGGCGAAAAGACGACGGAACTTCTTGTCAAAAATGGATATAAGGTGGATTTTGAGCCTTCTGTCTATACACAAGAAGGTTTTATAGAACAATTCCCTCTTGATGATGAAATGGATATGAAAAAGGTCCTGTATCCGACCAGCAAAGATGCGAGGGATATACTTCATGACTGCCTGGAAGATCATGGGGTCGAAGTGGTCAAGTTCTCAATCTATCAGCCGGTGGATAACGCAGAATCCATCCAAATGATCAGGGAAAGATGGGATGATATAGATATCGTCACTTTTTCCAGCCCTTCGGGTGTGAAAGTATTGATGAAATATTTCGAAAAGAATATTCTGAAAGAGAAACCGGTCGTTTCAATCGGTGCAGTGACGAAAAAAGAGCTGGACTCGATTGGAATCACGTCCGTGTCTCCTGAAAAGGCGACGCTGGAAAGTATATTCGAATTAATAAAAGATAAATTATGAGGTGTAATAATGGAATTTGAACGTCATAGAAGACTTCGCAAGTCACCATTTATGAGAGATATCGTCAGAGAAACACATCTCCACAAAGATGATCTGATCTATCCGATCTTTGTAGTGGAAAAAGATGGTGTTAAAAAAGAGGTCCCTTCCATGAAGGGAGTTTATCAGATTTCATTGAACATGCTGAAAGAAGAGCTGGATGAAGTCGTCTCCCTTGGTATTAAATCCGTTATTTTCTTTGGTGTGCCAAATGAAAAAGACGCAGAGGGCAGCGGGGCCTACCATGATCACGGTATCGTTCAGGAGGCGTGCCGTCTGTCAAAAGAAAATCATCCTGAACTCCTCGTCATACTGGATACATGTCTGTGCGAATACACGGATCACGGCCACTGCGGTCTGATTGACGAAAATACGGAAGATGTCGACAATGATGCGACATTGCCGCTGCTTGTCAAAACAGCCGTTTCACAGGCGCATGCGGGTGCAGATATCATCGCACCGAGCAACATGATGGACGGATTTGTCACTGAAATCAGAAAGGGTCTCGATGACAACGGCTTCAGCCATATTCCAATCATGAGCTACGGCATCAAATATGCTTCCAAATTTTACGGGCCGTTCCGTGACGCTGCAGAATCCACACCGTCTTTCGGTGACCGGAGAACATATCAGATGGATCCGGCAAACCGTCTTGAAGCTTTGAGGGAACTTGAAAGTGACGAGAATGAAGGTGCGGATATGATGATCGTAAAACCGGCATTGTCATACCTGGATATTATACGTGACGTCAGAAACCGTTCAGATCTTCCGGTGGTTGCATATAACGTCAGCGGCGAGTATGCCATGACAAGGACTGCCATCGACATGGGACTTCTCGACGAAGAGGTCATCATTGAGCAGATGCTGTCCATGAAACGTGCAGGTGCAGATCTTATCATCACGTACTTTGCGAAAGACATTTGTAAAAAGATTGATCAGGGAGAGGTGTAGTAATGTTTAACAAATCTAAAGAACTCTATGAAAAAGCGGTGGAATTGATGCCGGGCGGTGTAAACTCACCGGCAAGAGCATTCAAATCTGTAGGTGAACATCCTTTGTTCATCGACCGTGCAAAAGATGCACGTGTCTATGATGTGGACGGGAATGAATACATCGACTACTGTCTGAGCTTCGGTCCTTTGATTTTAGGTCACAGTGACGATAAAGTCGTTGAAGCAGTTGCAGAAACAGCGAAAAAGGGTACGACTTTCGGCGCACCGACAGAGCTTGAAAATAAAATGGCCGAACTTGTCATCGACAGAGTGCCGTCAGTTGAAATGGTCCGCATGGTATCTTCGGGCACAGAGGCGACACTTGCTGCGCTCAGACTGGCAAGAGGGTATACAGGGCGCAATAAAATACTTAAATTCGAAGGCTGTTACCATGGCCACAGCGACTCACTGCTGATCAAGGCAGGATCAGGTGTTGCGACACTTGGACTTCCGGATTCACCTGGTGTTCCTGAAGGAACGGCAATCAATACAATCACTGTGCCTTATAATGATTCTGAAAGCTTAAAAGAAGCATTCGATAAATACGGCGAAGATATTGCGGCTGTCATTGTTGAACCGGTTGCCGGAAACATGGGCGTCGTCCCGCCGTCAGACAACTTCCTGAACGAAGTCCGTGAAATTACAGAGAACAATGAAACACTGTTGATCTTTGACGAGGTAATGACGGGATTCAGAGTAGGCTATAACTGTGCACAGGGCTACTACGGTATCAATCCGGACCTTACATGTCTCGGCAAAGTGATCGGCGGAGGACTGCCGGTAGGCGCATATGGCGGTAAAAAAGAGATCATGGAAAAAGTCGCACCGGTCGGTGATGTCTATCAGGCAGGTACACTTTCAGGGAACCCGCTCGCTATGGCAGGAGGCTACCACACGTTAAATCAGCTGACAGAAGAAAGCTATGATTACTTTAATGAGCTTGCAGACCTTCTTGAAGATGGTCTGAAAAAGGTTTTCGGCAATCATAACCGTCCGATTACGGTAAACCGTGCCGGTTCAATGATCGGTTTCTTCCTGACAGACGGCCCTGTAATCGATTTTGACAGTGCTAATGGAAGCGATCTTGTTTTATTTAAAGAACTGTATCAGGAGCTTCTTAAAGAAGGTATTTACTTACCGCCATCACAATTTGAAGGCATGTTCCTCTCAACAAAGCATACAAAAGAAGATATTAATGCGACAATAAGCGCATTTGACAAAGCTTTAGAGCGTTTAAGTAAAAAGTAACTAAAAATTATGCTTCATAGTTGTCCATTTAGGTGTATAATAGGTATGAATAATATTTGGGGGGTCACAGCGAATGAGTGATAAAAAAGATCGAAACCTTACAGATAAGGAAGCAAATATGGACGGTGTCAAAGATAAGGACAGAACTTATATCGACGGCCAGGGCCGTGAAATGATAACCTATTCCAAGGAAGAGAAGAAAGAGGACATCAGAAATCCTTTAGTATGGGTTATTCCAATCATGGTAATCATCCTGATCATTCCTTTAATGATATTCCATATTGGCGGTGAAGGCGGCGGCGGTGAACAGACTGCTGATTCCGGCGCAGAAACAGAAGAATCAGGCCAAGATGAAGAAAGCTCTGAAGAGGGCGGAGAAGAAGGTTCTGAAGAAGGCGCTTCTTCCGGCGACGCAGACGCTGAAGGCATTGCTCAAAACAGCTGTGCTTCATGTCACGGTGAAGACTTCTCAGGCGGTATGGGGCCGGCACTTGCAGGTACCAGCCTTGGTGAAGATGAATTTACAGATATCGTAAGAAATGGTCAGGGCTCAATCCCTTCATTCAGTGAAGATGAAGTGAGCGACGAAGAACTGACTGCATTGTATGACATGTTCTCAGAATAATTTATAAATAAGAACTCCCTGTTTCAGGGAGTTCTTATGTTTTTATACAAAACTTCAACTAAATGGCAGGTTTTCTATATGAAAATGATCCGTTTAATCATGTTGTTATTATCAGCAATCGCGATATCCTGGATATTGAATGTGGCAGGCATGATACTGCCCTGGCTGTTCGGCTCCATGATTGCAACATTTTTATTCATAAGATTTATAACGAAAGATTTTTATTATCCAAAATGGCTCGGAAATGTCGGTGTCTTTGTCATCGGATTTGAAATCGGATCGACTTTTACAGTGGATGCGATGCAGGAGATGATTGGTGAGATGGGAAACATCATCATCATTACATTCCTCATCATCGGTCTGAGTCTGAGTTTATCGATGATTTTTATGAAGCTGACGAAATGTACTCCCGAAACTGCGCTGCTGGCTTCAGTGCCGGGCGCACTCAGCCAGATGCTGATCATGGCTGAAGAGGATAAGAAGGCCGATCTGCTGCTTGTGACGATTACGCAGATGTCGAGGATCATACTGGTAGTGATTCTTGTGCCGCTCATCGCGAGCTTCTTCACTACAGGCGGAGGTACAGCTGTTGCGTCAGAGGATCAGGCGCCGCTTCTGACAGAAATGCTTGAGCCGTCACTCCTGTTGATTGTGGCAGGTGCATTTATCTTAATGTATTTACTTAAACTGATAAAATTCCCGGTGCCTTTTATGCTAGGCCCGATCATCGCCATGCTGATCTGGAATATAACGACCGGGCATCATTTCTCTTTGAATATCGAATTTATGAATATCGCGCAGATTCTGTTCGGTATAAGAATCGGCATTCAGATTTCATCACTGTTGTACCAGTTGAACGGCAGAATGATTGTTTCCATGCTGATTCAGAACATACTGCTGATCTTTGGTACACTGTTTATCGTCGGGGTTTACCAGATGTTTACGGATCATTCTTTCAACAACTTGTTTTTAAGTGCGGCTCCAGGCGGTATCGGACAGCTGATCATCGTTGCCGTTGAAATGGGCGCGGACATAGCAATGATTTCAAGTTATCATATTTTCCGTATATTTTTCATCATATTATTCGTTACGCCGGTGGTCAGCTACTACTTGAAATACAGACGCAGAAAACATGGTGAAACTTGACAGTATAAGCATATTTGTATAAGATAAATTTAATTGGATAAAGAGGTCGGAAGAGTAGTCATGATCGGGTTTTCAGAGAGTATGTGGCGGGTGTGAACATACCGAAAATCATGAAGAAAGTAGTCCGATATCAATTCAGTCTGAACCTTCAGTAGGGCTGAACGTATATATGCGTTAAATATTTGAGTGTAGCAATATTTTATTGCTGAATTTAGGTGGTACCGCGGAACTCCCGTCCTATTACAGGATGTGGAGTTTTTTATTTATGAGAGGAGTTTTTTATATGGAAATGCCAAAAAAGTATCATCCGGGAAGTATTGAAGAAGGTAAATATGAAAAATGGGTAAAGGAAGGCTATTTTAAATCAGACGCTGAATCTGCCAAAGAGCCTTTTTCAATCGTCATCCCGCCGCCGAACGTGACGGGCAAACTGCACCTTGGCCACGCATGGGACACCACTCTGCAGGACATCATCACACGTATGAAACGTATGCAGGGCTATGAGGTGTTGTACCTGCCGGGCATGGACCACGCGGGAATCGCGACACAGGCAAAAGTGGATGCGCGCCTCCGTGAAAATGGCATCAAATCACATGAAATCGGCAGGGAGAAGTTTTTGGAGCATGCCTGGAACTGGAAAGAAGAATATGCAGACTTTATAAGAAACCAGTGGTCAAAGCTCGGACTCGGCCTGGATTACGATAAAGAGCGTTTCACGATGGATGAGGGGCTTTCCAATGCTGTAAGAAAAGTATTCGTGGATATGTACAATAAAGATCTCATCTACCGCGGCGAATATATCATCAACTGGGACCCGAAAAACCAGACGGCTTTATCTGATATAGAAGTGATTCATAAAGAAATCGAAGGCAAGTTCTACCATGTAAAATATCCGCTCACTGACAGTTCCGGATTTTTGGAGATCGCGACGACACGTCCTGAAACAATGCTCGGCGACACTGCGATTGTCGTTCATCCTGAAGATGAACGGTATAAAGATCTGGTCGGTAAAACAGTCACTCTGCCGATCATCGAACGCGAGCTGCCGATCATTGCAGACAGCTATGTCGATAAAGAATTTGGTACCGGTGTGATGAAAGTGACGCCGGCGCATGACCCGAATGACTTTGAAATCGGCAATAGACACGACCTTGAGCGTATTAATGTCATGAACCCGGACGGCTCCATCAATGAGCTTGGCGGTCCGTATGAGGGTCTTGACCGTTTTGACTGCCGTAAGCAGCTGGTGAAGGATCTGGAAGAACAGGACCTTATGATCAAGATTGAATCACACATGCACTCAGTCGGACACTCTGAGAGAAGTGACGCTGTTGTTGAGCCTTATTTATCAACACAGTGGTTTGTAAAGATGGACAAGCTTGCTAAAGATTCAACGGATAACCAGAGCACTGATAACCGTATTGAATTTGTGCCGCCAAGATTCGAAAATACTTTCAATACGTGGATGGGGAATATCCGGGACTGGGTAATTTCCCGACAGCTGTGGTGGGGTCATCAGATTCCTGCATGGTATCACAATGAAACCGGTGAGATCTATGTGGGCATGGAAGCACCGGAAGGCATTGAAAACTGGACACAGGACGCAGATGTTCTCGACACATGGTTCTCAAGTGCACTGTGGCCGTTTTCTACTATGGGATGGCCGGAAGAGACTGAAGACCTTAAGAAGTTCTTCCCGACGAATGTGCTTGTGACAGGCTATGACATCATCTTCTTCTGGGTTGCCAGAATGATCTTCTCCTCATTGGAACATACAGGCGAGAAACCATTCGATGATGTTTTACTGCACGGTCTTGTACGTGATGAGCAAAACCGCAAGATGTCAAAATCACTCGGCAACGGTGTTGATCCGATGGATGTCATCGATAAGTACGGAGCAGACGCACTCAGATACTTCCTTGCGACCGGTTCTACACCGGGACAGGATCTACGCTACAGCGATGAAAAAGTCGAATCTGTATGGAACTTTATTAATAAAATCTGGAATGCTTCGAGATTCGGCCTGATGAATATCGGTCCGGACTTCAAGATGTCCGATATTAACCTGGACGGCAAGAAGTCACTCGCAGACAAATGGATACTGACGAACCTGAATACTACGATCAATGAAGTGACACGTCTTTCCGAGAAGTATGAATTCGGTGAAGTCGGCAGACTGCTGTATAACTTCATCTGGGATGATTTCTGTGACTGGTACATCGAAATGGCGAAAGTGCCGATGACAGAAGGTACTGATGAAGAGAAGCATATGACACGCTCAGTGCTCTTATATACACTGGATAAGATTCTTAAGATGCTTCATCCGTTCATGCCGTTTGTCACTGAAGAAATTTATCAGACGATTGAAGGCGATCGCACTATTGTAACGAGCGAATGGCCGGTTGCGAATAGTGAGCATATTGATGAATCAGCGAAAAAGGAAATGGCGCTATTAGTTGAAATCATCAAATCTGTCCGTCAGACAAGAAGCGAAGTGAATACGCCTCTGTCAAGACCGATTGATATCAAGATAGAGGTTAAAGATGATGCAAGACGTGATGCCGTGGAAGCGAACAGACACTATATCGACCGTTTCTGTAACCCGGGAACGCT
>Ga0079225_10001646_pt1 | contig 12660 bp, 9 predicted proteins | sample Poulit2012_FD_76344 | JGI IMG/M metagenome (GOLD analysis project Ga0079225, IMG submission 76344) | Agricultural soil microbial communities from Georgia to study Nitrogen management - Poultry litter 2012 | ecosystem: Environmental > Terrestrial > Soil > Agricultural land | place: USA: Georgia...
CCCACCACCGCCTGCTTCACAACGTCGATCAGGCTTTGAATACCTTCCGTTTCCAAAACACCGATCGGGTCATCAAGATCGTGGTGGCCCAAGTCCACTCCGGTTGAACCCGCGAAGTGAGCTAGATGCGCATCGAAGTCGATCGTTTCTTCTAACTCCGCATTCTTCCGCTGCGCTTCTTCTTCGGTACTGCCAATCACAAACGTCAAACCGGGGAAGAACTTCACGTCATCCGGATTACGTCCATACCGCTGCGCTCGGGCGCGCACATCGTCGATGTGTTTTTTCGCCCCTTCCGGGTTAGCCGCGTTGAAGAACGTCGCCTCAGCATTACGTGCCGCAAATTCACGTCCCACTTCCGAGGCACCAGCTTGGAAAAGCAAGGGTGTGCGCTGCGGTGAAGGAGTCACTAAATGTGGACCCTCTACCGAGTAACGCTTACCTTCGTGGTCGATTTTGTGAATTTTGTCGTAGTCCGCGTGGAGCTTCGATTCCACATCCTGCAGCAGGGCGTCGTCCTCCCAAGAGCCTTCCCAGAGTTTGTACACGACCTCCAGGTACTCCTCGGCCCAAGCGTAACGCTCATCATGCGGGACGATGTCGTGATATCCGTAGTTTTTAAATGCGTTCTCCAGATAACTGGTCACGATGTTCCAAGCGATTCGACCGTTACTCAAATGATCGAGAGTCGACAGTTGGCGCGCGAATGTAAATGGAGAAGCTTGAACAGGGGCCGAAGTGATCGCGATCCCGAGATGTTCCGTGTGGCTGGCTAAGGCTGACGCTAAAACCAGCGGGTCATTCGAGGGAATCTGCAAACCTGCCTCAACATATTTGCGGTAATCCCCCCGATGGGGGCCATACACCCCCACGACATCAGCGAAGAAAATGGCGTCGAATTTGCCTCGTTCTAGGGTTTTCGCGAGGTCAACCCAATGTTGCAGTGAGTTGAAGTCGCGCTCCCCCGCGTTGGGGTTCGTCCATGTGCCCTGCGTAATGTGTGAAACGGTGTTCATCACGAACGCAGAGAAAATGAGCGGCTTGGGCTCTTTGCTAGTAGACATGTGGTTCGCCTCTTACGTGTACCAAGTTGGTTCGGGCACTTCCCCGATCAGTGCGTAGCGGCCAACTTCACGGCGCTTATACGCGATCGGGTCGTGCAGCGAATGAGTACGGATATTGCGCCAGAAAATGTCGAACCCGTAACTGTTTGAGCTCGCGCGAGCGCCGGTGAGTTCGTAGATTTTGGTGCCGATTTCTAGTCCAACGTCCACGGCGCGCTGTTTCGCTGCTGCAATGAGCACAGCTACCTCACCGCGCTGTTGCTCCGTGACTTCGCCGGGGTTGGCGTGCAGTTCCGTGATGCGTTCCCCGGCAACATCTGCGAGCGCTTCGGCTGCCCACAGTTTTGCCTGTAGGTCGCCATATCCATCGAGGATGTATGGCTCATCGATTGCTTCTTCTTTGTCGTCACCGCCGTATGGCCACGGGCGGGTGGTGTTGCGGGTGTAGTGGGTTCCGGTGCGTAGTGCTCCTGCCGCTCCCCCGAGGTAAATATTGGTGAATACCAACTGAATAGCGGGGAGCGTAATGGTGTTGTAAATGCGCGGCTGGAATTCTTTATTCACCCACCCCAGTGCTCCACTCCAGGGAACCGAAACGTCCTTGATGGTCACACTTCCCGACTCAGACAGGCGAGCACCTAAAGCGTCCCAATCGTCGTGGAATGTGATGCCCGGATCGTCTGATTTGGCGAGAGCGAATACGGACTGGTTCGGGTCGCCGTCCTTAATGAGCCCTTCGAGCCAGGTGACATCTGAGACTTTGGAACCGGTGGAGAACGTTTTTTTACCGGTGAAAACCAGGTTCTCTCCCTGATCTTCCGCAATCAGGTCTGAGTCACGGGGGTTAACTGCTCCACCGAAGAACCACGTGTTGGCTGCGGCTTTTTTCGCTAATTCAGCGGCCTGTTCTTTGATTCCGTAGAACTCGGCGAGCTGTGACCATTCCAGGTGGTAGCCCAGGAGCTGACCGATGGAACCGTCACCCTCGCTGACGCGGCGAATGACTTGATAGGCGGTTGCCCAAGTTTGTCCGCCCCCACCGAGCGCGACGCGCCACAATATGTTGACTAGTCCGGCGTCTTTTAACAGTTGGACTTCAGCGTGGGGAACGTTTTGCACCCGGTCGCGTTCTACCGCGTCGACCTGCAAAATCGTGGCGACTTCTTCTGCTCGTTTCACCCAGTCGGCGGGTGTGTGAGGTGTTGGGGAGTCAGCCCACGGGGAGGACTCTAGTGCTTTTTCTGTTGTGAGTGTCATACTGTTTCCTATGCAATGGCGTGTTTGTTAGCTCGCGATTGTTGTGTGAGTACGCTCAGCGTGCTCGTTAAGCGTTGGGAGGTCCCTACACCTCCCAACGCTTTTTATTTATCTCAGACGCGCTGCCACTCGAGTTTGAAATCAACGTCGGCGGCGATGATCAACGTGGCGGCCGGACAGCGGCGTAGCACCGTGGCCGTAAATTCGTCGAACTGGTCTGCCGGGATATTTGTGTCGATATCGACTCGGGTGTACACGTGCTGGAAGTACGGATTGACTTCGGCTGTTCCCAGGAAACCGCACGTGTCCAGCGAGCCTTCCGTCGTGAACTCAACTGACTTCACTTCGGCTTCCCATTCAGCAGCAACGGTTTCAATAACCACTGCCAGGCAGCCATCCAGTCCTGCTAAAAGGACTTCCATCGGGTTTGGGGCACTGTCGTCACCACCCAGTTCTTCAGGCTCGCTAACTGGGATGTCAAAGTCGCGTGCCTTCACATCGGTGCGACATTTTCCTTGCCACGTCGCCGTTGTAGAGAACAGCGCAATATCGGCATCGGTTGCCGGCGTGGCTTCAGCTGTTTGAGTCATGATCTTCCTTAAATTCGAGTCGGTGCGGCTTTAGCGCACCAGTTGCGGGTCTTGTTCACTTGTGGACGCCGACTGGGTCTCTTCCGTGGAACCGTTCCGTTGGTCTTGACGAGCCAGACGCTCCTTTTTGGCACTCGCCGCGGGATGACCGGGCAGCGGGTGGCGAACACCTGCGCCGTAAAACCGTTCACGCAGCGTTTCGCCAGGTGTGTAGCTGGTGCGGTACCGGCCGCGGCGCTGCAATTCGGGAACAACTAGGTCGGAGAAGTCTTCGAACGTACCCGGAGAGAGGTGCTGCTTAAGGTTGATGCCGTCCGCACCGGTGCTGTCAATGAGTTGTTCGAGTCGATCAGCTACCTGGTCTGGGGTGCCGGCAATGAACAATTTGTCGTTCGCCGGGTGGGACAGGTGCTCCACCAGTTCACCGACCTTCTTACGGTCTTCCCCTTCGGACCACATGCGTTCGAAGGTCTGCATGGCATCTCCGCCGCTATATTCCAGATATTTATCGGTGTCATCACCCGAAAGATCAATCCCGGACCAGCCGGAGAAGAGCACCAGGTGCCCTTCGAGATCACGGTTGTCGGCGAGTGTCTGCACCTTGGCGTTGACTTCATCGGTGCTATGTCCCGTGACAATCTCAACGCCCAAGAAAGCCTTAATATCTTCGGCGGCACGCCCCAACTTTTCGGCCTGGCGGCGAATATCTGCAATTTCTGCAGCCGCCTGCTCGTCATCTTTAGGTAATAGGAAAACTCCTTCAGCATGGCGAGCTGCGAACGCTTTACCCCGCGTTGATGTACCCGCCTGATACAGCACGGGAGTGCGCTGAATAGATGGCTCACTTAGGTGTGGGCCAGCAACTTTAAAGTGGTTGCCTTCATATCCGATCTCATGCACGCGGCTTGGGTCGGAGTAGGTGATGTTTTCGTGATCTTGAACTACTGCGTCGTCGTCCCATGATGATTCCAAGAGTTCGTACACAACTTCGAGGAATTCTTCCGCAATTTCGTAGCGGTCATCGTGCTTGACTTGATCAGATAGACCGTAGTTGTAGGCGGCATCGGGTAAGTACCCGGTCACAATGTTCCAGGCAAAACGACCATTTGTTAAATGATCAAGTGTTGAGAGGCGACGCGCCCAACCGAAAGGAGATTCGTAGGTTGTGGTGCCAGTGACTGCGAATCCCAGATGTTCCGTAACGGCGGCCATGGCAGGAATGACATAGCTGGGGTCAATATTGGGGACCTGCATCCCCGCTTTCAGGGCGGGGTTGCGTGACCCTTTATACGAGTCGTAGGTTCCTACAACATCCGCCAAGAAGATGGCGTCAAAAAGTCCCTTTTCCGCTGTTCGAGCTAAATCGATCCAGTAGTCGAGTTTGGTGTAGTCAACCCGTCGATTGCCAGGCAGGCGCCACAAACCATGATTGATGTGACCAGGTGTGGCCATTTCAAAGCCATTGACGCGAATCTGTTTTTTAGACACAGATGTCCCCTCTAAGGTATTTCTTGATTGGGATTTCCCGTAAAAACTAATACGAGAAATTAGTAATATAAAACGCTTTATGCGTCTTATACGTCGACTTTATTTACAAATCGACAACATTTAATGAACACGCAGGAGTTCTGTATCTTCGACTTTAACCGTCGCCAGAAGTTCATTAACCTGCCTATTTAATGCTCCAACCGCATCTTCGTCAGTAATTCCACGCTCTGGGCCTATATTCGACACGTCTTTATCGATAATAAAACGCCCTGCAAGAACTTTATCTGCACACAGCGCATAGAGCACCGGACGCAGCGCATAATCGATTGCCAATAAATGCGCGATCGTGCCACCAGTTGCAATGGGCAAAATCGGTTTATTGCGCAGCGCGTCGCGGGCCTGGAGATCCAAGAACGTTTTAAGAACTCCCGAATATGAAGCTTTGTACACCGGAGTGGCAATAACTACCGCGTCGGCAGAAGCTAAAGTTTTGGCGGCATCAACCAAGTCGGGATGCCCAAAATCGGCGTGAATCAGCGCATCCGAAGTAATATCGCGCACCTCGATCCGGTCAACTTCGTGACCGGCATCTGTGATGTGGTCCGCGACGTGATCGAGCACGATGGAACTACGTGACGATACTGATGGGCTACCGCCAATGAGTACTATTTTCGACATGACTTTCCCCTAGGAAACATTCCTAAAACACAGTGAATGCGGAAATGTTCCGTGTGAATAGTGGTGATTATTTGCGTTGGGGGTCGCATTTAACTGCAGAGGGCGAACCTCATAGAGCGGCTCGTCTTGCCAGATTTAGGATGACGCTGCGCCGCGCAAAAACGGGGGAATTATTTGCGAATAAATATTGGCGTCAGCGAGAGCGGGAACTTCAGTTGTTCATTCCGCTGAACATGCACATTCGCATTCGCATACCACGGCAGGCAGAAACCTGGCGGACGCGTGCGGAGTCGATTTCGATGTGCATAGTGATAGATCATGGCACGTTCGAGAAATCTTTGCAACATTGAATGTGAAGAATCTTCAAATCATGAAGAAAACGCGGGTATTCAGCCGCTCTGAGCCGCCGCGAAGGGCATCTGATGCTCGCGCGCGCGGAGGCATCTGGGAAGATAAGTAACCATGAGTGATCTGCAACCCCGAGCTGTTCCTGCTAAACCAAGCCTCGACGGCCTCGAAGACCGCTGAGACGCCACCTGGAGTGAAGAGAACACGTACAGTTTCGATCGGAGCGTCGAGCGCGATCAGGTCTATTCCATCTACACTCCGCCCCCGACAGTTTCTGGATCACTCCACGTAGGGCACGTCTTTTCCTACACACACACCGACGTTATCGCCCGCTATCAGCGCATGTTAGGTAAGTCAGTTTTTTACCCCATGGGGTGGGACGACAACGGTCTTCCGACAGAGCGTCGAGTTCAAAACTATTTCGGGATTCGGTGCGATCCGTCGCTGGCCTACGACCCCGACTTCACTCCCCCACACCACGGCGAAAAGAAGATAAAGCCGGCAGATCAAGTTCCGGTTTCACGTCGTAATTTTGTGCAACTGTGCGAACAACTTGCCGAGGAAGATGAGAAAAAGTTCGAGGAATTGTGGCGGCGCCTCGGCGTCAGCGTCGATTGGTCATATACGTACCAAACCATTGACGACAAGGCCCAAGCTGTCTCGCAGCAAGCTTTTCTGCGTAACCTAGCTCGCGGTGAGGCATATCAGGCCCAAGCTCCCACCCTGTGGGATGTCACTTTCCGCACGGCAGTCGCGCAAGCCGAGTTGGAAGACCGCGAGAGACCGGGTGCTTTCCATAAACTCGCTTTCACCTCGAACGTTGACGGCGCAAGTATCGAGATTGAAACCACGCGTCCCGAATTGCTTCCCGCGTGTGTGGCTCTCGTAGCCCACCCAGACGACGAGCGTTACCAACACTTATTCGGCACCACCGTCAAGTCACCGATATTCGACGTTGAAGTCCCCGTTGTGGCTCACCGGTTGGCCGCAATTGATAAGGGCACCGGTATCGCCATGATTTGTACTTTCGGTGACGTTACGGACGTCGTGTGGTGGCGCGAGTTGGATCTCCCAACGCGCACAGTCCTCGGTTGGGACGGTCGCTTCAAAGCCGAAGTGCCCGCCGGGTTAGAAAGCGAAAGTGCGCAGCAAGCATATGCCGAACTTGCTGGAAAGACCGTGTTTTCCGCCCGGGAACGTCTGGTCGAAATGCTGCGGGAATCTGGAGCGCTCTTAGGTGAACCAGAACAAATAACGCACGCGGTAAAGTTTTTCGAAAAAGGTGACCGTCCACTTGAGATCGTCACTACACGCCAGTGGTACATCCGCAACAGCGGCCGTCCCGAGGGAGCGCCAGGTTTGCGTGAAGAATTGCTGACTCGCGGTAATGAGTTGCAGTGGCATCCCGACTTTATGCAGGTGCGCTACAACAACTGGGTCGAAGGCCTAAATGGCGATTGGCTCGTATCGCGCCAGCGTTTCTTTGGCGTCCCTTTCCCCGTTTGGTACTCCTTGAATGCCGAGGGAGAACCGGATTACGACAATCCGCTCACGCCCAACGAAGCGCAGTTGCCAATAGACCCATCCTCAGACATTCCCGCCGGATACACGGCAGACCAACGCGGGAAGCCCGGTGGCTTCATTGGTGACCCCGACGTTATGGACACCTGGGCAACGTCGTCCTTAACCCCTCAAATTGTCAGCGGTTGGATTTCCGACCCGGATTTACATAAACGCGTCTTCCCCATGGATCTACGTCCACAAGGGCAAGACATCATCCGTACGTGGTTGTTTTCCACTCTCCTACGTTCGCAGTTAGAACACGGCCAGCTGCCGTGGAAGCACACGGCGATCAGTGGGTGGATGCTGGACCAGAACCGGAAAAAGATGTCCAAATCCAAGGGCAACGTCATCACCCCCATGGGACTCATCGAGCAACACGGAGCCGATGCCGTGCGATACTGGGCGGCCTCCGCGCGCCTGGGAACCGACGCGGTCTTTGAAGAGGGACAGATGAAAATCGGTCGCCGCCTGGCGATCAAGATTCTCAATGCTTCGAAGTTTATTCTGCAGCGCAGCCTTGGTGAAGAAATCACTCCGCTTACCGCGCAGGAAGCAGTCGGCAACCCCGCAGATGTCACAGAACATCTGGACCAGGTCATGCTGTCGGCACTAGCAGATGTCGTCGACGAGGCTAATTCTTCCTTTGAGCGCTACGACCACACTCGGGCTCTTGAAATCACCGAAAGCCTCTTTTGGGCGTTCTGCGATGACTACCTGGAATTAGTCAAGGACCGGGCATACCAGGAAGGTGCACAATCACGGTCGGCTCGTACCGCTCTGATTCTTGCTCTGGACGCGTTCTTACGCCTGTTTGCACCCTTCCTCCCCTTCGCCACCGAAGAAGTGTGGTCGTGGTGGCGCACGGGTTCAGTGCATCAAGCACCGTGGCCGCAGGCACAGGTACTGCGTGAGGCAGCTCAGGATGCGCCCGCAGCTTCACTCCCCATAGCAGGCGCGGCACTGGCTGCACTGCGTAAAGTCAAATCTGAGGCCAAGGTGTCAATGCGCACACCGCTTATCTCCGCAGAACTGGCAGTTCCACAGGGCACGCTGAAGGCAGTGAACGCCATCACCGAAGACCTGCAGTCAGCCGGGCATGCCCAATCGCTCACTATTACCGAAAGCGACGTCGAAGAACCGACAGTTATTGAGTCGGAACTTGGGGAACCGCCGGTGCGAAAGAAGAAGTAGACGACTCTTCACGACATTCTTTGTGCATCATCACTAAGAGAAACCGCTGACTCCCCGGGAGTTGAAGCATCGCTCCAACGCAAAACTGCTCCAACTCCTTCAACCAGTGGCAGGTCGCCGTTGGCAAAAGTGACCCCCGCTTCTTGTCCAACGGCGGCCCGCAATAGTGCAATATCGCCGCGCAAGGCTTCAGGTTCTTCGCCTAAGTCACGAATTTCATCTGGATTCTCCGCAACGGCTAGTGCAGTCGAACCGATCCATAAATTCAGGTCTGCTGGACCATCATCAGGTTCGACGTCACTCAATAACAGTTCAGCGACTTGACCACGGCGAAGTGCATTGAGAACATCATCGATTCCGGTTACCGCTGCCTCATCTCGGCCATACTCTTGCCGATAAAGGTCAATAACTTTCCGTCGGCGCTCCTCCCGGTGTTCATCCAAAACTTCCTCTAACCGCTGAGAGAACGATTGGTCATCATTTGCTTCACCGCGCTCACCACCGGGGACTTGGCTAACAATTCTGCGACTCGCCTCAGCTAATCGGTCCATCACCAACCCGACAGCCCGAATATCACCGGTGAGAACTAAGAGTTCGGGCTTACTCTTCTCTACAATTTTATTGATTTCTACAGCGGTAGTTTCCGCATTGCGTTCCCAGGAATCCTCAGCACGGTTTTGTAGTCGTTTGTGATGAAAACCGCCTCCGCGAATTTTATGGACCTCATCATGGTCACCATCAATTGAGTGTTGGGGCAGTGGCTTTCCACCGGGATGGTCGGGCCGAGGAGCGTAAATGTCCACACCCAGTCGATCCACGGCAGCGATCAAATAGTTTACGGAATCCTCTGAAGCCCGAGCTGCCGCAAGTAACGCCGGAGCTGGAGCATAAGTCGCATCGTCGCGTTGGGGCGGGGTTCGCAAATATCGATCAACATAGATTTCGCTGTTAGCGGCAATGACCACACGACCTGCTGGCCCGTGCTCGTGAGTCGGTGCGGTAATTCGTTCGTCTATCAATTCCAGGAGCGATTCAGGAGCACCCTGTTGCTTTAAGGAGCGACGCAAAGCCTGCCAACGATTCACCACCTCGCGGTAGCCCGTTTCAGTGCCGCGCGTGGCATCAATATAGACAGTGGCAAACGGACCGGGAACCCCAATGAGCGGTTTAATCCAGTGCAGGTGCATCTCGACGATCCTCCCTAAACAATTGATGTTCCTCCACTGTGGAACATCCCAGCCAGGGATGCGACCTGAGAACCTGAAATACAGCCTTCTAACTAAGCCGTCTTTTCCTGCGCTTCGCCCGAGCCGTCGTCGTGCTCGATCAGCGTGGGTGCCACATTATTTCGCACCACTTCTTCCGTTACGACCACGCGTGCGACATCGTCACGGCTGGGAACCTCAAACATAACTGGTTGGAGGACCTCCTCCATGATGGCTCGTAAACCACGAGCGCCAGTCCCGCGCAGCAAAGCTTGATCCGCAATAGCACCGATCGCTTCATCAGTAAATTCCAGTTCCACGCCATCCAACTCAAACATCGCCTGGTACTGCTTCACCAGTGCATTGCGTGGCTCGGAAAGAATTTCAATGAGAGCGTCCCGGTCTAGAGAATTCACTGATGTAATGACCGGCAAGCGCCCAATAAATTCGGGAATCAACCCAAACTTCAAGAGGTCTTCGGGCAGCACTTCCTCGAAAACATCTTCATCAATGTTCTCGGCCAGTTCCGCGCCGAAACCGATACCCCGCTTCCCTGAACGGGATTGGACGATCTCTTCTAAACCGGCGAACGCCCCGGCGACAATAAATAACACGTTGGTGGTGTCGATATTCGTGAACTCTTGATGGGGATGTTTACGACCACCTTGAGGCGGGACCGATGCAATAGCACCTTCAAGAATTTTCAATAAGGCCTGCTGCACCCCCTCCCCGGAAACGTCACGGGTGATTGAAGGGTTCTCGGCCTTACGCGCGACCTTATCGATCTCGTCGATATAAATAATACCGGTCTCAGCCTTGGCAATATCGTTGTCCGCCGCTTGAATCAGCTTCAGCAAAATATTTTCAACATCTTCACCGACATATCCCGCTTCCGTTAGAGCAGTGGCATCAACCAACGCGAAGGGAACATTGAGCATCTTTGCCAAAGTCTGAGCGAGGTACGTTTTCCCACATCCCGTGGGGCCAATCAACAAAATATTGGACTTCGAAATCTCAACACTGTCGTCTTTGGTGCTGCGTCGTTCCGCGGCCTGCACCCGCTTATAATGGTTATAAACCGCAACAGCTAAAGAGCGTTTAGCTTCTTCCTGCCCAATGACGTATTCCTGGAGGAAATCAAAAATCTCCTTAGGTTTGGGCAACTCAGCCAGACCGCCATCATCGGCTTCCTGCAGTTCCTCTTCGACGATCTCATTGCACAACTCGATGCATTCGTCGCAGATATAAACCGCCGGCCCAGCGATCAGTCGCCGAACCTGTTTCTGACTCTTGCCGCAGAAGGAACACTTCAGTAAATCGGCACCGTCTTGAATTCGGGCCACTGAACTACTCCTTCCCCACTAGTCGCGTATAACTACACATGGTCAAACGCTACGTCACACTCGGACATTTCGTCCCTTGACCCGCCGAAACGGGTCAAGGGCAATCCGATCGTTATAACTACTGTTGGGCTTCAGACTTCCGGCTCGGCAATACTTGATCTACCAAACCGTATTCCAGCGCTTCTTGCGCGGTGAGGATCTTATCGCGCTCAATATCGGCACGAATTTCCTCTGCACTCCGGTTCGTGTGATGCGAAAGAGTCTCCTCTAGCCACTCACGAATCCGCACAATCTCGTTGGCTTGAATTTCAATATCCGATGCCTGACCAAATCCACCCTGAATCGAAGGCTGATGAATCATCACCCGCGAGTTCGGCAGAGCCAAACGCTTCCCCGGTGAACCGGCCGCGAGCAACACCGCCGCTGCCGACGCCGCCTGGCCCAGGCACACCGTTTGCACCTGCGGGCGAATGTACTGCATGGTGTCGTAAATTGCGGTCAATGCCGTCATCGACCCACCCGGAGAATTAATGTAAAGCGTGATGTCACGCTCCGGATCCATCGACTCCAAAACCAGCAACTGCGCCATCACATCATCCGCTGAGGCGTCATCAATTTGCACACCGAGGAAAATAATCCGGTCTTCAAACAACTTGGCGTACGGATCTTGCCGCTTTAACCCGTAGGCTGTGCGCTCTTCAAACTGCGGCAGAATATAGCGCGAAGAAAACGTACCGAATGGCATAGCGCGCCCACCGGCGTCCCCAATACGTGCGGGGAGGTCTGCACGCTGAAAATCTTGACGTTCAGTAGTCACATTTACTCCTGAGATAACTGGCAAGTAGGGATAACAAAAGTCACTTCGAGCTGGTTCCGCCGCCACCAGCAACCGAACGAGAGTGAGTTACAACCTCATCAATAAAGCCGTATTCCAACGCCTCTTCAGAAGTAAACCAACGGTCGCGATCAGCGTCCTTGGTGACCTGCTCCACACTCTTACCGGTCTGTTCCGCCGTGATCTCGGTCATGACCTTCTTCATGTGCAAAATAAGTTCCGCCGCAATGCGCACGTCGGTCGCGCTACCACCAATGCCTCCAGAAGGCTGGTGCATCATAATCCGAGCATGCGGAGTGGCATATCGCTTACCAGGCGTTCCGGAGGACAAGAGGAATTGCCCCATCGAAGCAGCCAACCCCATGGCCACAGTCGCTACATCCGGCTGGACGTACTGCATCGTGTCGTAAATGGCCATACCCGCCGTCACGGAACCACCCGGAGAGTTGATGTAAAGCCAAATATCTTTATCAGGGTCTTCCGCAGCAAGCAGCATCATCTGCGCGCAAATTGCGTTAGCGTTCTCGTCACGAACTTCAGAACCCAGCCAAATAATCCGTTCACGAAGCAAACGGTTAAAAATATGGTCGTTAAGACCGAGACTAGAATTCTTATCGCTACGCGCTACTGCGTCATCTGTTTGAGGAGAGATCGCGTTTGACGCGCTCTGGGGACTCGGGCTAGCTGGACTCACGTGACTATCGCTCCCAAATACGTGGTGGAAGGTTTCCGGGCAAACAACGCGTCAAGGTATAAGCGCTGCTTACCACGTCTGACTCTAACGCTCTCAACGCCAAAACCGGGAAGTTTGATAGCCGGTTTCGCTGTTGGCGCAGATTGAAAGCATTTGGAATCAATACTGTCGGGCAACTTACCAAAAATAGTGAAGCGGCCACCAGGAAACCCTGATGACCGCTTCACATAAATCTAGCGAACGAGATTCAGACTATTTGTCAGTCTCATCCTCTGTTGCTTCACCGGCTTCTTCGGCTGCCTTAGCCGCTTCTTCAGCAGCTTTCGCGTCCTCTTCATCAGAGCCAATGAACTCTGATAAGTCCACGTCATTACCGGCATCGTCAACAACCTTGACGTACCGCA
>Ga0079225_10001647_pt1 | contig 12658 bp, 11 predicted proteins | sample Poulit2012_FD_76344 | JGI IMG/M metagenome (GOLD analysis project Ga0079225, IMG submission 76344) | Agricultural soil microbial communities from Georgia to study Nitrogen management - Poultry litter 2012 | ecosystem: Environmental > Terrestrial > Soil > Agricultural land | place: USA: Georgia...
ATGTAGGAACTTATTTTTATATTTTAAAAGTACGCTTACACAATGGAGAAACTTTTAGTTCACAGGGAGATTTCCACCTTATAAGATAGGAGAACATAAATTATTATTAATGAAAAAAGCCGCATCAAAAATATTTGATGCGGCTTTTTAAAAATTTAAATAAGCATTAAGCTCGATTATTAATTCTTTAAAAAGATATTAAGAATTCATTTGATTTCTAATTACATTTAAAGAGCTACCTGCCTTAAACCATTCAATTTGCTGCGCATTATAAGTATGATTTACTGTGATCTCATCTTTAGAGCCATCAGCATGATTTAATATCATTGTTAATGGTTTACCTGCAGAGAAGTCTTCCAAACCAATTATATCAAAAGTGGTATCTTCTTGTATTAATTCATAATCATCCTTATTATCAAAGGTTAAAGCTAACATTCCTTGTTTCTTTAAGTTAGTTTCATGAATTCGTGCAAAAGATTTAACTAATACCACTTGTACACCAAGATGTCTTGGTTCCATCGCAGCATGTTCTCGTGAAGATCCTTCTCCATAGTTTTCATCACCTACCACCACAGAGCCAATTCCAGCTGCTTTATATTGTCTTGCAACAGAAGGAACTTCTCCATATTCACCAGTTAATTGATTTTTAATTTTATTAATACCATCATTGAAGTAGTTTGTCGCACCAATCAGCATATTATTAGAAATATTATCTAAATGGCCTCTAAAACGCAACCATGGACCTGCCATAGAAATATGGTCGGTAGTACATTTACCTTTAGCTTTTATTAAAAGCTTTAATCCTTTAAGATCTTTTCCAGACCATGCAGGGAAAGGTTCTAATAATTGTAATCTTTCAGAATCAGGACGCACAATAACCTCTACATTACTACCATCCTTTGCAGGTGCTTGGAAACCAGCATCTTCTACATCGAAACCTTTTGGAGGCAATTCCCATCCTGTAGGAGGATCTAATTTAACCTCTTCTCCTTTATCATTTATTAAAGTATCCGTCATAGGATTAAATGTCAAATCTCCCGCAATTGCAATAGCTGTAACTAATTCTGGCGATCCTACGAATGCCATGGTATTTGGGTTACCATCTTGACGAGCAGCAAAGTTTCTATTAAAAGAGTGAACTATAGTATTTCTTTCTTTTTTATCTGCTCCTTCCCTAGCCCACATTCCAATACAAGGACCACAAGCATTTGCAAAAACAGTCCCTCCTATTTTCTCAAAGGTATCAATAAATCCATCTCTAGTAATAGTATAATTAACCATTTCTGAACCTGGAGTAATTTTATATTCTGCTTTAGCGGTTAATCCTTTTTCAATGGCTTGTTCTGCTAAATTTGCAGCACGGCTAATGTCCTCATAAGAAGAGTTTGTACAAGAACCTATTAAACCTACCTCTACATTTGTAGGCCAGTTATTTGCTTTTGCAGCTTCTTTCATTTTAGATATAGGAGTAGCTAAATCTGGAGTGAAAGGTCCATTTAAATAAGGCTCTAATTCATCCAAATTCAATTCGATAACCTGATCAAAATACTCTTCAGGATTAGCATATACTTCCGCATCTCCAGTTAAATGTTCTTTAACGTCATTTGCTAAAGCAGCAATTTCAGCACGATTAGTAGCTTTTAAATAACGCTCCATAGATTCATCATATCCAAAGGTAGAAGTAGTAGCACCGATTTCAGCACCCATATTACAAATTGTACCTTTACCTGTCGCACTTATATTTTTAGCTCCCTCACCAAAATATTCCACTATATAACCTGTACCACCTTTAACTGTTAATTTTCCTGCAACCCACAGTATAACATCTTTAGGAGTAGCCCATCCGTTTAAATTTCCTGTTAAATGAACTCCAATCACCTTTGGCATTCTCAATTCCCACGGTAAACCTACCATTACATCACAAGCATCAGCACCACCAACACCAATTGCAACCATTCCTAAACCTCCCGCATTAGGAGTATGGGAATCCGTTCCAATCATCATACCTCCTGGGAAAGCATAGTTTTCTAAAACTACCTGATGAATAATCCCTGCACCTGGTTTCCAAAATCCAATTCCATAGCGATTAGAAACAGAAGACAAAAAGTCAAATACCTCTTTATTAGAGTCAATAGCAATATCTAAATCTGTACCAGCTCCTGATTTCGCCTGAATTAAATGGTCACAATGAACCGTAGAAGGTACAGCAACTTTATCTCTTCCACAAGTCATAAATTGCAGTAATGCCATTTGAGCAGTTGCATCTTGCATCGCCACACGATCAGGTCTGAAGTTAACATAATCCACTCCACGCTCTAATGCCTTCTCTGGCATTTTATCTAAGTGTGCATAAAGTATTTTCTCCGTTAATGTTAAAGGTTTGCCTAGTAATTTGCGCGCAGCTTCAATTTTGCCGGGCATTTCAGCATATACCTTCTTAATGATATCTAAATCAAAAGCCATACTAAATAAGGTATTTTTATTATTAATAATTTATTTTAAAAAACACGAGCAAATGCTTGTATTTCAATTCATGCAAATATACTAATTTTTACAGACTTTATGAAATAAAGATTTGCTATTTCTATATAAATACAATACTAGCTTTATTCTTTGCTTAAATCCTCTATAAATTGTATAAATTTTTTACTTGAAAAATTTCCAATTCCTTTTTTATTATATACCACTACTCCATCTTTATTTATTACAACAGTGGTTGGTAAAGTCCCTGTAAAAATCGATTCGGGAATCTTATTTACCGGAAAAAATATTGGAAAACTATATTCCTTATCAGTTACATATTTCAAGGATTTCTCAGGATTATTATCCACATCAATCAATAAAAACTGCACAGCATCATTATCTTCAAACTCATTATATAGTTCCTGAATACTTGGCATCTCCGCTTTACAAGGTGGACACCAATCCGCCCAAAAGTTAATAAACAAAACTTTATCTTTAAAATCCTCAATATAACTATACTCCCCTTTTACATTAAGCACTTGAAATTGCATCACATCATCGAATACTTCCGTTTTGTTTTGTGTTTTTTCAATATTAGTTTGCGGATTAAATACTCCTATTTTCATTAATCCTCTTAAAGTCCAAGCTTTAAAATCTGAATTAACAAAGGTCAATGCAAGCCAAGTTAGTAAAATATAAAATAATACATTACTCCAATGCCAAGGTTTTTTATTGTTTTTGTTTTTCTTTTCCATTAAAATTTAAAATTATAAGTAACACTAGGCAGAATAGGGAATATAGATATTTGTTTTACTTTCACATCTAAACCTGTAGCTAATGTTCCTTGCGGTTCTGCATATAAAATATAAGGATTTTGCCTAGAATAAACATTATATATTGAAAAATTCCATGAACTTTCCCATCTTCTGTTTTCTTTCTTTTTAGGTGTATAATTCACAGACAAATCTAATCGATGATATGGAAATATTCTATACTCATTAATTTTACTAAAATCTTGTATTAATTGATCTTCAATAATATAATAACCAACTGGAAGAGTAATTGCATTTCCCGTAGCATATACAAAAACTCCAGACACATCCCATCTATCATTGATAGTATAATTTAATACCACAGATAAATCATGTCTTCTATCATATTTGGCAGGAAACTTCTCACCTTCATTCAAATCTTTGAATAACCTTTCTGTCCAAGATAATGTGTAGCCTATCCAACCTGTAAAGTCTCCATGGTTTTTGCGTACAAAAAACTCAGCACCATAAGACCATCCTTTACCAAAAACAAAATCCATTTCAGGATCTCTAAAAGTAGTTGGAGTATAACCTTGCCTAAACTCAATTTGGTTCTTCAAATCCTTATAATATAATTCCACTGAACTTTCAATCAAATCATCTAAGAAGTTATGAAAATATCCTAAAGAATACTGATAAGACTCTTGTGGTTTTACATTTAATGTACTTGGGAACCAGATATCTGTTGGCATAGTAGTTCCATTATTTGTTACTAAATGTATATATTGATTTGTTTTTGTAAAACTAGCTTTTATAGAATTGACATCGCTTAATCTAAATCTCGCATTAAGACGCGGTTCTAAGCCCCAATAATCTTTAACTAATTTCCCTGAATTATACATTTGACTATCTATAGGATTTCTATTGGCATCTAAAATATAATCGGTATAAGGTCCTACTTGTCCAAACCAAGAGAAACGGAGACCTGCATTTATTTTTATTACTTCTCCTATAGAAAATTCATTTGCAATATATGCACTGCTTTCATGTCCATATTTTTTCATTCCTTGCTCCGGATCAAATTCACTAACTGCTTGACCAGAAACTTGATTAGGTATAAAAGTATGATATGTATGATTCAACCCAAATTTTAAATGATGGTTATGATGAGGATAATAATCAAAATCTAATTTAGCATTCCAATCCTGAATTCCTGAGTACATTTTTATATTTAAATCTTCTTGTCCTCCTTGAAATGTAAAATCATAATCATTATAAACTCCCGTCAAATTCATAAATAACTTGGAATTAATTTGTCTATTCCATCTTAAAGAAGTAGTAAAGTTGCCCCAAGGCATATTTAAATCAAAATTTCCACTACTGCTCTTAAAATGAAATTTATCTCTACCAAAATAACTACTTAAGTAAATATGATCTTTCTTAGATATTTTATAATTTGCTTTTAAATTTGCATCATAAAAGAAATAACCTGAATTTCTAGCATTTTTATTTAGAAATGGCTTCATGATTATATCCACATAAGTCCTTCTTCCAGAAAGAATAAAAGACCCCTTATCTTTAACAATTGGGCCTTCTACAGTTAATCTAGAAGCAATTAAACCGATACCTCCTTCAGCTCCAAACTTTTTATTATTACCCTCCTTCATATTGACTTCTAAAACTGATGATAAACGACCACCAAATTGCGCTGGCATTCCACCTTTAATTAAATTCACATCCTTTATTGCATCCGCATTAAACACAGAAAAGAAACCAAAAAGATGACCCGTATTATACACAACGGCCTCATCTAATAAAACTAAATTTTGATCCGGACCACCTCCACGTACATAAAAACCAGAATTGCCCTCACCAGCTGACTGTACTCCTGGCATCAATTGGATAGCTTTTAAAACATCAGCCTCTCCAAACATAATCGGCATTTTCTTAACAGTAGCCATATCTAAGCTTACCATACCTACATCCGTACTGCTTACATTTCTATCAGCTTTTTTATCGCTAACAGTAACACCTTTTAATTGCACTCCCGACTTTCCTAAATCAAAATCCTTTTCCAAGTTAGCTTGTAAATTTATATTTTCTTCAATCGTTTCAAAACTCATAGCTTGAATACGAATTTTATAATTGCCTGGCGGAACAGTAATAGAATAAAATCCATAGCTATTAGTATGCCCTGCTCTATTAATTTCTTCAAAGTAAATAGTAGCACCTGGAATAGACTCTCCGCTATTCGAATCTCTAATATATCCTGATAAGGTTATATTTTTTTGAGCCCATAAAAATGATGGTAACATACATAACACCATCAAAATATTGATTTTTTTAATATTTTCTCTTTTTTTCATAAATAAAAATACCTTTGAATACCCACATGAAAAACAGGATATAAACGTGCATAAGAAAAACCAATTCCTCTAAAACTGGCAGAAAAATCAATTCTTAAATTACTTTTGTAAATATACTGTATACCTGGAGTTATATCCAAAAAATAACCACTTTTTAAAGCTGGAGGATATCGATTATTTATTACGTAATACTCCCTATTAGTACCATAAAATAAATCCACCTTTGAATTACCAAAAGCTTTACCCCTAAATTCTAAATATAAATTTAAATTACCTTGGTCGTAATTTTCATATTTTCTTGGCAACAGTAAATAACCTAAAGACAAACTATAAGCTACAGTTCTTCCATATTGCATACGCATGGGAATATCGGGCAAACCTATAATAGGATCAGGCGTAACTCCTACATAATCAAAAGGATGAATATATCCAACTGTACTTGATATTGCGAATTTATTTTTTAAATAGGTAAAAATAAACCCTCCTCCTATTCCTTTGTTATCTCCAAAAAACAAATCAGGTTCAGATTCGTGATGAGTAGTATTTACATAAGCTCCTTCCAAATATGCTGCAGCTCTAAAATGTGTATTCTGTCTATCAATATTCCAAAATCGATACTTAAGATACACATGAGCTCCATCAAACTTAAAAGGATAAACTTTCCCTCTTTCAGGTGCATTGTGGAAAGGAAAATCCTCTGGCATTTTCCAATTATGATGATTAGAGAAAAACAGAGTAGCATAAGTAGTTAAATCTCCTCGAATTCCATACATAAATCGAAGAGCAGACATATTTCGTACTTGTTTTACCTCCTTATAGCTTTCAGAAAACACTCGAATACCTAAAACATTTTTAGGCATAGTACTTGCAGGTTCTGTATTTGGAAATAATTCCTGTGCAATGGCATGTTTAGTATTACTTATAATAGTTAATATGCATACTATAAAAATTATAAAGTTTTGCATACATTCATTTCTTATGAGGAATTAACATGAAATCATTTTGACCTGCGCATTTAGGTCTTGCATAATTTTCCTTTTTATAGTCTCTTTTATTCATAAAAGAAATATTATGTAAAAGAAAACGCTTGGAATTATCCTTATTTATTCTGGAAAATTGTGTGTTTTTATAAGTAAAACATTGCTTTTCTCCTTCTAACTCTTCTTCAAAAACAAGATATAAATTTCTAATAGAAAATCCAGCATCTTGAACAGCTTTTGGAAAGGCATACCAATCCCAATTTCTGTTATCATGCAAGTAAACTTTAGCTACAGTAGCTTTAAGATCCATTTCTATATCTTTAATAAAAGATAATTTCCTCAATTGCATTTCAACGCTTCTTGAACACTGTGAACAGGTCAATCCATTAATTCCAACAAGAACATAATCTAATTTTTGAGCTTGTAATGAAATTGTTGAGCATATAAAAATTAAGGAAATAAATAATAAGCGAAACATTTGTTTTATCTTTATAAAAAGCTAGTAACAAATTTATGAAAAATACTTGGGTTCGATTCAAATTACTATATATAATTTTATTTCTACTATTGATTTTACAATTTTTACTTCCTAAATGGAATACTGCTCTGAAAATATACAGTGAATCAATTTATCCTACACTTCTTAAATTAGCTAATATTTCAAGGGCTAAATCAATTTTGCCATGGGGAGACATCTTATACTTATTGTTTATTTTCATTTCTATCTTTTTTCTTTATGCAACTTTTATAGCATTTAAAAGGAAAAAATTAAAAGTTTGGTTTATAAATTCTTTTTCTATTGCACTTTCGATCTATCTTCTGTTTTTATTTTTATGGGGAATTAATTACCACATCCCTAAGCTTGAATCGATAAAAGAACCGACAACAAAATTAACTACAGTAGAAATTTTAAACTTGCATCATTTCTTTATTGAAAACATGGATGAAAAACAATTAAAAAAGATTAATGATGTAGATTTTTCTTCAATATTATTAGATGCAACAAATATTCAAAAATCATATTCTGAGTTAAATATTAATTGGAGTTTAAAAGAAAGCATGTTTAGTTTTTGGATTGATCGCTCAGGAACATCAGGTTATTATAATCCTTTTACTTTCGAATCCTATGTGAATAAAAACTTACCTAAAACCATATTACCTTTTGTTTGCCTTCACGAATTAGCACATCAAGCGGGGCATGCAAAAGAGGGAGAAGCAAACTTTTTCGCTTATCTTATTGCAAAAGAAAGCAATAAGATCCATTTTAAAAATGCTGCTTACTTTCAAGGTTTTATTTATACAAGCGCTTATTTAAAAAAGAGTATTCCGGAAATACACAAAACAATAATCAAGGATATACCAGAAACTATTTCAGAAGCTTATTTGGAATATTTAAGCTATGTGCAAAAGCACCAAAATTCACCTCTTAAAAGAACGACAAAGGTTTTTGATACATTTTTAAAAATACAAGGAGAAAAAGTAGGAATAAAATCATATTCTTTATTTTTGGATTGGATTTATCCTATAGAAAAAAAATCATGGGAGGAAATTCCCCCATATTAGCATAAATGTTTTTTCTTTTTTTTGTAATTTTATATTATTTATGCTTTTTATAAACAAATCCTTAAATTTAGAATCATGAACTACCCTATTAAAAAACATTATTTTATAACAACTTTTCTTTTATTGTGTCTCATTTATTTTTCTTCTTTTTCTAAAAAAGAAGTATACAATGCCATAAAAAATAAGAATAATACGCAAATAGAATCACTATTAATTCAAATTCAAAAAAGCAATTCCTTAGATAAAGAAGCCTATTATGCAGCAAGTTTAATGTTTCATGCTCAGTTCCTAAAAGAACCAAAATCAAGATTAGAACAATTCAAAAAAGGAAAGAACTTATTGGAAAATGCTATTTTAAAAAATGAAGCTGCTTATGAATACCGTTTTTTACGTTTAATGATACAGGAACATGCACCTGCTATTTTGAAGTACAATAATAATATAGAAGAGGATATCAAAGTTATAAAAAACAACTTTACAAAAATCCCTGAAAATATTCAAAAATGCATTGAAGATTATGCTAAAATTTCAAAAAATTTAAAACCATGAAGATTTTAGTAATTCATTATTCACAAACGGGACAACTTACTGAAATAGTGGATAAATTTAGTGCTGCTTTAAATAATTTTGATATTGATTATATAAAATTTGATGCAAAAGAAGCTTATCCTTTCCCGTGGACTATGGAATCTTTTATGAATGTTATGCCAGAGTCTGTTTTGGAAATTCCTGTAGCTTTAAATGCATTACATTTTAAACATGAGCAATATGATTGGGTAATTTTAGCTTATCAACCTTGGTTTTTATCTCCTTCTCTACCCGTAACTTCTTTATTTCAAAGTATAAACTTTAGAGATAGAGTAAAAAATGCAAAGTTTATTACTTTAGTAGGTGCAAGAAATATGTGGCTAAACGCTCATGATTCAATACAATCTTATATTAATTCTGTGCAAGGAAAACATATGGGCAATATTGTATTCCAAGATCGCCACTCTAATTTACCAAGTGCCATTAGCATTGTTCACTGGATGCTTAAAGGTAAAAAAGAAAGGAAATGGAAAATTTTCCCTAAACCCGGCATAAGTTCAGAGGATATTGCCTCAGCTCAAAATTATGGTGAAATATTTAATCAACATTTAGAAAGTAGCGATTTATCTAATCTTCAAGATAAATTTATATCTGCTGGCGGAGTATCTATTTCTACTCCAATTTTATTTATTGAAATGCGTGCTAAAAAGCTATTTAAAATTTGGGCGAATATTATTATAAAAAAAGGAAATACAGATAAAAAACGTAAAATTTGGGTTCATATTTTTAAATACTATTTAATATTTGCTTTATTTTTTCTTTCTCCTATAGTTTTATTGTTATTTTATATATTTTTAAAACCATTTAGCCCAATAAAAATTAAAAAACTCAAATACCATTACAGCTATCTATAACTATGAAATTACAAGATGTATATATAATTCAAACTGCTTCCTTTCTACCAAACGAAAAAATATCGAATGATGAAATGGAAGAATATTTAGGTCTAATTAATCAAAATGCTTCCAGATCCAAAGCTATAGTTTTAAGGAGCAATGGAATAGAAAGTAGATATTATGCTATTGATAAGAATCAAAAGCCCACACATAGCAATGCTAGCATGGCTGCTTTATCCATTCAAAAACTTTTTGAAAACTCAAATATACGAGAGCAGGATATTGATCTCTTAAGTTGTGGTACATCTTCACCTGATCAGTTTCTACCTTCTCACGCCTCTATGGTTCATGGATTCCTTCCTGATACTAAAGCTTTAGAAATCAACTCACCTTCAGGAGCATGTTGCTCAGGAATGCAAGCCTTTAAATACGCATTTTTATCTTTAAAAACAGGAAGTATTTCAAAAGCTATTTGCTCAGGTTCGGAACGTGCATCTAGATTAATTTGTTCAGAACAATTTGAAGCAGAAGCGAAAAAAATTGAAGCATTAGAACAAAATGGGTATTTAGCATTTGAAAAGGATTTTTTACGCTGGATGCTTTCTGATGGTGCAGGTTCTTTTTTAATGACTACAAACAAAGAACTATCTCCAAATAATGTAAGTTTAAAAGTTGAATGGATTGAAGGCTATTCATTTGCACATCAAGTAGAAACTTGCATGTATCACGGATGTGCTAAAAAGGAAAATGGAGAAATAATTAGTTATAAGGACCAAAGCCAACAAGAAAATATAGAGAATAGTGTGTTTAGTATAAAGCAAGACACTAAATTATTATCAGAAAACATTATTTCTTTAGGTTTTAAAAAACTACCTAATCTTTTAAAAGAAAAAGGAATTAAAGCAGAAGATATAGACTATTTCTTACCGCATATTTCCAGTTACTTTTTTTATAATAAACTTGCAGATAGCTTCAAAGAAAATGGTATATTTATTCCTGAAGAAAAATGGTTTACTAATTTAAAAGATGTAGGAAATATTGGATCTGCTTCCATATATATTATGGTTGATAATTTGTTTAAATCACAAAATTTAAAGAAAGGTGAAAAAATCTTATTAGCAGTGCCTGAAAGTGCACGATTTTCCTATATGTTTGCTTTATTAACTGTAGTCTGAGTATGAAAAAAGAAAATGTCCCTCAAGATGAAAGTGCTTTAAAGGATATTACAAGAGAACTTGTATATGCAAAAGACGAAAAAGGCAATTTTGTAAAAGTTTTAAGCACAGGTTGGAACACCAAAAAAGACGCATTAGATATTACTTGGGAAAATATAAAAGAAGAATTGGCAGAGGCAAAAGAATTGGTTAGAAACAAAAAGAAGAGTCCAATTTTTTATTGGATGATAAAAAATTTAATGGATAAAAAATTATTGGCTGCTTATGTGGGTTATAGAAGATGGAGAGTTAGTAGACATTTAAAGCCAAAAGTATTTGATAAGCTTTCTGATTCAGTTTTAGAAAAATATGCATCTACTTTTGAAATTTCCCTTAACGAATTAAAAAACTATAATATAAAGTGAGTACTTTCAAACATTACCAAACTGCTCATTGTGAAAATGGAGTAACTTTAGGCTTGTTAAAAAATATAGGAATAAACCCTATATCTGAACCATTAATTTTTGGAATTGGTTCCGGTTTATTCTATATACATGTTCCATTTATGAAAGTACATGGTGCACCTACAATTTCATTTCGTTCTTTTCCAGGAGCTATTTTTAAAAGAACTTGTGATGCCTTAGATATAAAAGTAGAAAGAAGAAAATTCAGTTCGCCCGAAAAAGCTCAAAGGTTTTTAGATGAAAAATTAAGCGAAAACATTCCTGTGGGATGCCAAGTTGGCGTTTTTAATTTAAGTTATTTCCCTAAAGAATATCGTTTCCATTTCAATGCACATAATTTAATTGTGTATGGTAAAAATGGAGGAAATGAATATTTAATTAGTGATCCAGTAATGGAGGAAATTACGACTTTGGATCAAAGAACTTTGGAGAAAGTTCGATTTGCTAAGGGGATTTTAGCACCTAAAGGACAAATATATTACCCTATCCATACAAATGAATTAAACAAGAAACTCATCCAAAAAGGTATAAAAAAAGGTATTAAGAGAACAATTAACGATATGATAGCTTTAAAAATGCCTTTTATTGGGGTTAGAGGAATTAAATATACTGCTAATCAAATTGAAAAATGGCCTTCAAAAGTAGGTGAAAGAAAAGCAAAGTTATTTCTAGGACAAATAGTGAGAATGCAAGAAGAAATTGGAACTGGAGGTGGTGGATTTAGATATATTTATGCTGCTTTTTTAAAAGAAGCAGCTCAGTGGATGGAAGAAGATTTTTATGATAAAGCTTCAGAAAAAATTCATCAAGCAGGTAATTTATGGAGAGAAAGTGCAGTTTTAATGGCGGGTATTTATAAAGGCAGACTAGATACTCAAAAAGATTATCAAGATGTTGCAAATATTCTTCGAGAAATCAGCCAACTTGAGAAAAAATGCTTTTTATTTTTAAAAAAACATATGAAGTAAAATGCAGGAGCTGGTACGGATAGAAAATATTGAAAAAAAATATAAAAACAACTCTTTTTATAGTCTAAAAGGAATTAGCTTTAATATATATAAAGGAGAAAAATTTGGCATTTTTGGACCTAATGGAGCTGGAAAAACCACATTAATATCAGCATTATGCGGAACTCAATCTAATTACAAAGGAAGTATCTTATATAAATATGCTGCGGAATATATCACTGTTTCAGCCATGAAAGAAAACATAGGATATGTTCCACAAGATTTTGCTTTTCATGAAGAATTAAGTGTTTGGGATAATCTGCAATACTATGGAGCTATTTATGGATTAAATAGAATTAAAAAACAAGAAAAAATTCATGAATTAATGGGCATGATGCAATTAGAAGAATTTAAAAACAGAAAATTACTGCATTGCTCCGGAGGAATAAAAAGAAGAGTAAATCTTGCAATTGCCTTACTTCATGATCCTAAAATATTATTTTTAGATGAACCAACAGTAGGTATAGATATAGATAGTAAAATGG
>Ga0079225_10001648_pt1 | contig 12657 bp, 8 predicted proteins | sample Poulit2012_FD_76344 | JGI IMG/M metagenome (GOLD analysis project Ga0079225, IMG submission 76344) | Agricultural soil microbial communities from Georgia to study Nitrogen management - Poultry litter 2012 | ecosystem: Environmental > Terrestrial > Soil > Agricultural land | place: USA: Georgia...
GACCAGCGCATGCCGGTGATCTCACGAGCGATCATCGAGAGGCTGGGGAACATCCGGCCCTGAAAGTCGTACTGGCCGTCGGCGGTCGTAATCACGCGATACTCGACCCCCTTATATTCACGAACCAGCACTGTGCCAGCAGCCGGACGGTAATCACGGTCACGTTTTTTCACCTTCCCGGTTTCAACCAGAGAGGTGATGCGACGCCGGTTACGATCCAGCAGGTTGGCGTCAACCTTGCGAAACGCTACTTCTTGCAGCTTGTACGCGATACGGCGCTCAAGAAACTGGCGATTGTGGGTTGGTGTTTCTCCACCGACCAGCTGCTGCCAAAGCGCTCTGATCTCTGCCATTGACAGCTCGGGCAAGCCAGCGACTTGTGCCGCCACTGAAGGTGGCGTTGAAGACTTGGGTATTTGCATGCTCATTTCGACTCCGTAGTGGTCTTGTTGACGGGGTCTGTATGAACGCGCTGGTTAGCAGAGAAGCCAAGCTCAAACTCGCCCGCTCCAGCACTAGGTGCGGACTGCTCCTTGCTAGTCATGCGCAGGCGCGCCAGGCCGTGGGCCAGCAACGACGCGACCTCGGTGTTCGTCCTGCTGGCCTTTAGCGCCAGCATCGGTGCGGCTATCGCCCGCTTGGTAGCGCAGCCGGAGATGCACCGATGATCCGACGACCACTACGACGGACGGTGGCCGCACTGACTTTGTCCGCCGCCGCGTTGGTCGGCATCGTGCTGCACGAAGGCTACACCGACCGCGCGGTCATCCCGGTCAAGGGGGATGTGCCGACCATTGGTTTCGGCACGACCACTGGAGTGAAGATCGGCGACACCATCACGCCCCCTAAAGCACTGGCTCGGGCGCTCACCGACGTGCAGCAGTTCGAAGGCGCACTGAAAACCTGCGTAACCGTGCCGTTGGCCCAGCATGAGTACGACGCACTGGTGAGCTTCTCCTACAACGTCGGCAGCCGTGCGTTTTGCCAGTCCACGCTGGTCAGGAAGCTCAACGCCGAGGATTACGCGGGAGCCTGCGCCGAGCTGCTGCGCTGGCGCTTCTTCCAGGGGAAGGACTGTGCGCTGCCTGCCAACACGCGGCTCTGCGGCGGGCTGGCCACACGGCGAGAAGCCGAATATCGACAGTGCCTCGGAGAGGCGGCCCCATGACGTTGATCCCTTGGTTGTATCGCCTGCTGGTCTTGCCCGCACTGGTCGTTGCCTTGGTCGGCTTCGGCTGGATAAAGGGTGCGGGCCACGTTCAAGCGCAGTGGGATACTACCGTCCAGCAACAAACCCTACAGGCCGCCTCGGCTCGACAACGGCAGGCTGAAGCCACCGTCAAGGTCATCACCGTGTACGTCGACCGCATCCGCATCGTCCGCGAGAAGGGCGAAACCATCATCAAGGAGGTTCCCGTCTATGTGCCCGTTCAAGCCGATGCTACTTGCACTATCAACCGTGGTTTTGTGCGCCTGCACGACGCTGCCGCCGCAGGTGAACTACCCGAGCCCGCCCGAGATGCTGATGAGGCCGCCGCAGAAATTGCGCTCTCTGCCGTCGCCGGAACGGTCACCGCCAACTACCAAGCCTGCCACGAGAATGCCGAGCAACTGAAAGCATTGCAGACGTGGGTCAGAGAAATGGGCACGGCAAGCCAGTAAGTCGAACACGCTTGGCTTTATCGCTGAACAGCGCGTTCATGTCCTCCATACCCACCACAGTGCAGCAATCATGAGTAACCGTTTCAAACACGCCGCCGTCTCCTACTTTTTCACGCTAACCCGCGATGAACCTTATTTTTCCAGATCAGGAAAAAGATCAACCAGCTTCTCGTGGATATCCGCATCATCCATCGGACTGGTGTCCCCCTCACCCTTGCGCTCCTCGAGCAGACTGGCGTATGCCTCTCGAAGCTGCTTGAGTGAAGGCTTTTTGATGTCGTAATCTTCACGCCCTTCGGGAGATTGCAAGTACTCTGCAGCATCTCTGAATGTTCGCCAGGGGCCAACCCTTTCATCACCGGCCTCGGCAAGGCTACGCTCAAAGTCCCAGGCATCACCACGGCTGAGATTACGCGGTACCTTCTGCCCCATGAAACGATACAGCTCGTTCTCCAGTGGCCTGGCCGGGAGCTCCCTCGGCACATAGTCGAGCCTTACGCCGTAGCTGCCTTCGCCTCTACGGTCAGACCAGCCCCCCGTTATCAACGCCTTGGCTGACAACGAAAATCCAGGGGACTGACGGAACGATACCTGATCCTTGGCATCTTGCTTTGAGAGGTGTCCGACCTTTCGGCCATCGATGATTACGGCACAAGCATTTCTGTCGTGTGGGTTATCTGGCTCGTGAATGATGAGCGCCTCACACTCAAGTGCTTTACCTTTCTCTTGCTTTGGTCCGGCTATCTGCTTCAGCTCCTCCTGATAATATGACTCGCCTACAATATCGAACGAATAGCTGCCATCACCCTCAAGAGCTACGGCTGAATCAAAACTGACGGGCATAGTTTGTCGCGGCGAAACTGGGCCAGAACGAACAGGCGGGGGTGTGGGAACCCAGTCGCTTCCGGCCGGTTCCTCTCCCTTCTTACCGCTCAGAAACCCGTTGACAACAACTGCGCCAAAGAACAAGAATGCGGCACCAGATACCCAGGCAATAATTCCTTCTGATACCAACCATATCAGCGCAGAACATATAACGATCAGAACCCCAGCAAGCATAGTCGTTTCCTTTATCGAAAGATGGCCTTAGCACCTTGTCTGCCATGTGGTGAATTTTCCATCCGGGCGCGCCTCGAGATAGCCCACCACGGCTCTCGCCCAATTCGATTCCACACCCATCACGACGCTGCCGCCGCCGATGAACTGCCCAGGCTCACCTGAGGATGTGGCAAGCGTGGGTCGGAAAAATACAAATAGCTACGCTGTGATCTGGCTGCAGTCACTGCGTAACAACCATTCAACCTGTCTTCGCGCAGAAGCAATCACTTGGCTGAAGATTAGAACATCGACATTCGGCTCACGATTATCTCTCGGGAAGTCAGAAGATAAGCGCCCCCCAATCAGAACCACCCGAATCGGCGAGGTGATGTGCTTGGCAAAATCGTGTCGGTACTCAATAGCCTGCCTGTAGTCGTCATAGTTTAAGCTGTGACTGGGGCGCTTGAATTCAATCAAAAGATAGTCACCACTTAGATTCTGATTCAGCAGTAAGTCCGGGCGCCTGTCGGCATTTTTCCCCTTATATGTTGTATTGAGGACATCCTCGATCTGCCTCTTCAACGTGACGTTCGAGCTGAAGAATGAGTATTCCGGCCCGAATACCCACAGACTCAACTCAAGCGATTTGTGCATCGCCGCTTCGGTTGTAGCAGGATCGCATGCCAATTCTTCTAGTTGGTCAAGAAAAGCCTGTCGAGCTGCCGCTTGCGCGACAAGAAATGCCATCTCAGCCAACCCGAAGTCATTCAATCGATCTGCAATGGTCGCCACTTCACCCTGCGACGCATCTGCGATGTGTTCCAACAAGATGCGGTAGTCGGATCGCTCTAACGCATCCAGCAACACACCCACAATGGGTTCTATCTTGCTTGGCGGCTCGTCGTAATAGCGTTCAAGGATTTGTCTGATAGATTTGTTGGCGAAACTCCGCTTATGTTCCGGCAAGTCCGCCAAACGTTGCTGGATGGCCTTCTGCATTCGCGCGTGTGCAAGCTGGATTTCCATGCCGTATTTTTCTTTTGCCGCTGCAATGAGGATCGGTTGGACAAATTCCTCTACTGCCTTAAGTTTTTCACTGTTTTCAACAAGCGAATCCCATCCCGCAGTGACATGATCGAGCAGCCCATCCGCATCGACTTCCCCGTACATTTTCTTTAATAGCTTCGGTGGGAAGTATTCGTGTTCCTCCAATCCGAAAAAGCTGGGTGACCCGACCGCTTTGCCGCCGACGCGAAGCGTGACTCCCGGCTGACGCAAGCCCGCTTTACCATCGAAAATCGAGAGGCGTAGCTTCACATCCCCTACGTCAGCCAGTGTTGTCTGGTGCTCCGAGTAACTTCCTTGTATGTCATCGACATCAAGTTGCTTTCCATTCACGAGAACGACAAAGTCGTCATGCCTCCCGTAGTCTTGCAGTAACACCTGTCGCAGGCGATTCGCATCGGGATAAGCCAACCCTTGATGCAACTCACTCAACGTGATGACTGTGCCGTTGGCATCCGGTTCGCAGTCTTCACTGTGAAGGGCTATATCGAGCAGTTCGATGTCATCCACTTTCCCAATGGCGTCCATGTGCAAGGCGATACGGTGAAGCTTTCCCCGTGTGCGAGTTTCCAAGGTCATCACCGACGCTGCCATGAACCCAGCGAATTTGCCGATTCCTTTGCGCCCCTTAACTTGACGATTCTTCCCGACAGTACGCTCGCCTCGTGCAGAACGCCGATCCCTGGCAATGGTAAGGTAGTGTCGCCGTAGCTCTTCCACCGTCATTCCGGTGCCATCGTCTCGAATAATTATTGGATCCCCACTCAATGGTTTCGGCAATTGAATGCTGACCTGATCCGCATCGGCGTCCCAAGCGTTGTCCACCAACTCCTTCAGCGCACGCTCGGTCGACTTATATTCCTGACTCAACAGTGTGGCGAGACGAGAGTCGACGTGAAATCGAAGCTTGGCAGCACTCATGGGGGGCTCCTATAGCAACATCCGATAACGACGGTTATCAGCATCCGATGACTTGAGAATTCGGTACTCCATCCCGCTAGCCACCGCAATCTGCTGAGCGAAGTCCTTTTTGGCTTGCACCACAGCGTCCTCGATCTGATTGTCAGCCTTCACCTCGACGATTACGTACTTCAAGCTGCCATCCGGCTCTTCGCGCTGGAAGATGAAGTCGGGGTAGTAGCTGCGCACGGTGCGCGAGTCCGGGTCGATGTACTGGATGAAGAAGTCGGACTGCCCGTGGGTCAACATCCCGGTGAAGTAGATCTTCTTCACCCGCTGCTCGCGCAGCAGATCCCAGAACAGCCAGTTTTCCGAGCCGGAATCGAAACAGTAGGTGTCGAGGTGGAAGCTCTTGGCACGTTCATCGTCCTTGATCTGGGTATCGTCCTTCCGCACGATCTTGTCCTTGGCTGCCGACACCTCGTAGTAGCCGTTCGGGGGCATCTTGATCAGATCGACCTCGTACTCGTCCTTCTTCTCATACTCGTCAAGCTCAAACAGCAAGCGGAACAGCCGCGGGATGATCTCGTCGTAGAGCAACTCGTTAAACTCGTTGGTGATGGCCACCAGTTCGCCGGTGCCTTCCTTCGTTCCATCGAGCAGCTCCTCGATCTCCAGCGGGCTTCGGTTGAGATAGCGGGACACTTCGGCCACCAGCGTCATCCGCGAGAAGGTACGCTTGTCGCGGCGGGCGGTCAGGTCGAAGGTGCGGCTGCCGGAAGCGCGTGCCGCGTCGGCAGCGGTCAGGCCATCCTGCTGCGTTTCGATCAGGCGGTACTTTTCTACCAGCTCGTTCCACTTCTCCGGGCGGGATCGCTCGGGCACCAGTTCATGCCCAGGCGTAGGTTGCTTCTCTCGCACTTGGAAGAGCTTGCGCACACGCACCAGTTTGATCTTGACCGGTGGCTCGGTCACACGAATCTGCACGCGCTCCTTGTCTTTGCCCGTTTTTTCCAACTCTTCGGCGCTGATCCGGAAGTTCTGCTGCAGCTCGTCGTTGAGCGTTTTCAAGTTGTCATTAGAAAGAAAGATCTGGCCTGTGTGCTGAGCTTCGCCGATGGCCCGAAGGCAACGCATCGTAGCTTGCAATACAAAAATCTTGGACTTTGGCGCACGGAACAGGCCTACCCCGAACAGCGACCGACAGTTCCATCCCTCGCGGCCCTTGTTGACCAGCAGAATGAATTGCTTTTCCGAGCCTTCGGTATCGAGCCGGTTAAACTCGCGGATGTCGTCGTTGGTGGTGATCTTGCTGTCGCCCACGTTGACCAGGATACGCGAGGTCGGGAGGCCATGTTTGAGCAATGCACGCTCGACGGCGGGCTTCAGCTCTTTTGTCAGTTCTTCAACGGTGGCAGCGAAGAACGCCAGCTTGGGCAGCAGACCTTCCGGGCGTAGCTCGCCAGACTCCTTCAGGAAGTTCTCGATGGCGATATCGACAAACTCGTCGGTGCGGGTATTGGCGTAGCCGTGCAGCGTCACTTTTTTGAGGAAGCCCTTGTCGATGGCCTCTTTCAGGCCGTAGGCATAAACCACCTCGGGCAACACCTCGCGCCCCACATAGGGGGTGCCAGTGTAGTTGTAGCAGGCCACCACCCGTGTGCCCGCCGTGCTCAGGCTAGCGGCAAGAATGTCGATGGTGGTGCGCAGACTGGTATCCGTCGGTTTTGCGCCTATCCCCATATTCTTGGCCAGTGTCCTGCCGAAGGCGTGGTGGGCCTCGTCCACGTAGATGCCCAACTGCTCCAGTCGACGCAGCTTCTCGAAGCGCTGATTAGTGGTGAGTTCTCCTTCTTCTTCCGGCTGGTCGAAGTTGTAGAGGTCGGCGGCGTCGGCATAGACACCTGTGGCGGTGAGCGTTTCGCCTGTCGCGCCGAACAGCTTTGCAGCAGGCGTCTTCTCCTTGTGCTTGCGCTTGAGGATGATCTTCTGCGTGTTGGAAACGATAATATTGAAGCGCGAGCGATCCAGTGTATCCAGCGAGGTGCCCGCCTCCTCGAGGTAATGGAAACGCAGGTGCGTGGTGAGAAAGTTGACGTACTCTGGCGGCACCACTCGGGCCAAGTCGAAGGACTCGATCTCTTTCAGTGATTGCAACACCGTCTTGTCCGGCGCGAAGACCAGCGCGTTATGGCAGTAATGCGCGCTCTTCGGAAATTTGTTGGCCAGCAGGAACTCATAGAAAATACAGGCGGCCATCAGGATGGTTTTGCCGGTGCCCATGGTCAGGGCGAAGATGTAGTTCGGGTAGGTGCGCGAGTTCTTGCGCATCTTCTCGAACAGCACCTTGTAAGAGTTCAGCTCCAGCTCGTCGGACTCGCCAAACTGGAACATTTCCTGCCCCGCCGTGCCGAGAAAAGAGCCGAACTTGCGGCCCTCAAACTTGCCGCTGCGCTCGTACCACGCCTTAAAAATTTCCTCGACCTTGGCGTTGCCAAGGAATTCCTTGAGAAAAACGTAGGTTTCCAGCGCTTCGAACTGCGGCTGGCGCAGGAAGGCTTTGGGATTCTTGTCTGGGTTGTTGAAATCAAGGAACTTGCGAGTCAGCTCCTTATAATTCTGCCGGATCGCCCCACGGTTATCCTTGTAGAACTGCCACAGAAAGCGGAAGAAGGCGAAATCTAGCGATGCGCTAGCAGAACTTGTGGACTTCTTGGCTCCGGTGCGCTTAGTCGCCATTGCCCACACTCCCTTCCCACGACTCCGAAAGCAGATCGGTGATCTTCACGCGAATGGTGCCTGCGTCTTGGGGCACAGTGTATTCACCCTTAACCAGCTCTTTCTTGCCAGGAATGTCTACCACCGATGGTTGCAGCACCGCACCGTCGTAGTTCCAATCGATCAGCACCGACTCGACCAGCTCCTTCCAGTCTTCCACCGACTCCTTCTGTAGTGACAGCTTTTGCAACAGATTCATCGGATAGAACCGTTCGATGACCAGCTTCCCGTTCTTGATGACCACCTTGGCTTGCGAGTCTCGCCTAAACTCCAGATCGGCCTTGTCGCGCAGTATGTCCACCACTTCCACGTCGATCTTGAAGGGTCTGGCCGCCAGCTCCAGTTGCGCAGCCAAGTCCGGCTCGTGGCCCATGCAGACGAGGGTGATCTTCTCGACCGGACGATTCGGTGCTTCGTTCTGTCGGCGCTCCCAGGCCTTGTAGTCGAAGCCCGCGATCAGCTCATTCAGATCAGCGCGCGTGGCGATGCGGTTGACGGGCATGATCTTGACCATGCGCCCGTCCTTCTCGCCGTCGAACACAGTGCTGAACTCCAGCTTTTGGACTTCCAACGCTTCAAGTAGTAACTCCTTAGCCTGCACCGGGTTGCGGAAGATGTCGTAGTGGTTAACGTTGTAGACCTCAAAGCCGGAGTAGTGCTTGGTATCGGGGTCGAGCGACTTCTGGCGCAGCTCCTCAGCCAAGTTGAGAAGCCGTTTAGTGGTTGTCTGGATCGCGCCAAGATTGATGTCTGCGCCGATGAAGCGGCGACCGATTTTCATTGCCGCCGCCTGCGTGGTGCCAGAACCCATGAAGCAATCGAATACGAGGTCGCCGGGCTGCGTGGAGGCCTTTATGATCCGCTCCACCAACGCCTCCGGCTTCTGAGTTGGGTAATCCTGACGTTCCTTAGCTATGGGATTTACGGGCGGTATGTCGTCCCACACGGAGTCGACAATGTCTCCTTCAACCTCATCCAGGTAGATGATCCTTGCGCCACCGCCCGTTGGGTTCACATCATCCCGATAGAGGCGGCCGTTTTCATCCTTCTTGAATCGTTTAATGTAATCCTTGCCGTGGGGACGGAACTGCACCTGCCAGAAATACTCTTCAGAGCACGCATAAGACAGAATCGTGTCGTGCTTTTGGGGAAACTTCTTAGTCGTTGAACGCTTGAAACCGAAGTAACTCCAAATGATCTCATTTCGAAAATTATTCGGTCCGAACACCTCATCAAGAACCATGCGGATGAAGTGGTTTTTGTGCCAATCGCAGTGAACGTAAATGCTGCCCTGCCTAGATAGCAGTTCACGGGCAAGAACTAGCCGTTCGTACATGAACTGCAAGTACTCGTCATTTGTCCAGATATCTGTATATTGCTTCTCTTCAAATACGCTTGACGCCGATTCGGCCTGCGCGCCCTGTAGCTTTATCTTCTTCTTGTAATCAGCCTTCGAGTCAAACGGCGGGTCAATATAGATCAGATCAACCTTGCCCCGGAACTCCTTGAGTAGGTGACTCATCACCTGAAGGTTATCCCCCCAGTAAATTTTGTTGCGCCACCCATCCACCTCTTCGCCGTGGACTTCCTTCAGTTGCGCCGGGTAGTACTGCGTCGAGGTAAACGGGCGCTTGCCGCGCCAGTTGAGCATCGGGTAGCCTTTGATCGGCTCAAACTCGTATTTCTCGACCGAATCAAGATATTTCGGGCTGACTTCCGCAACACCAAGATTCAACTGATTATTCAAATCATCACTCATAATCTACTCTCTGAACTTCCAATTCTTGTTGTCGCAATAGGCGCGCATGTCACAGTCCTGGCATAGTTTTGCCGGGCGCGATGCGAGGCTGTAGTCTTGCCCTTCGATGCGCGCAACGATGTCATCGAACTGCGCGATGGTCTTACCAATAGCACGGTCGTCTTTGCTAAACGACACATAGGGATTTCCGCTGTCCTCGCCGGTGTAGTACAGGTGCATGCGGCTGACCTTCTGGCCGGTGCGCTCTTCCACCAGATGGGCATACACCTCCAACTGGTGCTGGTACTGCCGCAGACGATCCCGATCTTTTTCCATATCGGGTTTCCTCTCGGACTTGAAATCGATGATCTCTACCGTGTCGTTCTCGCCTCGGACCAGGTCAACGCTGCCCTTCAGGATGTACTGATCCTTGATGAGAGAAATCTCGACCTCGGCCTCCTTGATGCGATCCCAGTTGCCTTTCTCGCGCTCGTAGTAGCGCAGCACGTGCCCCAGCGCTGCCCGCTGTGACGGTCGCGCCAAGTAGACGCGCTCCTTTTTTGACAGCATCGCGTAGTTCGCAGAGAACCAGCCTTCGATGGCATCAAGGCTCAAAGTGTGTTCTTCACCGCGCAGCACGGTCTTGTGGATGTCCTCGATGGTCTGGTGAACCAAAGTACCGAAGAGCATCGGGCTCTCGCGAACGGGTGCGAACTCCAGCTCTTTGAAGAAGCGGTATTGCTCGGCGCAGTTTTCGAAGACAGTGATGTGCGAGGTGAACGAGTATTCGCGCTTTAGGTTGATCTGTTTGACCGCTTCGAAGGTCAGCGCAGATAGGTCAACGTCACGCCAGCTGGGTAGCTCATAGAACAGGCGCTCGAAGTACTTGGATGGCGACTTGCCCCGGCCTTGTTTCTCCTGCGCCGCTAGCACCAGCAGATTCTGCGCGCGTGAGAAGGCCGTGTAGAACAGTCGCCAGAAATCAAAGTTCTTGATGTGGTCGAGCGGCTCGAAGCGTTCCTTGGAGAGGTAGCCACCGTCCTCCAGAAGCACGTCCATTTCGCTGTACTGCTTGCGGGGCACAGCTTCTAGCGAGCCGCAAACCACTATTGGAAACTCCAGCCCCTTGGACTGGTGGATAGTGAGGAACGACACACAACCCTTGGGCGCGTACTCGGCTTCATCCTCATACTCACCGATACCGCCGTCTTGCAGGAAACGCAGGAAGTGGTTGAACAGGTCGCGGATGTTTGTCTCCAGCCACTCCGGATTCAACACGCTGACAAAGTGCAGATACTCGAACTTAGCGAGCAACTTGGAGAAGGTGCCAAGATTGCGCGCCGCGCGCCCCTTGTCCACGCCTTGCACGGCCTCTTCAGTGAGGAAGCGCGAGAACAGCGGGAATTGCAGCAGTTGATAGAACAGGCCCGAGAAGGCGTAGTCGGTGTTCTGAGTGAGCACGGCATGGCGCTTGGCCAGCGGGCGTGCCCAATCCAGCAAAGGCTTGTTTTCCGGCTTGCGCAGCTCATCAATGAATGGCTTGAAACAGGAGTGGTCGTAGTATGCCCAGACCGGCAACGAAACACCCTCCGCCCACGCCCGCACCTTTGGGAACTGCGGGAATAGGAAGATCAGAGCACCGATCATCAGACGAATCTCCTCGCGCTCGAAAAACATATTCGAGCGCGGCGAGAATACGGGCACGCCTTCAGCTTCGAGGAAGCGCGCAAGCGCTACCACTTTGTCGTTCTTGACCGAGCGGAACAGGAAGGCGACCTGGTTCCAGTCCGCAAGCTGGCCCGACGCCTTCAGATCGTTGAGGAAGGCCAGCACCTCGGCATGCCAGTTGGCGGTGTCGCCGTTGTCGTCACTGGCGGCCAGCCGCACCGCCGTGGGCACGTCCGGAAAGTCGTCCTCGCGCGGCACGATCTGCTTGGCGAAGCGGAAAAGGCGCGTGCCGTCGTCCCACTGCTGCTCCTTCATCCACTCGTTGTAGAAGCGGATGATGTCCGGGTGCGAGCGATAGTTGACGGTCAGCTTGACCTGCTTGCACTGCCCCTCGTCGAACAGCGCGGGGAACTCCAGGATGTTGCGGATGGTGGCGCCGCGAAAACGGTACAAACCCTGATCGTCGTCGCCCACCACACAAAGGTTGCTGCGCTCGCCCGCCAGCAGCAGAAGGATGCGCTCCTGAATGGTGTTTGTGTCTTGGTACTCGTCCACCATCAGGTGGGTGAGTTTATCGCGCAGTTGCGCCAGCACCTCCGGGTGGTTGTTCAGCAGTTGCAGCGCCTCGTACTGAATACCGGAGAAATCGAGGTAGTTATTCTCGTGCATTAGTTCCTGATACTTGGCGAAGCACGCGGCCAAGGCACGAATTTCTGGCTCGGGGGCCAACGCCAACGTCGTAGCATCGAGCGCCTCTTCACTGACCTTGTTGACCCACTTAAGCAGGTTTTCCGACTGTGCCCAGCGGCCCGTCTGGTCTCCACCCATGACAAGCTCTGCATCCGGCAGCGCGCGGAAGTCTTTGATGTGCTGATAGAGAAAATACTGTTGGTCGAACTGATCGAAAAGCGTAAAGCTACGCTTAAGCCGGGTGAACTCGCGGTACTCCTCCAGCAGCCGCAGGCAAATGGAGTGAAAGGTACCGAGGTACACCTCATTCAAGTTGAACTTGATACCCAGCTCGCTCAACCGGTTGGAGATGCGCGTAGTCAGCTCGCGCGCGGCCTTGTCGGTGAAGGTGACGACCAGCAGTGACTCGGGCGCGACGCTCTTGTGGGTGATGAGGTAAACGATACGCTCGACCAGAGTGAAGGTCTTGCCGGAACCCGGGCCTGCGATGATAAGCACCGGGCCGTCGGTGGTCAGAATGGCTTCGAGCTGCTGAGGGTTAGCCTTGGACTGAAGGATGGCGGTGCTGACAGTCATTCCGCTCCCTCGTCGCCATCCACCATCCCTTTGCTGATGCGGCTGGCGATCCACTGATCCAGATCGCTGCGACGGAAACGCCAAGTGCCGCCCAACTTGAAAGCCGGGAGCTTGCCTTCCGCCGCGAGGCGGTAGACGGTGCGCTTGCCAGCCTTCAAGTAGACGGCCACCTCGTCCAGAGTCAGAATTTCGCCTTCCGGGTCTGCCATCGTTTGCCTTTGCAGATGATGAATGAGAATTGCCAATGGTTGCCAATTCTCCCATACAACGACAGCATAGGCCAGCAGTTCAGCGCGAACGGAAATGGCTAAAGATCGAATCCACACCTCATACACTCCGCTCCTTGCTACAGAAAACGGACGCGGGTTCAATTTCCATAAATTGGCGTGCTGTGTGAAAACTTTGGCGGAAGACCTCAGTTTCGGAGAACTGATGGGATTGATGGCAGTTATGACTGGAGTCCGCACCTTTCCGCAGGCGTGGGCAGCGGCTCTAAGGTACTGAGTTACATAGGTTTGTCGCAGGGTGACGCCACACCACCA
>Ga0079225_10001651_pt1 | contig 12633 bp, 11 predicted proteins | sample Poulit2012_FD_76344 | JGI IMG/M metagenome (GOLD analysis project Ga0079225, IMG submission 76344) | Agricultural soil microbial communities from Georgia to study Nitrogen management - Poultry litter 2012 | ecosystem: Environmental > Terrestrial > Soil > Agricultural land | place: USA: Georgia...
AAACGCTTTTTTAGTCCAAGGGAGATAAATTTAATCTCGGTCTGTTCATGATATTGTTTGATTATCCCGATATATTTTTTGATCGTCGGGATTAGCCCAAGGTCATCTAATGCCATTGGTCGTAAGTTATAAATGATATTTCGGACTTCACGCAAAGATGACTGAACCATCTTACGAATATTTTTAATTTCATGAAGTGATTGTTCAATTTTACCTCGACGATATGCTTTGTCGATTATTTCTGAACGTAATAAAATATTAGCGAGCATTTGGGCCGGGCCATCATGAATTTCTCGAGAGATTCTTAAACGTTCTTCTTCTTGTGCTTCAATAATTTTCAAGCCAAATTTTTGTTTCTCTTTCGCATCTTCAAGTAATTCGTTCACTTGTTTAAAATCATCTTGTAAGTAAGTATAAATAACCGAGATTTTACTTGTTAAATTAGATGCCCGCTCGAGTGTTTGGTTAAGAGATTGTAATCTTCTTTCGATCTCATCACGTCGCTGGCGAAGTTGCTTTTCTTCTTGTCGCATCATCGCCAACTCCATTTGCAGTTGATGCGTTTGTTCATAAACATCACGGACATCATCTTCGCTGTAAATATCGAAATCTTTACTTACGACAAGTAATTTTTGACGCGACTTTTTTACATTATATTCTAATGTATCACCTTTTTCTATATAATGTGAGACTTTTTCTTTTATATCGGTTAATTCTTTACTTAATTGCTCATATTCTTTTTGAGCTTCTTCACTAATATAAATAATCTCATCTTTACTATTTTTAGCGACTTCAAGCATTTCTTCAATAATATAATCTAAAGCTTTTACACTTGTGTTGGATGGCATTTATTACAATCACCCACCTATGATATACTAAATAGGTACATCACTCGTTTACCGAATGATCCTTTTATCTTATGTCACCTATTATACATGAATAAACAAGTATAAACTAGGAGGATTTATGTGAAACTATCTAGCTATTTAACGGTTAATCATGAAGGTAATCATGAAATTAACATTCAGAAATCTCGCTTTATCGGCTACATTAAACGTGTTGAATCTGAAGCAGAAGCTCAAACATTTATCCAAGCCATTCGAAAAAAACATCATGATGCGACACATAATTGTTTTGCTTATATGATTGGTGAAAACGATCAAATTCAAAAAGCAAATGATGATGGTGAACCGAGTGGAACGGCTGGCGTTCCGATCCTTGAAGTGATAAAAAAGCAAGCTTTGAAAAATACAGCTGTTGTCATTACACGCTATTTCGGTGGCGTTAAACTCGGAGCAGGAGGCTTAATAAGAGCATATAGCCGGGCAACTGCTGAAGCGATTAAAATGACTGGTGTTGTTAAACGACAATTAATGCAAATATTTAAAGTAACCGTCGACTATTCACTTATTGGGAAATTAGAAAATGATATCCATCGATCAAACTATGTACTTGCTCACACGGAATACTTGGAAAATGTTTCCTTTCATATTTATGTAGCCATTGATCAAACAGAATCTTTTAAACAATGGATCGTCGATTTAACGAATGATCAAGCAACAATTGCAGAGCTTGATCAAACATACATCGAACAGACGATAAAATCGACTTAAAAAATAAATGATTAAAAGCTCACTCAGGACGTATGGTTACTGAGGGAGTTTTTTAATCATGAAATGCCTCTTCATCAGCGATCACTGTAACATTTGGATGTTTTTGTAAAATCGAAGCTGGAAAATCTTCTGTTACATTCCCATGAATCATTCGCTGTAAGGTATCTGCTTTATGTTTTCCTGAAACGAGCATAATAATTTCTTTACTTTCCATAATCGTTCCAATCCCCATTGTAATCGCACGATGTGGTATATCATCAATTGATTTAAAAAATCGACTATTCACTCGCATCGTTGATTCCGTTAAATTAACGACATCTGTACGACTATTAAATGGTGTGCCTGGTTCATTAAAGCCAATATGTCCATTGATTCCAACCCCTAAAATTTGTAAATCAATATGGCCACAATCTCGAATACATTGTTCATATCGAGCACACTCTTCTTGTAAATCGGTCGCATTCCCATTCGGTAAATATATTTGATCAGGTGTCAGATGAATATGCTCATACAATTTTTTCATTAAATAATACGTATAACTACTCGGATGAGATTTATCAAGCCCTATATATTCATCTAAATTAAAAAACTTTGCATTGGCAAAAGATATTTGTCCAGATTCATATGTCTCAACTAAACATTTATATAATCCTTTGGGAGTTGATCCTGTTGCTAAACCAAAGACAGGATTTTCAATCGTCTGTAACCGATTGATAAAAATCTCACAAACTTTTTTACTCAAAGCCTCATAATCTGCTACTTTTATGACTTCCACCGTCCGTCCCTCCTAAATGGGATCATGAAATAATCTTTCTTAAAAAGATGGTTTCATAGATTGTTTAAATTCATATCTTGTATTGTATCACGTCTTGAAACGATAAAATAGTCCTTACTTATATATATTGCGACTATAATTTAGTCACATTTACTTTAATTTTATGCATAGATTTTATATAATAAACCTTAGAATAACGTTTATTGATATTCAAAAAAATAATTCCTTTATCAATTGTTTACTTAACAGCATATTACGCTATCATTTGTTTACCTTGTAAATTTTTGTATCTGTTTGATATTATATACAAGTTTAAGTTTTATTTTCAATAGAAATTTTATTTTTTCTACGAGATCGTCATTTTTTCTTGTTGTAGAAAGTGACTTTTCCACATCGTCTATCATTGAAAGAAAAGAGTGATCCATTTTATGAAACGAAGTAACGTTGTCACGGTTATTATCATTAGTTTACTAACAATTCTCATAGCATGCCAAAAGGAAGAAGAAGCGATTACTATTGAACAACGACTTGATACGTATATGTCTCATTGGCAAGAACAAGCATTTGAACAAATGTATCAAATGCTTGCAACCGAAAGTGTCGATACATATGAACCTGAGGCTTTCGTTGATCGTTATCAAAAAATTTACGAAGATTTACAAATTGAAAATATTAGTATCGATCGTGAACCGTTAGATGAAGAGGCAATCGAAACAGCCTATGAAGAAAAAGTTAGCAAAATCCCTTTTTCTCTCTCAATGGATACGATGGCTGGTGAAATAACATTTGACTATACGGCAACTCTCGTACTTGAAGGTGAAGATGAAGAAAGTGAAGACTGGTTTCTCAAATGGGATCCCGGATATATATTTCCCCCATTAAAAGACGGTGGTGAAGTAAGTATTCAAACAGAAAAGCCGGAACGAGGGGAAATTATTGACCGAAATAAAATGCCATTAGCAATGAACGATATTGTTTATGAAGTAGGAATCGTTCCGGAAAATTTAGAAGAAGCGGGCGAACAAGAAAAAGAAGAAGTTGCTCGTTTACTCGATACGACCGTTGAAGCAATCGATGATGCTTTAAATGCTAATTGGGTTGAACCACATTTATATGTACCATTAGGCAAAGTGCCACAAACGAAATCAGATACTGTGCAAGCATTGAATGATTTACAAAGCACACAACTTCGTGAAGTATCTGGTCGAATTTATCCTGGCGAAGAAGCAACCGCTCATATCATCGGTTATGTCGGACAAGTAACAGCTGAAGAACTTGAATCTTTAGATGATAAACATTACAGCTCGACAGATATAATTGGTAAAACTGGTTTAGAAAAAGTTTTTGAAGATCGCCTCAGGGGTGAGAGTGGCATTTCCATCTATATTGAAAAAGAAGACGGTGAAACAGTTATGCTCACCGAAAAAGAAGCAATTGATGGAGAAGATATCCAATTAACGATTGACATTAATACACAAAGTGAACTATTTAAAGCGTATGGCGATAAGGCAGGTACAGCAGCAGCTATTAATCCACAAACAGGTGAAACATTAGCTCTTGTCAATAGCCCAGCTTTTGATCCAAATGATTTTTTATACGGTAATATTCAACGCGTCACACAAACATTAGAAGAAGATGATTCTTTACCATTAATTAATCGATTTACAGCAACATATGCTCCAGGCTCAGTGCTTAAACCAATTACGGCGGCTATTGGCTTAAAGACCGAAGTGATTGATCCTGAGGAAGGCCTAGAAATCGATGGACTCACTTGGCAAAAAGATGACAGTTGGGGCGACTTCTCGATTAAACGGGTTTCGAGCACGGACAAACCTGTTGATTTAGCAGATGCTCTGATTCGGTCTGATAATATTTATTTTGCAATGCAGGCCATTGAAATGGGTGTAGATCAGTTTACAGAGGGTCTCAAACAGTTTGGTTTTGAAACTGAATTTCCATTTGACTATCCATTTAAACAATCGACCATTTCCGCTTCCGAAAAAATCAATCATGAATATCTGTTAGCAAATACGAGTTACGGGCAAGGTGAAATTGAAATTAGCCCATTACATTTAGCAATAACATACACTCCATTTCTTAATGATGGTCATATGTTAAAACCAACCTTATTAGCTGAAGATGAATTAAATCAAGTATGGGTTGAAAATATTATTAGCTCTAAAGATGCTGAGTTTATACGTGATACATTAAGTGACATTGTGACGAAAGGAACAGGCACAGCCGCCAAGCGGGATCAGCTGGCTATTTCTGGAAAAACAGGTACAGCCGAATTAAAATTAAGTGCCGATGATGATTCAGGCAAAGAAAATGGTTGGTTTGTCGGCTACCCAACGGAAGATAAAGATATTTTAATTGCCATGTTAATCGAAGAGGTTGAAGATGATGGTGGTAGTAGTTACGTCGCTGATAAAGTCGCTGATGTGTTAGTTAATCTGAAAAAATGATTATAAAATAAAATCGTTCCAATTTATCGGTCATCAGCCGACCAATGGAACGATTTTTTTATGAAGAAAAGTAAACGGGAGTGATACTCATTCGTCATCCTAAAAGTAAGGCCCCATAAGTAAGTGCACCTAAAACAACATAAACCGGACTCACTTTATAATATTCTAAAAAGATCAGACTTAAAATAGCGATAATGATCGTGTGCAAACTTCCCGCATCAACAACTGATGTAAAAAAGAAGTTATATGTCATAACCGCTAATAAAACAGCAATTGTTGGACGAATGTATTGGGTGAGCCGCTTCACTTTCGGTGAATCTTTAAATTTTAATAAAATCGCTAAAAGTATAATCATTAAAATCATCGAGGGCGCTACAGATGCAAACAATCCGACAAAAGCACCGAATACACCACCGACTTCATAGCCGATATACCCCGCTAGTTTCGTTGCAATCGGGCCTGGTAAACCATTCCCTAAAGCGACCATTTCACTAAATTCACTAACCGTAAACCACCCATAGCGATCAACAACCTCATACTCTAATAAAGGAATTGTCGCTGGTCCCCCACCATAGCCAAGAATATTAGCAATAAAATTTGCTAAAAATATTTGCCAATAAATCAATTACTTCTCACCTTTTCTTTCTCGCCCTTAGATGAATCTTCTTTTAGTAAAAACGCTGTTAAAATAAGAACTGCAATTAAAATAGCAGGATGAATACCTAACAGTTGCATGACTAGCAAACTAATGATCGTTAAAATAATTGTTGGTTTTTTTCCCATCGTCTGGTAAGCTAATTTAAAGAATCCCCACGCTAAGACACCAATCATAACACCTGCAACAGGCAAGACACCCTTAGCCATTCCTTGCACCCATGGTTTGTCTTTATAAGCATTTAATGTCGTTAATAATAAAATCATTAAAATAACCGTTGGAATGACCGTAGCAATTAAGGCAACCATCATTCCAAGAAACCCTCGCAGTCGATAGCCGATATAACCAGATAATTTTGTATTAATCGGTCCTGGAAGTGTATTAGCTAATGCTAAAACATCAGAAAATTCATCATCATCCATCCACTTGTAAATCGTCACAACTTCTCGATGCATAAGAGGAATAGCTGATAATCCTCCACCATATCCGAGCATACCTGCTCGAAAAAATGCCATAAATATTTGCTTCAGTAACACATTATCACGTTCCTCAATGAACTATTTGTTAGTCTATGATAAATTTTACAAAATAAGTACATAATAGTCAATGTATTTACATCTGAATGTAAGTGTACAAGCCAATTGACTTTCTTTTTATATGTTAATAATTAAAATAATATTCTTTTTGTATAAGAACTGGAAAAACTTTGTATATTTTTGCACTTTCTGTCACAATAAGATAAAAGAACTTTTGAAGGAGTATTAATGATGAAATTTGATAATATTGATCACAAGCTCATTGAAGAATTAATTAAGGATGGGCGGAAATCTTATGTGGAGCTTGCTAACAAAGTCGGTTTATCCCGAGTGGCTGTCAAAGATCGTATTCAGTCATTAATTGATCATGGAGTCATTGAACGGTTTACAATTGCGATTAATTCGGAAAAATTCGGGAAAAAAGTTTCAGCATTTTTTGAGGTTGATGTTGAACCAAAACAGCTCCAACATGTGGCACAAAATTTAGCCGATCATCCAAATGTTGCGAGTGTTTATCAAATGACCGGGCCAAGTACTTTACATATGCATGTTCTCGTTGAAGATTTTCAAAAACTGGAAACGTTTATTAACGAAGAATTGTATTCTGTGATAGGAATTACCCGTGTTGAGAGTCACGTCATTTTAAAACGGTTTAAAAGTAGGACAGGTTTTAAATTATAAGCACCTAACTTTTCGACAGCGAAAAATCAGGTGCTCCGTAGGTTCGCCTAATCATTAATCTGTTGGTCATTTAGTCGTTTAACGAGTTTAATAAATGATTGTTCATCTTTTTCATCAAGGGCTCTGTCAATTAAACGTTTAATATTTTCTTGTTCTAATGTAGCAATCAACAACTCGATATCCTCGTGCTCGCTCGTTTGTTCCTTAACGAGCTTTTTCCCCATAAATGTATCAATCATCTGGTTTAATCTTTGGATAAATTGTGGCAATGCCATCAGATCAATCATTTGCACATAAATAATTTTATTTTCCTTTTGAAAAGCAAAACGTGCATTTGTGTTAACAATTTGCCGTGTGTGGCGATCGAACTGGACAATTTTAGCTTCTATTGGTATAAATTGGTATATTTCATCGTTAATTAGAACATCAAAATAACGATAAGCTAATGTCACATAAAAATACTCATGATCACATGTCACACGATACGGTTTTAAGTTTTTTATCGTTAACATCTTAACCACCCCCATCGCAATGGTCTATTATTAATAAGTGGGTGTAAGCCCTTTCATTTTATAACAATATTGCTAATATAGCTGATACTTTACGATCGACCTCTGCTTGCGTTACATGGTGCATAAGCATTTTTTCAAGTGCTTCTATTTGTTGTCCTGCTTGATGCATCAAAGCATTTCCTTTTTTTCGAACAGTTCTTTGCTCATCTTTTATCTGTGTCATTGCTTCTTTCTGTTGCTCTTCAATATCACTCGTACGCGATTGTTTAAATAAATCGATTACAACATCTTGATCACTTAATGGCGAAAATTTATGTGAACCTGTACTGTCTAATATACAAAAACTTAATTTGGGAACAATAACCATATCAATACTACTTGGGTCAAAGCTACACATATATTGTTCCACATCATAACCATTAGCCAAACACGATTTGACAATTTCTTTCATAAAAACTGACTTACCTGTCCCTGGCCCACCTTGTAAATAAAGTCGTCGTTCAACGGTCGGAAGTAATTCAGGAACAATATTGTAGTTTCCATGGATTGTATTCGAACCAAAAAGTCGTTGATAGATTTTTCCTTGACGTAAGTCACCTCGAACATTACTGGTGATGAATTGTTCTTTCACTTGTGCGATTAACTCATTTGAACGATTAAAATCCATCACTTGAATATAAAAATCTTCAATTTTCATATGTGTTTGCAAGCTTTCAGCAATATAATTATAAGCTTGTTGGAATGTCTCATTGATTGCTTTATGTTTTTCTGTCACATCAATCGATCGCCCGAAAGCAAATTCTTGCTTAACATCTCGGTCATTTGACATGATATGATTTGCGACAATCGCTAATGAGCGTGAAGGAACAATTACACCTTCAATATAATGTTTACTATGCCCACTTATTAACACTTCAATTGGTTCATCATTTTCACTGAAATAATTGATTAATTGCTGAAAAATTTGCGTTTTAAAGGTCAATGATGGATGACTAACTAAATAGACTTCAACCTCACTAATATTTGATGCTAAATAATTAACAAAGCCATGTGCTGTATGACTTGTAACAAAATATTGTTTAATATTTGACAATTAGGTTCACCCCCTTTGTGATAATTCTGTCATACATTATATGCACCATATGTTTACGCCATTCAACATCTGTTATTTAATCGAGATTTTCTCACTATAAACATCTCATTAAAGCTAATTAACAAAAAAACCATTGATGAGCGAGCATTTTCAATGGTATTTTTTAATCCGTACGAAATTTATTATTTTAACTCTGGTAAGACACGAACTTCTTTTTTCATATTAGAACGACAAAGTGGACATGTCGGGTCTTTTTCAAAACTGTATGACTCTCGCATCCATCCTTGACATTCATCATTATTACAAACCCAGACATTTGTTTCAACTTCAGAAACTGGTTCTCTTGGACCACGCGAAAAGGCCATGAACATATCTCCTTTCTAATACTAATTATAACCTTTTTTTGAAAATAAAGAAAGGAGATTTATTAAATAATATATTATACACTAAACTCAATGAATAAATCAACTAAAATAAGATAAATTTTTATCTTTTTTTAAAGATTATGAATTATAGAAGACTTACCTGTTTTTATCTAGCCAAACATCATAAAATATGCTAACCAATTGTGTATAAAATTCGAATTTAAGGATCTATTAATAGGAATTCTTTTTTAAACCAATGTGATAAAAACGAGTCGTTATAAATGGCACGAACATAATGATTAAAATCATATAAAAGAGAACTTCAATGTTGTAATAATCAACAATCATTCCACCAATAAGTGGACCTAACATTCTTCCACCGGCTGCCACACTATTCACAAAGCCTTGATAAAATCCTGCCCGACCACTTGGTGCTAATTCATTCGCTAATGTAGGAATAGCTGGCCAGACAAGCATCTCACCTAAGGTTAAAATTGTCATTGAAACGACAAAAATCGTAAAATCTTTCGCAAACATGGCGATCAAAAATGATAAAAGTAATATTAAATTTCCGACATATATTTGCATATGTTCAGAAGTCACTCGCTCTGTAAACCATTTAACGAAAGGCTGGCCTAAAACAATTAAAAAGCCATTAATCGCCCATAACATACTATATTTTTCTAAAGGAATTCCAATATCTTGTGTATGTGAAGCAATTGTCGTTTGCCATTGACTATAGGCAATCCAAACGATTAGAAAGCCAAGACTTAGTATAATTAAAGCGATAAATGAGGCACGATCTTTTAATGAGCTTTTTTGTTGTAAAATTGTCGTATGCATTTGTGGATCACGTGCTTGATCCATCCCTCTAAAGGTGATTAATACAAATATTAAAAAAACAGCAAACAAACTTGCATTAGCGATAAATATATAATTGAAAGAAATGCTTGCCACATATCCACCGATCGTTGCACCGACAGCTACACCTAAATTTTGCGCAACATAAACAGCATTAAATGCCCGTCTACCACCTTCTGGCCAAATTGATCCAGCCATCGCAAACATGATCGGCCATGTAACACCCGTACCAAAGCCAATTAAAATGAGAAAAAAAGTATACCCAATAATATATGAATGAAACATAGCTAATAAAATGGCCGAACTTAGTGACAGTAATGTCCCATAAACAATCGTCTTATAAGGGCTAAATTTATCAAATAATATTCCACCAATTAAATTACCAATAATTGTTGCCCCTTGATTTAACATCAGAACAATTCCAGCAAATGCTAAACTTTTTCCTAATTCATTATGCATATAGATCGTGTTTAACGGCCATAAAAAAGATCCACCTGTCACACTAATCGTTGTCGCAATAGCTAATAACCAAATATATCGTGGCATACAATCACTCACTTTAATTGAATGTTTTGAATGGTAAGCACTTTTCACAAAACTCACTCATTAAATTAATCATATCATGAAAGTTAGTCCGATATCATCGTTAAAAGCAAAATTGTTTGATTTTAATGATCAAGCACATATTGATCACGACTAGAACTCAGACCAAATAATATAACTAAACAAGTGATGACCATTAAAACAATTAAAGGTATCGTCCAATCATTCGTTAGATCATATAACAATCCCATGAAAATTGGTCCTAAAGCAGCTACTAAATAGCCAATCGCTTGCGCCATTCCAGAAAGCTGTGATGCATGCTGAGCCGTGCGAGCTCGTAAGGCTAAAAATGTTAAGGCTAAGGGAAATGTCCCACCAATTGTAATCCCAATAAAGGTTGTACTGATAACTATTAAACTAAAAGACTTCGCATAAAGTAATCCGAAAAAACCAAACAAAGCAAGTAATCCTAAAATAAGGACGAGACTATATTGCCTTTTCATCCGATCAGCTAAAACCGGAATAATAAAACCAACTGGCAAACCGATAAATTGTGTATATGACAGCATCCAACCAGCAGTTGTAATTGCTAACCCATTATGTTGCAAAATTTCTGGAAGCCAAGAAACAGTCACATAAAATAATGACGATTGTAAGCCCATAAAAAGTGCAATTTGCCATGCTAAAGGAGATTTCCAAATTTTATAGTCACTTGTTGGTATAAAGCGGATTTGCTCACTTTTTTCTTTTTCATTCTTAATAATAAGGATCATCCAAATGACTATGGCGATCAATGCCGGAATAACCCAAACAAATAGTGACCATTTCCAACCAAAATTTAAACGTGTTGCTAGTGGTGCACTTAGTCCTGATGCAGTCGCAGCAAAAACGCCCATCGTCGTCGAATAAACACTTGTCATTAAACCAATTTTTTTTGGAAATTTGTCTTTCACAACACTTGGCAGCAAAACATTACAAATAGCAATTCCGATACCAACAAAAATAGTTCCACCAAACAATAAAGTTTTATAGGGGATTGTTCGAATACTAATACCCGCCATAATAATTATTAATCCTAATACCATCATTCGCTCGTTTGAAAAGCGGTTCCCTAATTGTGGTACAATCGGTGACATTGCTGCAAACGCAAGCAATGGTAAACTTGTCAGCAAACCAGCGCTCCAATGTTCCAACCCAAGGTCTAATCGAATCATTCCAAGGAGTGGACCAACCGATGTAATCGCAGGTCTTAAATTAAAAGCAATGGCGATTATACCAATGATCATTAAAAACGTATAAAGTTTGTTTTGTTTTTGTGTAATCGTTGGTTCCGTCACATCTTTGTCTCCTCTCAGATCGCCAATTACCGATATATTTATGAATACATATATACTACCTTTAAAATGGTGCAAAAACAAAGAATTATTTCTATGTTTCTGACAAACTATTTCCAACAAAGAATCAAAATAATGACTCTTGTCTCATTAACTATGTTATACAAATTAACAAATATCTAATAATTAGCAATTTAGGTACTTTTTTATATATACTTTAGTGAATCCAAGTGTTAAAATTATTATGTAAGCGGATACAAATATGTTTTAAAAGCTACAAGAAAGGATTGATGCCTATTTAAAAATAAACTCGATTCGTTGACAGACAACCGAATTAAACATTTGGAGGGTCAAAAACAATGAAATTAACGAAAAGAATGACTTTACTTCTCGTATTTTCCTTTTTGATAGTTGTATTAATTGCTTGTGGATCAGACGACACAACAGATGAAACAACTGGAGAGGTCGATACCGAAAAAACTGCTGACGAAGATACAGATGAAGGGACTGATGCCGACACTGATCCTGACGCAGACGAACCAGCAAGTGGTGGTGAACTAAATGTAGCCATAAATGCTGCACCACCTACTTTAGACCAACCGACAAGTACAGCAACTGCTGTTCGTGATACTTCAAGACTAATATTTGAATCTTTATTTGCGACAGACTCAGAGTTTAAACCTGTTCCAGTACTCGCAGAATCCATTGACTCTGATGATAATCAAACATATACCATTAAAATAAGAGAAGGGGTAAAATTTCATAACGGTGATGAAATGACAGCTGAGGATGTTGTCGCATCAATGGAACGTTGGGTTGAAGTATCGTCTGTTACGGGTAATGTTTTTGCCGATGCGACTTGGACCGCAGAAGATGAATACACGGTTATTTTAGAGTTAGCTAATCCTTCATCATTAACATTAGATACAATGGCCTCAGCTAAACAGGCGCCAGGAATCATGCCAAAAGAAATTGCAGAATCAGCACCAGCTGAAGGGGTCGAAGAATATATCGGGACAGGACCGTATGAGTTTGTCGAGTGGAAACAAGATCAATATATTCACTTTACTAAATTTGCAGACTATGAATCCCCTGAAGGTGAAGCAGATGGTTTAATTGGAAAAAAAGAAGCTTTAATCGATGACATTTACTTCTATATTGTACCAGATACATCGACACGAATTGCTGGTTTACAAACAG